>Ga0316204_10006164_pt1 | contig 18740 bp, 12 predicted proteins | sample 6monrhotite_MG_2_FD_205661 | JGI IMG/M metagenome (GOLD analysis project Ga0316204, IMG submission 205661) | Microbial mat bacterial communities from mineral coupon in-situ incubated in ocean water Damariscotta River, Maine, United States -... | ecosystem: Environmental > Aquatic > Marine >...
CGAAGAACTCTTCGTTGTAGCTAATCAATGCACGAGCTAGGCCCATTCGGCAAGCTCCACTTTGACCGGTCAATCCGCCGCCTTTGACGTTTACTCGAAGATCAAGCGATTCGCGTTGTCCAACTAGCTCGAGGGCGTCCGTAATGGCTCGCTGATCTTGTTGGTTCACAAAGAAATCAGCAATGTCTTTCCCATTGACAACAATCTTGCCAGTTCCGCTTTTGACACGAACCGAAGCAACCGACGATTTGCGACGTCCGGTGCCCATGCATTCGCCAGTGATGGCATCTTTTTTTGCTAATGCAACCATGTTTTATCGTTTGCTTTTCTAAATTTGTTTTGTTTCTAATTCGTTTTGACTAGCGTGCTTTTCAACTAGCTAACTTTTTTACCAAGTTCAACCGGCTCAGGGTTTTGTGCCTGATGTGGATGCGAGTCACCAACATAAATCTTGAGCTTGCTCAACATTTTGACACCCAATTTGTTTTTGGGCAACATTCGGCGAACCGCCTCATGAAGGATCAATTCAGGCTTCTTCTCAAAACGCTTTTCTGCGGTGATTTTTCGAAGTCCTGTGTAACCTGTGTACCAAGTGTACTCTTTGTTCGTCCACTTTTTACCAGTGAAAACCACTTTCTCTGCATTCAGTACGACAACAAAGTCACCGGAATCAACATGTGGAGTGTAGGTCGGACGATTCTTACCCATCAAGATGACTGCAATATCAGCAGCAAGACGGCCAACGATGTTGTCCGTTGCATCTACAACAAACCATTTCTGATCAACTGTACCAGGTTTTGCCACGAAAGTTTTTTGGGCAACCAACTTCATATCCTCCGACGGTTTTTTCGATGCGAATCACGTTTCGCGAGCAATTGACCGTCAATTTGCAAGAAAAGTGGAAACTCGTAATTTACTGGCTCCACCAAGACCCTTCAAGGGCTAAAAAACAGTGTCTTGGATTTTCGACTAAATCTAACGGAATTCTTGAGCCTCAATCGAGATTCGGATCGCAAAAGAAATTGAAGATGGCTCTATTTTTCAATTTTCACGTAATCGAAAAGTCGATTTTCCAAATCAAATGCCTTGATTTCCAGCTGCTCACCGTTGACCGACACCATGCAATAGTGATGGCCGCGACGAACATTGTTCTGAAATGCAGGCTTAAATGGACCGGCCGTTTCTAAACCGCCACCTCCGCCACCGGTGATCATGTAGATCGAACCGGATTTTTGCACGACTTTGTCCGCTTTGATGGGCCAAGTCCGCTCATAAGAGTGGATATGGCCCGACCAGACGATGTCGACGCTGAATTCATCGTAGAGCTTCGCAAGTTGACGGGCACGCAAATCGCCACGCGTCGATTGATTGGTCTTCCATAAGTTTCCGTAATCATTCTCATCCGAAGAATAAGGTGGGTGGTGATGGCAAACAATTTTCCAGGTTGATTTACTTTTCGATAATTCTTTCGACAACCATTTGTATTGCTCGCTGTCAGGCCCCACGTTTTTGTTGGTATCAATCATGAAAAACTGAGTGTTGCCATACGAATACGTGTAGTAATACTCGGGACTCGGTAGCGACATATAGTCGTAATAGTTCCTTGCGTTGACCTCATGGTTCCCCAAAACAGGAAAAAAGGCGACTCGACTGACCAGCGGCTCCATAGATGGAAAGTATTGCTTGGTCCAATGATCGTCGTTCGATCCGGTCCCTACCAAATCGCCAGGATGCAAGAGAAAATTCGGACGTTGGGCCCAAGCATGCTGTGCAACCTTCCCTGACACGGCTGGGTTGCTTTGCGTATCGCTGATGACGGCGAACGAAAACGGGGTCGTTTCGTTGTTGGCCGTTTGAAAAGTCCGAACCTCACTTTCAATTTTCTTACCTTCGGCATCGGTCGTTACCACTTTGTAGAAATACTGTGTTTCCGATTGCAGGCCAGAGATCTTGCCTTCATGGATAAACCGATTTTTCTCGCCAACGATTTTTTGATCGACTGCAGCCGTCTCACCATAGTGCACTTCTGCCATCGCCGCCTTCGACGTTTGGCACATGACGGTGATGCCATCCTTGGTCACGAACTGTAGATATGGCTTGATCATGAAATCAAACTTGACGGGAGCGACGCCCTGAGGTGGGAGAGTTACCAATTGCTCCTGATGTGTGAATTCTTTTTTCACCCACTCCGGTTTGGCAGCCATGTCATACAACACAATCTCGCGGATTCGACCAAGATGCGGATAGTCTTCATCAGCATCCTTGTACTTGCCCAATACAAACGGAGCAGATTTTGGATAGAGAATATCTCCCGATTGAACTTTTGATTCGCCGCTTAATTCTCCATTAACGAAAATTTGCATTGTTGCCCCGTCATAGACAGCGGCAACATGATAGAGGCGTCCTTTTTCAAATCTTGCATTGCTGTACAGGTACGTCATCTTACCGTCGCCATCGTCGGCACCTTTTGTCGCTAAACCAAAATAGAAACGGTTGTAATCGTAACCCAGCACCCACCCCTTTTCGCGATTGCCGTTATCTTGAATCACACCAATGACACCGCCCCATTCTCGCGGCTGATTGACCGCAAACCACGAAGCGACCGTCATTTCTTTCTTGGGCAGATAATCTGACAGACGTGCAAGATCATCACCTAATTCAAGGCTTGTATCGGCGCCCAGCATCAGCGATTCACCCACATCATCCTTAACAACGCTGACGCTGCCAGAGATTTTTGCATGAGGACCTAAACGAGCATGAAGCTTATTCTTTTGAGCCGACCTCGCATTGAAAAACCAATGAGCAATCGGGTCGGGGCCTTCGTGGGCAGAGGCGTATTCCATGCCCAACAATGAAGCAACGAAAATGAAAAGCGATGCTTGCCCAATAATCGAAGCCCGATGTCGAAATGAACAGACCGGACAGCGAGTGATCGAAAAGTTGAACATGATGAGTCCCAGAGTTTGAAACGAACTCTCACATCTTAACAAAGAAAACACAAGCACGGAGCAAGCATTGTGCATTTCTCTTGTTCAACCGCCGATTTGGAACATCGCTTTTTCTGGACGAACAAAAGTATCCGAATCGATGCCATGTCTTGCCTTTTTTTGACCAATGCTATCTCGGACCGCTGCCTCAATATCGGCATCGGTTCCTCCTTCTCGAATGATCTTTCGCAGGTCCCATTCCGATGTTGAAAAAAGACAATTTCGAAACTTACCTTCCGCCGTGATTCGGATCCGATTGCAATCCGAACAGAACGGCTGTGACACCGGATTAATAAATCCAATTCGGCCGTCGCCTTCGACAAAATCGAAATCCATGGACGGCTGCGATTTATCGATGCGGTCAGCCGGCGCTAGACGCCCGATTTCAGACTCAATCATCGATTTGATTTTTTCGCCAGATAGAACCTGGTCACTTGCCCATGATTTGTCTGCATCAAGGGGCATGAATTCGATAAACCGCAACTCCAACTTCTTCGCCCTCGCGAATCGAGCGAGCGGAATAATTTCCGGTTCGGTAATTCCGGCGATTGAAACCGCGTTCAAGCGAATCTTCTGGAATCCAATTTCGATCGCTTTGTCGATTCCAGAAAGGACCTTATCCAACCCGCTTCGGCGTGAAATTTTTTGAAAAGTCGCTTCGCTCAATCCATCCAAACTTACATTCAAGCGTTGAAGACCTGCATCGAAAAGCGGTTGCGCATAATCGGCCAAAAGCAACCCATTGGTCGTCAACGCAATGTCTTGGATGCCATCGATCTTTGCGAGTCGACCAACCAACTCGGATAAATTGGAGCGGACGAGCGGTTCACCACCGGTCAGCCGAAGCTTGTTCACCCCACAATTCGCAACAACGGAAACGAACCGGGTCAACTCTTCAAAGGTTAACAATTCCGCTCGAGGAAGAAATTGAACATTCGACTCAGGCATGCAGTAAAAGCATCGAATGTTGCAGCGATCGGTAACGCTGATCCGTAAATTGTTGTGAACTCGACCGAACGAATCGACGAGTGGTGGTCTGGTTAAAAGTTCGTCTGATGACTCTGCCATCGGTCTCAATGAGTAGAAAAAGTTGTCAATTTCGGATCTTGCAAATCGCAAATCAAAACACGAGAAGAAAAAAACACTTGCGGTCTTCCCAAACTTGCGACGTCTTCAGTGAATGCAACGTCTTCAGTGAAATAGTGAAAAGATCAAGGCGGATCACGTCTACGTCGGGTCTGGATGCACCCACTCGGTCGAACCATCGGACCAGACTTCTTTCTTCCAAATCGGCACCTGCTCTTTCAAAGTATCGATCAACCAGCGTCCGGCATCAAATGCAGCCGCACGGTGTTCCGAGGCCACCGCAATCGCAACGCTGGCTTCACCTAAATCAACTCTGCCAATCCGATGAACAATGGCCACTTCCAATAAATTCCAGTTTGAAACCGCGTGATCGCGAAGCTCATTCAACTTCGAAATCGCCATCGATTCGTAACATTCATAGCTTAACCAGGTCGTCTGTTTTTCACCGGTAAATTCACGAGTGTTTCCCAAAAACAATACGACGGCACCTGATTGGCTGCTATGTACACGTTCAAGCAAACCTGCAGTATCGATTTTTTTTCTTGTAATTTCGATCATCTTCGACTCGTTTATCCACCGCTTACGGGCAGAATGATGGCAATTTCTTTTGGTTCCATTTCAAACCGGAAATCATTACCAACGTAATTTTGGTCCACCGCGACATGGGATCGCTCAATGAGTCCGGTGGAGGAGGGATACTGTTCGATCAAAAATTGTTTGATTTGACCGACCGATTGGTTCAAAACATCAACATCGATCGATTCGCGTTCCATGGAATCCTTCAAACCGGCAAACAACAGGACTTTCATGATTCTCTAGCTTGATATAAATCGTTCGTGATTGGGGCTATGCATTCGTTGCAATAAGTCCGGAAAGTAACCGTAACTATGTGCCAATAGTTTTAATGGATGGAACGTTGGCTTGGTGGTCCCCTGTTCCATTTGCATCTTACATGCAGAACATTCTGTCGTACCTGACGTGATATCGGAATGGCGTAACGTCGAAATTAATTCCCAGCCGGCCCGCAGACTCTTCCGATAGTTTTGACGCATCAAACCGAACGTTCCTGCCATTCCCGAACAACCCTTGTCGATTGAAACGACATTCAAACCTGGAATCAACTGCAAAAGCTTCATTCCTGGCTTTTCATCCGAAAGCGCTTTCTGATGGCATGGCCAATGATAGCCCAAGGTAGCATCAATTGGCTGGAACGTTGTATTGAGGCCTCCATCCATATGTCGATTCCAAAGGTAATGACAAATTTCAGACGAATTCTCCGCAACGAGTCTCGTATCGTCATCATCGCCCAGCAACGAGCGATATTCGTTTTGCAAACAAAGCGCCGCGGCAGGTTCCGTCGTTACCACATGATATCCGGCGCGAATGGCCTCCGCAAAAATTTCGACGTTTCGCCTTGCAATTCGAATCGCTTTGTCCGCCACTCCGTTCGAAATCAGCGAAAGCCCCGAATATTGTTGTGCAGGCGGAACATAAACATCGATACCATTCGTTTTCATCACCGCGAGCAACGCGTCACTCAGTTCAATGTCGATCCAATTGGGAACTGCATCCACGAAGTAAGCGACCTTTGGTCCGCTGGAATTACTGATCTTGGAAATTTTTTTCCAGTAGGATTTAGCCAAGAAGCTTCCGCCTGGAAATCGCGGCAGCTTTCGGCCCTGCGCCAGTCCCGTTGTCTTTTCCAAAATCCAGCGGAACCAATTGCTCGAGTTCAGAAAGTTCGTAGACCAACTAAATCTCGAGCCCAGTTTGCAAAGCAAATCAAGCCTTGAAAACAACGATTGCGACAAGCTTAAACCGTAATTCGTCACATATTGAGATTTGGCCTCTAACATCAGCTTTGGAATATCGACTTCTGCCGGACATTCTTTTCGACACTGATGGCAATTCACGCACAAGTCGACGACCCGTTTGAATTCATCACTTGCAATCGATTCGATTCCAACCTGACCCGACAAGATTCCACGAGCCAAGTTGGCCTTGGCCCGAGGTGAGGCCTCTTCGCCCGGCAGCATTCTGAAGATCGGACACATTCTTTCATGAGGCTGAGCGGTGCGACAACGTCCGCATCCGTTACACGCCTGAACGGATTCTGAGATTTCAGATTCACTCCACGGTAAATTCGGCTCAAGAATCTGCAGTCCGTTGGACTCCGATTTCTTTTCCGCAGCAATCGCCGAATCTGGATCAAATTGCTTGCGCAAAAAGTCGTCGGGCCGCTGTGAAATATTGCCAACAATTTTCCCTGGATTGAACAAATTATCCGGATCGAAAATGCGTTTTACTTCACGAAAAACCGGATACAAATCACCAAACTGTTTTTGCAAAAAGTAGGAGCGGCTCAGTCCGTCGCCATGTTCGCCGCTGATCGTTCCACCGAATTCCATAACGAGATTCGAAAGATCAAGCGAAATGGAGCGAACGTCTTTTTTGAATTTTTTCTCATCTCCGAGATCCATAAACGGACGAATGTGAGTTTGTCCGTGCCCCGCGTGGGCAAAAACCGACGCCGTGATCCGATGCCGTCTTAGAATTTTCTGCGCCGCGGTGATGAATTCGTGAAGTCGATCGGGGGGAACGGCCATGTCCTCAACAAACGGGACACTTTCGAACCATCCAGTCACTTTTGACAATCGCATGATGACACGACGGACAATTCGCCAAAACCGATTTCGCTCAAGCGGATCAGTCGCTACCGTCGAATGAAACGCAAGCCCGTGTTGCCGCTGCACTTTTCGCACCAGCGCATCAATCTTGGAAAGAACTTCATCCTCACTGTCGCCATCGAATTCGACAAGAATCATATTCTCGGCGAGCGGTGGAATGGCGGCGGCCAGATCTTTTTCCGTTTCCTTGGTGATGTTCAACAACCGCCGGTCAAGTAGATCGCATGCCGACGGCGAATGCTCCCGAATGATGTTGATCGCCTCAGTCGCACGCTCCAATCTTTCAAAAAAGAATAGAACAACACCACGGGATAACGGAAGCGGATCAGTAGCCAGAGTCGCCCCCGTAATGATGCCAAGCGTTCCCTCCGAGCCAGTGAAAAGTCGATTCAGATCGATGCGTCCCGGTTCAAGTTGCATTTCCCACAGGTTATAGCCAGACCGATTATTGACCCCTTTGATCTCGTGTTCAGCGATCAGTTTTTCGTTTCGAGTCCGTAACGTCTGCAGCTGTGCGACAATTTCGCTCTTTCGGAAACGGTTGTAATCAACCGAGTGAAAATGCGTTTCACTGGTTTCCAGGATTTCACCATCGGCCAGCACAACTTGTAAACCAAGGATTTTATGCCGCGCGCTTCCGTATTTCAAAAAATGGCTGCCCGACGAATCGATCGAGATCACACCACCCATCGTCGTTACATTTCGGGTCGATGGATCGGGCCCAAAGAGCCGCCCTTCCTTTTTCAAATGCCGGTTCAAGTTTCCCAGCACGACGCCCGGTTGAACCGCTACACAATCGTCCTGCGTTGAGAGAATCTTTCGCATGGAATGCGAAAAATCCAATATAATGCCGTTATTCAACGACTCCCCGGCAAGCCCCGTTCCTGCACCACGCGGCGTCACAGACAATTGATTTTCCGCCGCATATCTCACGCAAGCAACAACATCGTCAATCGATGTCGGGCGAACAATCGCCGCCGGTTGAATTTCGTAAAGACTCGCATCCGTCGAATAAAGCTGCGAAAAAATCTCGCTGGTGAATACCTCCCCCGAAAGAACACCTTTAAGGTCGTCGAGTAGATTCTGGCGTTCTTTTTTCGAAAATTTGGGCATTTGTATATCGTATCATCGATTCATGATTCGTATTAGTCGGAGCATAATGTCACCGGCGAGCTCGCTGGCATAACGGAAAAACATCAAACAAACACCGGTAAAATCGCTGGGGCACTGAACAATCGACCTCTAACGGGCACGCACCATTGCCTTCACGTGTGACGCCGACACATCTTCGGATTGCCATCCTTTCATTCCAGACGTCCGGCCGGTAAAAAACGAAGCGAAACGCCGTTAATCATCCATTCACTCGAAGCGACTTTTTTCGCACAACCTGAAATAGCAAAGATGTCAAAGAATCAGAGACGTTTCTACTGTATCGCTACAATTGCGATTTATCCGATGCTGCTCTTGCTGCATTGCACCAACAGGTGCAATGCGCAAGGGACCCAAGCCGATTACGCGAGGATGAATCAGCAAAGGCGTCTGACGCAAAACAAGGTTTTCCGAGTGAACGTCAGACCCAATTGGATTCATGGCGAAAAAGGATTGTGGTACCGCGTTGAAACGGCTCCCGCCGAATTCGAATTCGTCGTTGTCGATGTCGCGAGAAAAACTCGCAAGCTCGCCTTCGATCATCCAACGGTTGCCGCGCAGCTATCTGAACTTTCAAAAAAAACCGTCGATCCCAAAAAGCTGCCCTTTCAAAACATTTTTCTTGACCAATCTTTGCAAAAAGTTTTCTTTAAGGCGTTCGGCAAGACCTACGTTGTCGACCGGGCGAATTCAAACGTCTCGTTGTCCAAGCCAACATTGATTCCTCCACAATCCAAATCAAACAAAGCGGTTGTTAAACCGTCAGGACCCAGCGAATTATCAATTCACGTTACGTTCGCAAACCAAACCGCTGATCCAATTCAACTGTTTTGGATCGACACCAACGGTCGACCGCGAGCTTACGGCACGATTCCACCGAATGAAACCTCGAAGCAGCACACTTACGCTGGGCATGTTTGGATGGTTACCGACGAAAAACGCAATCCACTTCTTGTCGCCGACGCTGATTCCGATGGCGAAACGTTCACTATCACGAAAGACTCAAAAGTTGATACCACGTTTCCTCTCCGGCTTGATCAAACAAATGGTCGGCGACGACGTGATCGAAGTATTTTCGCGCGTAGCAATCCGCTCTCCCCTGACAAAAAATGGCGAATCTCAGTCCGCGACTACGACTTGTTTTTGATCAACCAGGAGACCAAAGAAGAGATCGCGTTGGCAACGGATGGACGTAGCACGAACTATTTTACATCTCAGGTTTTCTGGTCACCCAATTCGAAAAAAGTAATCGTTCTTCGTGAACAGCCCGGTGACAATCGAGAGATCCACATGATCGATTCGTCGCCGCGCGATCAAAAGCAACCCAAATTGGTAACCATGAAATATGTGAAACCAGGAGACAAAATCCAAACTCAGACGCCAGTGCTCTTTGATATTTCATCGCATAAAAAAGTCGATGTCGAAACCAAACTTTTTGATACTCCGTGGCGCATTCGGGACTTTCGCTGGTCGAATCAATCCGATGAGTTCTTTTTCCGCTACAACCAACGTGGCCATCAAGTCATGCGGATTGTTGGCATCCACGCTGAAACAGGAAAAGCTCGTGCCGTTATCGACGAGGCCAGCAAGACTTTTATTGATTACAACTACAAATTCATGGTCAATTACCTGGACAAATCCAATGAAGTCATTTGGAGTAGCGAGCGTGATGGTTGGAATCATTTGTATCTGTACGATTCAATAACGGGCGAACTAATAAACCAAATCACCAAAGGCAAATGGTTGGTCCGCAAAATCGACCGTGTCGATGAAGAAAAACGGCAAATCTGGTTTCAAGCTGGCGGCATTCTTCCCAACCAGGACCCTTACTACGTTCATTTTTGCCGCGTCGATTTTTCCGGTGAAAACCTGGTGGTGATGACCGCCGGTGACGGAACCCATTCGATCAACTATTCTCCTTCAGGTAAGTACTTGGTCGATCGCTATTCGAAGGTCGACATGCCAGCCGTTCATGAAATCCGGCGTGTTAAGGATGGTGAACTGATTTGCCTCCTGGAAAAAGGAGATGATTCTCGGCTGCGTTCAACTGGATGGAAATCTCCCGAACGATTCATCTCGTCGGCTCGCGATGGAAGGACCCCCATTTTCGGCGTAATCTTTCGACCATCAAACTTTGACCCGGAAAAAAAGTACCCCGTGATCGAATACATCTATGCCGGTCCTCATGGTTCTTTCGTTCCAAAATCCTATTCCGTTTACAGCCGAACCCAAGCCATGGCAGAGCTTGGGTTTATCATGGTGCAAATCGATGGAATGGGAACATCAAATCGAAGCAAGGCATTCCATGATGTTTGCTGGAAAAATCTGGGCGATAGCGGTTTCCCCGATCGGATTCGCTGGATGAAAACAGCCGCCAAACAGTATCCTCAGATGGATTTGAACCGGGTTGGAATTTTCGGTGGTTCAGCTGGTGGACAAAGTTCAACGCGTGCTCTCTTGGCACATGGAGATTTTTACAAAGTTGCGGTTTCCGACTGCGGCTGCCACGATAATCAGATGGACAAAATCTGGTGGAACGAACAGTGGATGGGATGGCCAATCGGCCCACATTACGAAGCCCAATCAAATGTTACAAACGCAAAAAAATTGACGGGAAAGCTGTTTCTGATCGTCGGAGAACTGGATCGCAATGTCGATCCGGCATCTACAATGCAAGTCGTTGATGCGTTGATAAAAGCAAATAAAGATTTTGACCTGCTGGTCGTTCCTGGTGGCGGACATGGGATTGGGTCACGCCCCTATGGCATGCGTCGGACGCAAGATTTTTTCGTTCGCCATTTGCTGGGCAAAGAACCACGAACAGAGTGAGGCGACCACGCAAAATGAATCCACTATGGAATCGACAACGTCAAAACGGACCCCGACAAAAACAAACTTCGCCTACCGCCTGACTGTCGTATTAATCGGCTGAACAGCTCCATAACTGTCAAAGAATTCTTTCAACAGCTGTCGGTAGTCTTGCGGCATCGCATCGTTATGGTTTCCGCCGGCAATTTCGTAGAAAAGCTTCGGATGATTGGCGGCTGCACTAAGTCGCTCTCCCATTTCAAATGGAACGAGGTTGTCATCAGTACCATGTGAGATCAGGACCTTGCCTTGGTAGTTCTTGATTGCTTCTTCCGAATTCAAGACAGACTTGTCAACCATCCAATGCCCCCAACCAGCATGATGCCGCGCAATATCCTTAAATGAGGTGAACGAACTTTCGATGATCAACCCCTTGGAGTTGAATTCGATCGCCAACTGAGTTGCAATCGCACCGCCCAGTGACCGCCCCATCAACACAACATCGGATGGCCTGACGTTCGCCAGCTCCGCCGCCTTTCGAACAGCGGCGCGACCATCGGCAATTGCACCTGAAATGGTTGGCCTGCCTTGACTGCGTCCATACCCTCGGTAGTCGAAAATAAAGAATGCCACATCATGCTGTTTTTGGAGCTGTTCCATGCGTTCACATCGATGCCCCAAGTTCCCGCCATTACCGTGAAAAAAAACGACGATATGATTTGGCCTGACACCGCGAAAGTATCGGCCGTCCAGTTCAGTTCCGTCTTCACTCTTAAATTCAACTCGCTGGCCTTCGAGCACCAACTTCTCAATAAATCCCTTTGGATACTTGACTGGTTGAAACAGAACCCATTCCGGCACAGATTGCCATTTACTAATTTTTTGGCTTTCGCTCAAAACATCATTTTCCGATGAGTCCAAGGGTTGAATACTCGAATCAGATTCAAAACTTGCGGCGACCGCACCGCCTTTCGTGAACGGCTCGTCGGCTGTTGCCTCACCCGTAGAATTGACATTTTTTATCGATTCGGTTTCAGGGGTGACCCCCGCACCATATTGCTTTTGCATTTGGCAGCCAACAAGCAATCCAACCGAATAGAAAACCAATATTGAAAAAAGGTAACTACGACAGAACGTTTTCACTGTGAGACTCGACTACATGTTCGGTGGGCTGCAGATGACGCGGCGGATTTTCGTGCTTCAGCCGTCGCTTTGATGTTGGAGCATACGAAAATTTACGAATTACCGAAACAGAAACCGAAATCCCGCGTTTTAAGGCCTTTTTTGATTTTTCAACAAGTTTAAATGGCCACATTGATGCCGCATCGACCCAATCAGCGAATTCGATTTCGAGGAGTTCCGAAGCAGTGCAGCCGAACTTAGAATACCTTGTTAACAAACCGGCATTCAAACTGAAATTCCTTTTTTAGAGAACAACCAATGATGCTTTGTAAAACGGCGATGCGGTCCAGTCGCGTTGTTGCCATTTTAATCACCTGCCTGCTGATCGGAGTTCCGACCACAGCAAACGCCGTCGACATTTCTAAACTCATCTCAACCATCAAGAAACTCGGACCAGAGGGCTCCGGTCACGAAGCGGCCATTGCCGCCATGAATGAGCTTTCGAATACCACTGCGAGTGACATTCCGGAAATGCTCAAGGGGATGAACGACGCAAACCGTTTGGCGGAAAATTGGTTGCGGAGCGCAATCGAGACGGCGGCGGAAAAAGGCGATCTACCCTTCGGAAAGTTATTCCGTTTTCTTGAGGACAAATCTAATTCGCAGCATACTCGGCGATTGGCTTTCGAATTGATCACCGAAGCGAAACCAGATCAGAAGGACGCTATGCTCGCAATGATGCTTGAGGATCCAAGCTTGGAAATCCGCAAGGATGCTGTCGCATTGGAAATCTCGAAGATCAAAAAATTGGCGAACAACGAACAGAAGGTAAAAGGCTACCAACAGGTTCTGCAATCGGCTCGGGAAATTGAGCAAATCAAATCGATCGCCGGAGCCTTAAGCGAATTGGAAGTTGAAGTTGATTTGACCAAGCATTTTGGACTGATCACCGAATGGCAATTGCTCGGCCCTTTTGAAAACAAAAACCAATCGAAATTCAACGAAGTGTACCCGCCCGAAAAAGAAATTGATTTGTCGGCAACCTACGACGGAATGGACGGTGCGAAAATCAAATGGCAGAAACACGTCTCTGAAGAAGACGAAGGTGTTGTCGATCTCAACAAAGCACTTTCAAATCACAAGGGAGCGATCACCTACGCTTACACCGAATTCAATTCTGACAATGCCAAAGAAGTCGACGTGCGACTTGGGTGCATCAATGCGAACAAGGTTTGGATCAATGGCGAGCTGGTAATTGAGAACGAGGTCTACCATGCGAGTAGCAATTTGGACCAATACATTAGCAAGGCCAATTTAAAAAAGGGCAAAAACACCATTCTGATCAAAGTTTGTCAGAACGAACAAAAAGAATCATGGGCTCAACGTTGGGAATTCCAATTCAGAATCAGTGACGATTCCGGAAAAGCCATCGTTTCCAAGTAAGTTGGACCGAAAAAACGAATTCAAAACATCAACGAGAAAAATAATGAAAAGAAGAATATCAATGGCAATGCTACTTTGCGTTGCTTTTACACTGCCAACCTCGGCAGACGATTGGACCCAGTTCCGCGGTGCGGGTGGTTCGGGCTCGGATGGAACCAAGGTTTCGTCTTTGCCGAATTCATTTACTGAAACCACCAACGTAACCTGGAAGGCTGAACTGCCAGCCAAGGGAGTCTCCAGTCCGATCGTTGTCAAAGACCGTGTTATCGTGACGGCGTCCAGTGGAGCGACACAGGATCGGATCTTCGTCCTTTGCTACGACGGCAAATCGGGTAAGCGTTTGTGGAAGCGAGAGTATTGGGCGACGGGTCGCGGCTACTGCCACCCAACGAGCGCAAATGCAGCGCCCACGCCCGCAAGCGACGGAGAATTTATTTATGCGTTTTATTCATCCAACGATTTGGTTTGTCTCGATCTTGATGGCAACCTCAAGTGGTTTCGCGGATTGACGTTTGATTACCCCAAGGCTGCCAACGATGTTGGAATGTCATCTTCGCCAATCGTTTCTGACGGTGTGGTCATCTGCCAAGTTGAAAACCAGGGCGATTCGTTTGTAACCGGTATCGATACAGCAACTGGTAAGTCTTTGTGGCGAATCGATCGAAAGAAGGACTCAAATTGGGCTTCTCCTGCCGTTGTTGCGGGAAAAGGGAATCGTCCGACAACGGTTTTGTTGACCGATCGCGGTAGCGTGATGGGCGTCGACATCAAAAGCGGCAAGGAACTTTGGAAGATCGACGGCGGTGCGTCGTCGGTTTCGTCAACAACCGTCGTCGGTGATACAGCTTACCTGGCGATGGACGGAACGGTCGCTCTTAAATTCAATGACGATTCGGCCAAACCGACGGAAGCTTGGAAAAATAGCTCGTTAAATTCAGCAAACGCCAGCCCGGTGATTCACAATGGCGAATTGTTTACGCTGAATGCTTCTGGTGCAGTTACCTGCTGCGACGCGCAGTCCGGTACCATCAAATGGAAGGCAAGAACGGGCCGAGATCGCTATTGGGCAACACCGGTCGCCAGTGGCAGCATGCTATTTACGTTTGACATGGGCGGTTCTGGCCGGGTTTTGGACCTAAACGACAAAGGCAAGACGATATATACTTATAAGTTTGAGGACCAAGCGTTCCTCGGCACACCGGCGATTTCGAACGGAGCCATGTACGTTCGAAGCAACACGCATCTCATTCGTATTTCTGAAAAGTAAAATCCATACGATGGAGCAATCGCGGCCACTTAAGTCGATTGCTCCGACTTCTATTTATTTACGGAGGGATTTCAGAAACTCACGCGGCGCAGATCGATTCCGATCTGATCGCCGCGTTTTCGTTCAGCTACTTCAACTTCTCTTTGAAGACCTTTCGAAATTTTTCCATTTTCGGCGCGATCACAGCTTGGCAGTATGGTTGTGATCCGTTTAACTCAAAATAGTCTTGGTGGTATCCTTCAGCTGGATAGAATTTTTCCGCTTTGACAATCTCTGTCACGATCGGATCGGCAAAGACTTTTTCGTCGTTCAACTTCTTCTTCCACTTTTCTGCCAAAGTCTTTTGTTCATCGGTGTGAAAGTAAACTCCAGATCGATACTGCGTACCGCGATCGGCCCCCTGTTGATTCAGCGTTGTCGGATCATGCGTTTGCCAAAAAACTTCCAGCAGGTCTTCGAATGAAATCACTTTCGGATCAAACTCGATTCGAATCACCTCTGCATGGCCAGTTAAACCCGTGCAGACGTCTTTATAAGTTGGATTTTCGAAATCGCCATTGCAATATCCAGATTCGACAGACTCAACCCCTTTCAATTCTTTGAAAACCGCTTCAACACACCAAAAACATCCTGCTCCAAATGTCGCTGTTTCCAATTTCATTGCTCCCTTTTTCAGATTTTTTTTCTTTTCTGTCTTTTTCACGTCGTCGTCATTCACAATGACTTTCGAATCTTGCTTGGAATGACCAACATTCTCCGTCGTACCTTGCAAACAACCGGCGACCAGCGATATCGCGCTGATCAATAAAATTGATGATGTAACTCGCATTTTTTCTCCGGGCGGTCTGTTGACTCAGGTTTTTAGGATCGCATCAGATTCTACTGCAACTCGACGTTCGATTTCGAGCGTCCTTACCGAATCATTTACGCTCATCATACGCATTTGGATTTGGGCAACAATTTTAATCGCCTCAACAGGATGCAAATTATTTCGTCAATTTGCGGTTAAATCCAGTATCTCAGCTTTTTTCTCCAGTTAGAAGTTTGGGGAGATTTCGACTAAAATAGACAATAACTTCCCACCGAATGAATATGACGATGCGTATCCCTACCTCACACTCACTGATTTTCGTCTTCTTGCTCTGCACTATCAACGAAGCCGTTGATGCCGACGAGTCCATCAATTACACCCGCGATATCCGACCAATCATCTCCTCCAAGTGCGTTCAATGCCATGGACCTGATGAGGAAAAGCTGGAAGCAGATTTACGTTTGGACAAAGAAACCGGCGTTGCCCAAGCGTTTCGAGACGGTGGCGAAGGCATTGAGCGAATCATGTCCACAGAGGATGGCTTTCAAATGCCGCCCAAGGAATCGCACCTTGAACTGAAACCGGCCGAGATAGAGCTGCTCAAAAATTGGGCGAAATCAGGTGCACCCTATGCAAGCCACTGGGCATTTGAAAAACCGAAAAAGCCAACACCACCTCTGCCGACCGAACCGGCGTGGACAAAAAACGAAATCGACCATTTCGTGCTTGAGCATTTGAAGTCGGCCGGTTTATCGCCCAACCAAGAAGCCGACCGTGAACGTTTGATCCGCCGAGTGACCTATGATCTCACAGGCTTGCCTCCCACGATCAATCAGATTAACGCGTTTGTGAATGATCCAAGCAGCGATGCTTACGAAAAGGTTGTTGACCGGCTACTCGCTTCCCAGGCGTACGGAGAGCGAATGACTCTGTCCTGGTTGGACGCGGCTCGCTACGGCGACACGAGTGTCTTTCACGCTGATGGCCGCCGCGATATGTGGGCATGGCGGAATTGGGTAATCGACGCTTACAACAACAATATGCCATTTGATCAGTTTACGATCAAGCAACTTGCCGGCGACCTGATTCCTAATGGAACTTGGCAGGACAAAGTTGCGTCTGGGTTCAATCGAAATCACGGAACCACAGACGAAGGCGGCGCGATCGCTGAAGAATATCGCGTCGAATACGTCGTCGATCGTGTGAAAACGACGTCAACCATTTGGCTAGGTCTGACCATGGAATGCGCCCAATGTCACTCACACAAGTACGATCCCATTTCACAAAAAGAGTATTACCAGTTTTACGCCTTTTTTAATCAGACAGCCGACCCAGGCATGCAAACGAGAAACGGCAATCAAACACCAATCGTCAATGTGCCAAACGAAGCCAATGTTCCGCTTGCGGAAAAAGCAAAAGCGGAACTGGAAGGCTTGAAGAAGAAGCTTGCGGATCATGAGAAAACGTCCGAAAAGGCATTCCAAGAGTGGCTTGACGCTGCCGCAAAATCGTCAAGCGAGGCCACAATGCCGTCTGGTTTAAACTTTCACTTGAAGTTCGATGAAACCAAGGGCAAAAAAGTTTCAGATGTGATCGACGCAAAACGTGTCGGTGATATCAAAGGGAAACCGATTTTCAAATCAGGAAAAATCGGCGGAGCGATCGAACTCAACGGTTCGACTCATGTAAACTTTGGTCAGGTCAACGACTTTGATCGCGATGATGCGTTTTCGATTTCAGCCTGGTTACTGTGGAATAAAAAGGACGGCGCCATCGTCAGCAAGATGACCAACGGTGGAAACTATCGCGGCTACGACATGTTGATTTCAGGCGGCCATTTGGAATTCCATTTGGTCAGCACATGGCCCGGCGATGCACTTAAAATCCGAACCAAGAACAAACTGACGGAAAACAAGTGGCAACATATTTGCTTGACTTACGACGGTTCGAGCAAATCAACCGGTGCAAAGATTTATTTTGATGGCGTTCTTCAGCAGCACAGCGTTGAACAAGATGGTTTGAAGAGCATAACGAAAAACGACGTTCCTTTTCTAATTGGCCAGCGCAACAACGGTGCTCCGCTAAAAGGCTTGATCGACGATGTCCGGATTTACTCTCGAAATATAAGCGAAGCAGAAGTCAAAACCCTAACAGGCGAAAATGGGTTGCGTGAGTTACTCACGATCGAATCGACCAAACGAACGCCAGCTCAAAACAAAACGCTGAAAGACCATTACTTCACCTCGATCGACAAAACGCATCAATCACTTTCGAAACAGCTCAATGAAAAGCAAAAGCAGCTTGCTGATCTTTCGAAACCGTTGACCACGGTGATGATCATGCAGGAAATGCCGAAACCACGCATGACCTATGTGCTTGATCGCGGCCACTATGCTTCCCCTAAAAAAGAAGAGGTCATTAAGCCGGGCGTGCCAGCCTTCCTTCCCCCCATGGATAACTCGCTTCCAAATAATCGACTTGGACTTGCGAACTGGATTGTTTCAAAGGAAAACCCCTTAACGCCACGAGTAACTGTGAATCGTTATTGGCAGATGTTTTTCGGCAAAGGCCTTGTCGAAACACTTGAAGACTTGGGGACCCAAGGCAACTCTCCTACTCACCCCGCTCTGCTTGATTGGCTGGCAACAGACTTTGTGGAGAACGGTTGGAATGTGAAACGGACTTTGAAAAAGATTGTGATGTCGGCCACGTATCGCCAAGCTTCAGTTTCCTCGGCGAAGAAACTAGAGTTGGATCCGCGAAATCTTTCTTTGAGTCGTGGACCCCGTTTCCGATTGATGGGTGAATTCTTACGCGATGGAGCGTTGGCCGCTGCGGGCTTACTCAATGAAAAAGTCGGCGGACCAAGTGCCAAACCGTATCAGCCGCCAGGGCTTTGGAATGAGGTCAGCTTGAACGGCGGGCTCCGTTTCAAACGTGACAGCGGTGAGAATCTTTACCGAAAGAGCATGTACATCTACTGGCGACGGAGCGCCCCAATGCCGAGCATGGCGATCTTCGGAACGCCATCCCGCGACAAATGCATTGTTCGCCGCGCGGAAACAAACACTCCACTGCAAGCACTTGTCACGCTCAATGACGAACAGTTTGTCGAGGCGGCCAGGTTTCTTGCACAACGAGTCCTTCTCGAAAAGAAGGATTCTTTGGAAGAACAAATCATACAGGCTCATCGATTGTTGGCTGGAACCAAGCCATCTCCAAAAACGTTGAATCTGTTGAAGAAAACATTCATGGAAGAAAAGTCGATTTTCGATTCGAAAGTCGAAGAGGCAAAGAAACTGCTGGCGACCGGCGAAAAGAAGCGTGACGAATCGATCGATGCCGCAACACATGCTGCCATGACAATCGTTTGCGGCATT
>Ga0316204_10006165_pt1 | contig 18739 bp, 12 predicted proteins | sample 6monrhotite_MG_2_FD_205661 | JGI IMG/M metagenome (GOLD analysis project Ga0316204, IMG submission 205661) | Microbial mat bacterial communities from mineral coupon in-situ incubated in ocean water Damariscotta River, Maine, United States -... | ecosystem: Environmental > Aquatic > Marine >...
GGTGGATCAATGGGGGGTCACAGGGGGCTCGCACCCTCGCGGCGCCAGCCGCCAGAAGAGCATGGGGAGGGCTTCAGAGGCAGCGACTCAGGAGCGCTGAAGGTCGAGCGGACGCGCCTTGCGGCGAGGCATCTGACGTCGCAACACCCTCTTGCGTGGGGCGCTGGGACGTCGCGTTCCTCTAAAGGGTCCTCTTCGCAGTTGGCGCGCCGTGCGGCGCGTACTGGTGGCTCCATGGGGGGATGTTGACGAACCCTGCGGTGGATTTCGCTCGCACGCTCGCTCACCCCGGTGGGAGCTGCTCGGAGCCGAGGCGCTGCGCGCCCAGAGCTCGCTTCGCTCGCGTGGGCTTGCATCGCCCACCGACCGGAGCTAACTCTCTGACACAACCAGCCTGAGAGGCCAATGACCAACCACCGTTGAAGTCCATCTGAACCGCGCACCCGCGCGCCCCCCAGACTTCCGGTGCTTGATGTCATCCCTCCGCTTGACGGATCTCTCCTTCTCGTACGGCGACCTCCCTCTGCTCGCCAACCTCACCACACACCTCACCCGAGGCTGGACCGGCATCGTCGGCCCCAACGGCGGCGGCAAGACCACCCTCCTCCGCCTCCTCACCGGCGCCCTCCACCCCACAACCGGCGCCCTCCACTTCGACCCCGCCGCCCCCATCATCGCCGCCTGCCCCCAGCGGGTAGGCCCGCTCACCCCGGCGGTCGAAGCCTTCTCCTGGGACTGGTCCAGCCGCGCACCGCGCCTCCGCGGACTGCTCGGGCTGATCCCCGAGTCCCTGGAGCGGTGGCCCACCCTCTCCCCCGGCGAGCGCAAGCGCTGGCAGATCGGCGCCGCTCTGAGCGCGGACCCCGACCTCCTGCTCCTGGACGAACCCACCAACCACCTGGACGCCGACGCCCGCGCCATGCTCATCGACGCTCTGCGACGCTTCCGGGGGCTGGGCCTCGTCGTGACACACGATCGCGAACTCCTGAACGCCCTGACCACAGCCACCCTCCTGCTCGCCCCCGGTCGATGGCGCTTCCACGGCGGCACCTACACCGAGGCCCGGGAGCGCTGGCGTCGAGAGGACACCGGGCGGCTCGCGACGCTGGAGGAGGCCCAGCAGCGCCAGCGAAAGGCCCGCCGCAGGCTCGCGGACGCCCGCCGCAGCGCGGAGTCCGCCGTCGCCAGGACCAGCACCGCCCGACGGATGAAGGGCCCCAAAGACTCGGACGCTCGCGGCATCGCCGCCAAGCTCCGCGCGGCCAACGGCGCCGCCCGCCGCAGCCACCAGGCGGGCCTCTTGCGCCGACACACCGAGCGCGCCTCAGCGGCCGTCGGCGACTGGCGCCCTGATCAGCAGCCGGGCCGCGAGCTGTTCATCGACTGGGAGCCCGCGCCGATGAGCCGCCTGCTCACCCTCCAGCGCGACCGCCTCCTGGCCGGCGAACACCCCGTCCTGAGCGGCGTGGACGTGTGGCTCGACCGCACCGACCGGGTGCACCTGACGGGGGCCAACGGCGCCGGAAAGACCACCCTCCTGCGGGCGCTCGCGGCGGCTGGCGATCTCCCCTCCGAGCGCGTCCTGCTGCTCCCGCAGGAGCTCGCCGATGGCGAGGGGCTGCGGCTGCTGGAGGCCGTTCGAGCGCTCGACGAGCAGCCCCGCGGGCGGGTGATGCAGCTCGCGGCCGCGCTGGGACTCGCCCCCGGCGCGGTGCTCCGCTCTGAGGCGCCGAGCCCTGGTGAGGCCCGAAAGCTCGCCCTGGCGCTGGGGCTGGGGCAGCGGGTCTGGTTGCTGCTGCTCGACGAGCCGACCAACCACCTGGATCTGCCCTCCGTCGAGCGGCTGGAGGCAGCGCTGGCGCGGTACCCCGGGGCCATGGTCCTGGTGAGCCACGACGAGCACTTCGCCCGGCGCTGCGCCACCCAGCGGTGGCGGCTGGAAGGCGGCGACCTCCACCGGTAGTCCCCCCCGGACAGTTCCTGGCGAGCGCGGGACCATTGCCCATTGCGAACAGCGAGTTTCCCGGGTAGATACGCGGCTTCCCTCTGTTGGAGCCCCCCGATGCGAACCCCTCTCCTGTCCATCTCCCTGATGGCGCTGGCTGCCTGCGCCCCCACCGACTCCACGACCGCGGACCAGGACGGCCCCCGCACCCTGATGGTGGCGCTGGGCGAGGGCGGCGAGTGGGATGACCCGGACACGATCGAGCCCGCGCTCCTCTTCCCCAGCATCCAGGCGGCCATCGACGCCGCCAGCCCCGGCGACACCGTCAGCGTCTCCAGCGGCACCTACTACGAGAACCTGGAGATGCAGTCCGGCGTCAGCGTCGACGGCGCGGGCCAGGACGAGACCTACCTCGTGGGCACCGTCTTCTTCGACGGCACCAGCTCCGCGACGACCCTCTCCGGCATGACCATGGTGGACCCGGACTACATCGCCACCGGCGTGTACCACACCAACCACGGCATCATCATCCTGGACGGCGCCGGCAAGGTGATCGACGTCGGGCTCTTCTACTTCGACTACGGCGTCTACGTCTACGGCACCGACAGCGCGTACGTCTCCGACAGCACCTTCGCCGGCAACTGGTACGGCGCGGTCATGGAGAACGCCTTCAACTACGACTTCGTCAACAACATCGTCGTCTCCAACGGCGCCGGCGGCATCGCCTCGACCGCCAACAGCACCGGCGCCATCTACCACAACACCTTCGTGGGCAACGCCTTCGGCGGCACCAGCCTCTACCTGACCGGCGCCGTCTCCGTGGGTGAGTACGGCGATGAGGTTGTGAAGAACAACATCATGGTCAGCAACTACTACGGCCTGAACTGCGCGGGCTGCGACGCGGACATGGGGTACAACCTCGTCTGGGGCAACACCACCAACTACGTCAACGACGCGGACGCCGACGGCTCGGACCTCTCCGAGGATCCGCAGTTCAACAACTCGGCTGAGGGCGACTACACCCTCTCCCCCTCCTCCCCCGCCATCGACGCCGGCACCAGCAGCTACACCATCGTGGTCGACGCCCAGGGCGAGTCCCGCCCCCAGGGCGACGGCGTGGACATGGGCTTCGATGAGTTCGCCACCACCGGCCTCTCCCTCGTCATCTCCGAGGTGATGGCCAACGCCTCCACCGAGTCCACCGACGAGTTCGTGGAGATCTACAACGCCGGCAGCACCGACGCGGACCTCGCCGGCCTGGTGCTGACCGACGGCGACGACGTGGACGTGCTGGAGGCCTTCTCCGGCGGGAGCACCACCCTGGCCCCCGGGGAGTACGCGGTGGTCCTCGACCCCGAGTACGCGGGCGCCTACACCATCGACAGCGGCGTCACCCTGATGACCACCGGCGACACCACGGTCGGCAACGGCCTCACCACCTCGGACAAGGTCACCCTCTACGAGGACGACGGCACCACCATCGTCGCCACCTTCAACTACCCGAAGGATCCGGGCGACGGCGTCTCCATGGAGCTCTACGACCTGGAGACCGGCGACGCCTCCGGCAACTGGCGCGGCAGCCAGTGCGCGGACGGCTCCTCCCCCGGCGCGGAGCACTGCTTCCCCGAGAGCGGCGATCCCGCGGACCTCATCCTCACTGAGGTGCTGGCCAACGCCGCCGACGAGGCCACCGGCGAGTACGTGGAGATCTACAACCCCACGACCACCGAGATCGACGCCGCGGGCCTCATCATCGACGACGGCGACACCGACGACACGCTGGAGGGCTTCCAGGGCAGCTCGACGCTCATCCCCGCGGGCGGCCACGCCCTCATCCTCGATCCGGGCTACGCCTACGACTACTACCTGCCCGTCGACACCGTGCTGCTCACCACCGGCGACGCCACCATCGGCAACGGCATCTCCAACAGCACCGACCCCGTGACCCTCTACCTCGCGGACGGCACCACGGTCATCGACAGCTTCACCTTCCCCGGCGACAACGGCGACGGCGTGGCCCACGAGAAGATCGACTACGCGCTGGGCGACGTCGAGAGCAACTGGGGCGCGGCGGACGACTACTGCTCTCGCGGCCACAGCCCGGGCCGCCTGAACGGCGCGACCGGCGCCAACTGCGGCATCCTCGTCATCAATGAGGTGATGGCCAACGCTGACGACGAAGACACCGGCGAGTTCATCGAGATCTACAACGCCGGCTCCGACACGGTCGAGCTGGCGGGCCTGATGGTGAGCGACACCAACGCCCTCGACACCCTCCAGGCCTACGACGGCAGCGTCACCGAGCTGGCCCCCGGCGAGTTCGCGGTCATCCTGGACGCCGAGTACGCCGGCGAGTACACCCTCGACGGCGCCTCCGTGCTGCTCACCACGACCGACACCTCGATCGGCAACGGCCTCTCGGTCTCCAACGAGGTCGAGCTGTACGAGGCCGACGGCGCGCACATCATCGACGCCTACCGCTTCCCGGCGAACCCGGGCAACGCGGTGAGCAGCGAGCGCGTCTACATCTGGGGCCAGCTCGACGAGGAGGCCAACTGGGAGGCCGCGTCCTGCGCCTCGGGCTCCTCGCCCGGCGGCGACAACTGCGTCTCGGCCGCCAGCTCCGGCACCTCCATCTCGGACTACAACATCGTGCTGACCGAGCTCATGTCCAACCCGCTGGACGAGTCCACCGGCGAGTTCGTGGAGATCTACAACGACAGCGCCGACACGGTCGATCTCCTCTACATGGTGATCTACGACGGCGACGCCGCGGACACCGTCTTCGGCTGGTCCGACCCCTACGACACGCTGCTCGAGCCCGGCGGCTACGCCCTGGTCCTCGATGCCGACTACGCCGGTGACTACTCAAGCATCCCCGCCGACACCCTCATCCTCACCACGGATGACTCCACCGTCGGCTCCGGGCTCGCCACCACCGACGAGTTCTACCTGCTGGAGTCCGACGCCTCGACGGTGATCGACACCTTCACCTTCCCCTTCAACGCCGGCAACGGCGTCAGCGTGGAGAAGATCGACATCGCCGACGGTGACACGTCCTCCAACTGGGCCGCCTCCGACTGCCCCGACGGCTCCTCGCCCGGCGACACCAACTGCTTCTAAAGAGAGCCCTCATGCACAAGCTGACTCTTCTGCTCCCCCTCCTGCTGTCGTCGGTCCTGATCGGCTGCAGCGGGAAGGACGATGACACCGGCACCGAGCCGACTACTGAGACCGACGCCGACACCGATACGGACAGCGACACGGACTCGGACAGCGACGCCGACGCGGATGCTGACGCCGACGCGGATGCCGACGCGGATGCCGACGCTGACGCGGATGCTGACGCCGACGCTGACACCGACACCGATACGGACACCGGCGCTGACACGGCGATCGGCGGGGTGGTCGACTACACGTTGACCGCGCCGCCCAGCACGATCACCACCCGGGAGACCGCGCCCTTCACCCTCGAGGTGGAGCTCGATGACGGATCGGTGGTGGACGTGACGCTGGACGCCGGCTGGTCCTCCTCCGATACGGAGGTCATCGACTTCTACACCCCGGGCGTGGGGCAGCCCCTGGACGGCGGCAGCGCCGAGCTCACGGTCACCTACGGCGACGCCGTGGACGTGACGGTCACCGTGAGCGTCACCCTGGCGGGGGTCGAGGCCGGCGATCTGGTGCTCAACGAACTGCTGATCGACGCGACGGTCGAGGGCGACCCCAACAACGACGGCGTCACCGACCAGGTCGAGGACGAGTTCATCGAGATCGCCAACCTCTCCGGCGTGAGCGTCGACCTGAGCGGCGTGACCCTGGTGGAGCAGGACTGGATCTACCTGCCCCGACACACCTTCGCCGACGGCACGGTGCTGCGCGCCGGTGAGGCGGTGGTGGTCTTCGGCGGCGGCGACGTCAGCGCTCTCGCCGAGGACAACGTCACCTTCCTGACGGCGGTGAACGGCGATCCGGGTGAGCTCTACGGCCTCTCCCTGGACGACGGCGGCGAGACCATCCGCCTCCTGGCGGCGGACGGGACCACGGAGATCGCCTCCGCGACCTACGGCGACGGCGTCACCGATCCCCCGGCGGACGCGTCGCTCACGCTGGAGCCCGACGTGACCGGGAGCGCCTACGTGGACCACACCGGCATGGGCGCGGGGGACTACTCCCCCGGCACCTGGGCCGACGGATCCGCGTTCACGGGCCCGGACGGCATCTACTGAGGCGCTGCTGAGGTGCTATTGAGCGACGGGCTCGGGGACGACGTACAGCTTCTCGAGCTCGCGGCTCACCGCCTTCAGCACGGTCTTGCGCTCCTTGTTCGCCGCCTCGTAGCGGCGGACCTTGATGAGCTCCAGCCGGTCCAGGCCGCGCACCGCGAGAGAAGCGTTGCGGGCGTTCAGGGCGTCGTAGTCATCGATGTTCGGGGCCGTGAGCGCCTCGAGGCGACGCCCCAGGACCTTCTCCACCGGCGTGGCGACGCGGTTGACCACCGGGAGGCCGTCGACCTTCTCCAGCAGGCCCTCGGCGCGGGTCAGCGCGTCGGTCCGCAGCGTCCAGATGCGCTCCTGAGAGTCGCCGCGGAGCGAACGCACCCGCTGACGCAGCACCGCGCGCTGATGCGCCAGGGTGTCGGGGGCAGCCTTGAGGGGCGTAATCAGACGTTCGAGCATGGGTCTTCTCCTCACCCGCCGAATGAATGAGCATTCATTCAGCTATGCGGGCCACAGAGTTAAGCCCGGTAAACAGGTGTGTCAATACCCTCGACACGTCAAGAGTGCACTTGTTTCACGACCGTCGCAGGCGGAGCGGCGCCTCGATGAGGTGCTAGGCCAGCTCCCCGCTCCAGCCCGACATGCCGCCCTTCAGGTAGGCCGCGTCGTGGCCCCGCTGCTTGAGCCACATGGCCATCTCCGCCGCCCGCGCGCCGCCGGAGTCCACCACCAGCACCGCCTGTCCGGCCTCCAGCAGCCCCTCGACGTCATCCTGGAAGTCTGTGTAGGGCACGCTCTCCGCGCCCTCCAGGTGGGCGCGCAGGAAGCCCTCGACGGGCCGTATATCCAGGATGCGATCCACGGCGATCTCCTCGCACTGAAGCTGCCAGCCTTCGACCGCGAACGGGAGCATGAGATCCTCCGGGGAGGCCGAGTGTATCCTGCCGGTGCTCCAACGGAGGCTCCGTGCCGCTCCTGCCCTGCCAGATCGACAGCTACCGACAGTCCAACCGCGCGGCCGTGCGCTCCTGTGAGCCCGCCGGTGAGTCCACCTTCGACGTCGTGCTCTCCGAGTCCGTGCTGTACCCGGAGGGGGGCGGCCAGCCCTCCGACGGCGGGACCGTAGGCGGGCTCCCGGTCATGAGCCTGCGAACGCGGTCGGACGGCGCGGTCGTCCACACCCTCGGCGGCGCCGTCTCCGGCGAGGTGGAGGTCACCGTCGACTGGTCCCGGCGCTACGATCACATGCAGCAGCACACGAGCCAGCACCTGCTGACGGCCATCGCTCAGGATCGCTTCGGCCTCGCCACCACCGCCTTCCACCTGGGCGCGGAGCGCTGTGACATCGAGCTGGACGGGATGCTCTCGGCGGCGGACCTGACGGCGCTGGAGGCCGCGGTGAACGCCGAGGTCCGCGCCGCCCGACCGGTCGCGACGAAGCTGGCGCGGCCCGATGAGCTGGCGGCGCTGGGGGTGCGAACGCGGGGGCTGCCGGAGGGCTTCCAGGGCGACGTGCGCCTGGTGTCCATCGAAGGCATCGACCTCAACACCTGCGGCGGCACCCACGCGGCCAACACCGCCGAGCTGCAGGCGCTGAAGCTCACGGGCACCGAGCCCATGCGAGGCGGCACGCGGCTGTTCTACCTGGCCGGCGGACGCGTGCTGGGCGCGCTCGATGGCGCGCTGGGGCGGGAGCGGGCGCTGTCCCGCCTGCTCACCTGCCCCGCGGCGGAGCACGCCGACGCGGTGGCGAGGGTGATGGCCGGCGCCAAGAGCGCGGGCAAGGAGAAGAAGGGGCTGCTCTCCGAGCTGGCGGGCCTCATCGGCCGCGAGCTGGCCGCCAGCGGCACAGCGCACCTCCACAGGCCGGCCGGCGACATGGGCTTCCTGAGCGCCGTGGCGGGCGCGGCGGGCCGCGCGAAGCCGGGCCTCACCGTGCTGCTGACGGCGGGCAGCCAGGAGGGGGTCTTCCTGCTGATCGGCCCACCCGATCGGGTGAGCGCGCTCGGCCCGCGGATCGCGGAGGTGCTCGGCGGACGCGGCGGCGGCGCCAGGGGGCGGTTTCAGGGGAAGGGGTCGCGGCTGGATCGGGCGGCGGAGGCGGCGGCGCTGCTCGCGTGAGCCCTCACTTGCGGGAGCGCAGTCAGCCGCCGAAGTGACGCTCCAGGATGGCCGCCGTGAAGCGGGTCCGCAGATAGAAGCCCCGCGGGTTCACCTGCACCCAGTTCGCCTCCTCATCCTGCGTCCAGACCATGACGCTGGCGCTCGAAGCCTTCGGGCGAAGCTGGAGGATCTGGCCCATGCGGGCGGTGACCTGGGCCACTGAGCCGGCGTGGATGTACTCAGCCAGCGCCTCCCAGTCCGCCCGCAGGGCCGCGGTCTCCGACGCGTTGGGGCGCCAGAGCACGGGCGCCCCGATGCGGCGCGAAGCCGCGGGCTGCTTCGCCTCACCGACCACGGGCACCCACAGCACGCAGGAGAGCTTCCGGCGGAGCCAGCAGTCCTCCCACCGGGTCGCCAGCGAGCCATCCAGCGGGGCCACGCAGACATAGGTGGACTCCCGGGGCTTGCCGGCCGGTGTCACGGGCAGGGTCTTCATCTCCACGCCGATGTCGGGGAAGTCCGGGACGGCCTTGCTGCCCCCCGTGGCGCCGAGGGCGGCCTCCAGGAGCTGACCGACCCAGCCCTTGTGGCGGCCGAGATCCTCCGGCGCGGTGAGCCCGATCTGATCAGCCACCTGGGTCACCGTGAGCCCCGCCAGCCGATAGGCGCGCTTGTAGAGCACGGCTTCGTCCTCGGGGGGCGGGACGCGAGCCTCCATGCGATCCCCCAACGCCGCTACCCGGCGACGTCCGGCGGGAGGTGCACGTGCGCCCTGGCGTCGCCGCGCAGCTCGATCACCTTGTCCGCGCGGCTCTGAGTCAGCAGGGCCGTCAGGTCGACCCCCATGGCCTTCAGATCGGCGAGGTGCTCGCGCTCCCGCGCCTGACGGGCGGCCTCGCTGACCTCGACGGCTTGCTCGTCCAGCGCCTTCTGCTCGCGGCTGGCGGCCCGGCGCTGGGCGTCCGATGACAGGTGGGCGGCCAGCGCCCGCTCCTGCATGGTCAGCTTGTGGCCCTGAGCCCGCTCCTCCTCCAGGCGGTTCTTCTCGCCGCGGGCGAGCTCCAGCTCCAGCTTCTGATCCACGATCTCCTGGGCCTGCCGCTCGGTGGCGCGCTCGAGCTGGAGGCGCACCCGGTTCTGGGTCGCCTGATCGTGGAGCTGCTGGAGGGCCGGCGGCGCGGCGTAGCCCCGGTAGACCACCTTGTTCAGGCGGTAGCCGCACTGGGCGGCCCGGGCCGTGAGCTGCTTGTAGGTCTCGATCTCGTTGAGCTTGTCGGTGTCCGCCTTGAAGGCGTCGAAGTCCCGGCGGCTCAGGAACTCCACCACGTCCGAGGTCGCGGCGTTGACGAAGTCGCCGATGGGGTCGTGGGTGCTCTCCAGCATGCGCTCGATGTCGGTCAGCTCGAAGAAGATCATCAGCTTGACGGTGAGCTGGGCGTCGTCGGCGGTCCGCACCTCGTCGACGTCGTGGTACATCTGATCCGGCATCTGCCAGAGCTTCTGGAAGACCATGGCGCCGGGCACCTTTCGGGCGCTGCCGTCCGCGGCGGGGCCGTGCCAGGAGAAGGTGTGTAGCCACTCCGCGGGCCCGGGCACGAAGGTGGCGGGGCCGTAGACGATGCGCCGGGTCACCTGCCCGTCGGCGTCCTCGGCGTAGACGACCACGGCCTCCTTGTCCGCGATCTGCACCGCGTCCTGCTTCTCGACCGAGAGGTGGTCGCGGGGGTCGAACCAGCACTCGGAGGGGCCGGACAGGTGCTCCTGTCGGCCGTCCCGGTAGCGCACGATCAGGAACTCACCGGGGTGGGCCACGTAGTGCTGCATGGCCTGGAAGCGCTTGCCGTAGCGCAGCACCTTCCCGGGACCGATGATGACCTCGATCGTGCCGCTGCTGTCGGTCGACAGGACGCGCTGGCCGTCGGGGACGGTGTAGAAGAACATACCGGCGGTTCCGGTGAAGGGGGTGGTGTCACGGCCGCTGTCGGGGGCGGCCTGGCCGCCGCCCGCGCGGGTGCGATCGGGCTGCCCCGGAGGGGGGGCGATGTTGGCGAGGGCGCGGCGGGCCATCGGCGGCGCGTACATCTGCGTCGGCACGGACTCCTGCACCTGATCCGCCAGCTGGTTCAGGCCGCTCAGGCCGCTGCTCAGGCTCTGAGACATCGGGGCGTTCGCCTCTTGGGCGGCCTCCCGCAGCGAGCCTCGCTTCTTGATGTAGTTCTGTCTGTGGGCCACGTCCTGACTCCTGAGACAGGCATAACCCGACGCGGCGACCGCGAATGCCCGGCGACTGACGCCGGGGCTCGCCGCGGGCTCAGCCGGTGTTCCGCATCCCGGCGGCGACACCGTTCACCGTCACGATCAGCGCGTCCTCGAGGGCGCTCCCCTCCCCCTCCGGCGCCGCCCGGGATCGCCGCAGCAGCTCGGCCTGGAGCAGGTTCAGGGGATCGACGTAGGGGTTCCGCACCGCGATGGAGCGCTGAATCACCGGCTGCCGCGCCAGCAGCTCCGACTCGCCCCGGCACTCGATGAGGGCGGCGACGGCGCGGCGCTGCAGCCCGCGCAGCTCCTCCCCCAGATCGTGCATGGTGTCGTCGGCCAGCAGCGCCTCGTAGTGGGCGGCGATGGACGGCTCGGACTTGGCGAGCACCATCTCCACCAGCTCCAGGGTGGTGCGGAAGAAGGGCCAGTCCTGGCTCATCTCCAGCAGCAGCTCCCGGTCCTCCCCGGCCAGCCCCTCGGCCAGCGCCGCCCCGAGGCCGAGCCAGCTCGGCAGCATCAGGCGGGTCTGGGTCCAGGCGAAGATCCAGGGGATGGCCCGCAGGCTCTCCACGCCGCCGCCGGCCTTTCGGCGGGCCGGCCGGCTGCCGATCTTCAGCCGCCCCAGCTCCGGCTCCGGGGTCACCGCCCGGAAGTAGGGCACGAAGCGGGGATCCCCGCGCACGAGGCCCCGGTAGGTGGTGAGCGCGGTCTCCGAGAGGCGATCCAGCAGCGCGCGCCACTCGGGCTTGGGGGGAGCCGGCCGCGCCAGCGTCGCCTCCAGCACGGCGGTGGTGTACAGCTCCAGCGTTCGCAGCGCGATGCCCGGCAGGCCGAACTTGGCCTGGATCACCTCACCCTGCTCGGTCACCCTCAGCGTGCCCTGGACGGAGCCCGGGGGCTGGGAACGGATCGCCGCGTGGGTCGGCCCGCCGCCGCGCCCGACGCTGCCGCCCCGCCCGTGGAAGAGCGTCAGCGCCACCCCGCGCTCCTGGCAGGCGGCGACCAGCGCCTCCTGGGCCTGATAGAGCGCCCAGGCTGCCGTGAGGCGCCCGGCGTCCTTGGCCGAGTCCGAGTAGCCGATCATCACCTCGACCTCGCCGCCGCAGCGGGCCGCGTACCAGGGGATCTCCAGCAACCCGCCCATCACCGCCGGGGCGGCCCGCAGATCGTCGAGGGTCTCGAAGAGCCCCACCACCCGCAGGGGCTTCGGCACCCCGGCGGCCTTCTGCAAGAGCTCCACGGCGAGGATGTCCGAGGCGGAGCGGGTCATTGAGATGACGTAGGCGCCGAGGTTGTCGGCGGGGGTCTCCGCCACGACCGCCAGGGTGTCCAGCACATCCTGAACCTCCGGATCGCCCTCGAAGCCCAGGGGGATGAGCGGCCGGGGGTTCTCCAGCTCCGCCAGCAGCCAGCGGGTGCGCTCGGCCTCGTCCCAGCTCCGGTAGGAGCCCAGGCCCAGGGCCTCGGTGATGGCGTCCAGCGCGTCGGTGTGGCGATCGGACTCCTGGCGGATGTCCAGCCGCACCAGCGTCAGCCCGAACACATCCAGGCGACGCAGGATGTCCAGCAGCCGCCCCCGCGCCACGCTGGCCGCGCCGACCGCGTGCAGGGAGCGCCAGCACATCATCAGCGGGCCCCGGATGGTCTCGACGTCGTCCAGCAGCGGCGCGGGCTGCGGCGCCTCACCCCGCAGCCAGGCCCCGAGCCAGGCCCGGGTGTCCTTCAGGGCCTTCCGCACGTCCCGCAGCACCTCGCGGTAGGGCTCCCTGGCGTCGCCAGCGGCCGCGCGCAGCTCGTCCGAGGCCTGGGCCAGCGAGAGCTCCGCCCGGAGCTGATCGATCTCCCGCCAGTACAGATCCGCGGCGATCCATCGGGCCATGTACAGCACCCGCCGGGTCGTCGAGGGCTTCACGTTGGGGTTGCCGTCCCGGTCGCCGCCCATCCAGCTGCTGAAGCGGATGGGGGCACCGCCCAGCGGCAGCCCCTCGCCCGTGTGCTCCGAGAGCGAGGCGTCCAGGCGCCGCAGGTAGGCGGGCATGGCGTCCCAGAGGGTCTGCTCGAAGACCAGCAGCCCGCCCTGGGCCTCCGCCTCCGGGGTCGGCCGCTCCCGGAAGATCTCATCGGTGTGCCAGATCTCAGCGATCACCCGCCCCAGCGCTTCGCGCCGGGCGGCCTCCTCGTCCGGCACCAGCGCGCCGCGATCGCCCTCGGCCAGCAGCGCCGCGATGCGGTTGTGCTTTCGGAGCAGCGTGCGGCGCACCACCTCGGTCGGGTGCGCGGTGAGCACCAGGTCCACGCGCAGCTCACCCACCGCGCGGCGCAGCGTCGCCGGGGTCACGCCGGCGCGCAGGAGGCTGGGGATCGCCTCCTCGAGGCTGCCGCGCTGGGGCTCCGAGTCCGCGCGCTGGTAGTCCCGGCGTCGGCGCACCCGGTGGTGCTGCTCCGCGATGTTGGCCAGCGCCAGGAACTGGGCGAAGGCTCGCGCCACCGGCGCGGCGTCCTCCAGCGTCAGCTCCGAGAGCGCGCGGCCGAGGGCGGCGCGGGCCGCCTCGTCCCCGCCGCGAGCGGCCTTGGAGAGCCCCCGGATGTGCTCGACGGTCGAGTAGAGCGAGCCGCCCTGCTGCTGGAGCACCTCACCGAGGAGCGTCCCCAACAGGCGGACATCGTCGCGCAGTGGGGCGTGTGGATCGCTGGACATGAGCACCTCCACCCGACACCTATCTCGGGTGAGGCGCGCGGCTACCAGCCCAGCGCGGCCAGCAGCTCCCCAACAGCGCGTGTGGTGCCCACCTCGAGGGCGCGGCAGATCTGGGCGTGGCCGATGCTCACCTCCAGCAGACCCGGCAGGCCCTGGAGCCCGGCGAGGTTCACGCTGTCGAGATCGTGCCCCGCGTTCAGATCGAGGCCGACGGCCTGGGCGGCGGCGGCGGCGGCGAACATGCGAGCGGTCTCGGCCCCCTGGTGCTCCGTGCCCCAGGCCCAGGCGTAGGGCCCGGTGTACAGCTCGACCCGGTCGATTCCGGTCGCGGCGGCGGCGGCCATGGACTCGGGGTCAGCGTCCATGAAGATGCTGACCCGAATCCCCAGCGCCTTCAGCTTCGCCACCACCGGCGGCAGGGTGTCGCCGTCGCCGGGGAAGCTGTAGCCGTGATCGCTGGTGACCTCGCCCGGGGTCACCGGCACCAGGGTGCACTGCTCGGGCACCACGTCGTAGACGCGATCGAGGATCGCCGGCGCGGCCTCGCACTCGATGTTCAGCTCGACGCCCGGGTGGTTCTCGCGCAGGTGCCTGGCGAGCGGCACGATGTCGCCGAACTTGACGTGGCGCTCATCCAGCCGGGGGTGGATGGTGATCCCGTGCGCCCCGGCGGCGATGCACTCGTCGGCGGCCCAGCGCAGGTTGGGCCGGTCGTGGCCCCGGGAGTTCCGGAGCAGCGCGTACTTGTTGATGTTCACGGACAGCTTTGTGCGGGCCACTCGAGCCTCCTCGGATCCAGTCGGTTGGCCGCGCTTATCACGGGTCCGATAGAGTTGTGCCATGCAGACCCCCGATCTCTACCCCATCCCCTTCTCCACCCTCGTCGGCCGCATGGACCGGGAGCTCGCCGACGGCGGCCCCGTCTACTACCTGCCCCGGAAGGGCTGGTGGACCCCCGATCCCGACCGGGATCTCTCGGTGATGCACCTGGGCCGCCGCATCGGCACGCCCTCGGGCCCGGCGAGCGGACCGCACACCCAGCTGGCCCAGAACCTCGTGCTCTCCTGGCTCTCCGGCGGCCGCTTCATGGAGCTGAAGACGGTCCAGGTGAACGACGCGCTGGAGATCCCCCGGCCCTGCATCAGCGTGCCGCACATCGGCTACAACGTGGAGTGGTCCCAGGAGCTGCGGGTGCCGCAGTCGGCCGAGGAGTACGTCAAGGGCTGGATGCTCGTGCACATGCTGGCCAGCGAGCACGGCCCCGGGCTGTGGCCGGGGGTCGAGAGCATCTGGGACGTCAGCCTGGGCTACGATCTGGCGGGGGTCCGCAGCGAGAAGGTGCGGGGGTACCTGGCGGTGATGCGCGACGCCTCGGCGGTGATCGCGCGGCTGCGGGCGGAGCTGCCCGAGGGGCTCAAGCGCTGGGCGGACGTGGACGTGCCCGCGCGCATCTCGGACTCCATCACGCTCTCGACCTTCCACGGCTGCCCCGCCTCGGAGATCGAGGCCATCGCCCAGCAGACCCTGGAGTGGGGCTACCACACGGTGGTGAAGCTGAACCCGACCCTGCTGGGGTACGACCGGGTGCGGGAGATCCTGGATCACCTGAGCTACGACTTCCTCACGCTGGATCCGGAGGACTTCGAGAAGGATCTCTCGTGGTCCCAGCTGTCGGCGTTCGTGCCGAGGCTGAAGGCGCTGGCGGCGTCGCGGGGGCTGACCTTCGGGGTGAAGTTCACCAACACCCTGGTGAGCCACAGCCCGGAGGCGCCGTTCGGCGACGAGACGCTGTACACCTCCGGCGCGCCGCTGCATGTGCTGGCGTTCCTGCTGGCCGCGAAGTTCCGGGCGGAGATCGACGCGGCGATCCCCGTGACCTTCTCGGCCGGGGTGGACTCCGGGAACTTCTGGGAGTGTGTGGCCAGCGGGCTGGGGCCGGTGACGAGCTGCTCGGATCTGCTGAAGAACGGGGGCTATGCCCGGCAGGAGCGGTACCTGCGCTTCCTGGCGCGGGAGATGGCGGCCCGGGGGGTCGACACGGTGGCGGGGCTTCGCGCGGCCTGTGACGGGATGCTGGCGGAGCGGGCGGCGGGGATCCTGGAGGATCCGCGATACGCCCGGGAGAAGAACAAGAAGGCGCCGCGCAAGATCGACTCGCGGCTGGAGCTGCTGGACTGCCTGACCTGCGACAAGTGCGTGCCGGTCTGTCCCAACGCGGCCAACTTCACCTTCCCGGTGCCCATGGGGGAGTACGCGCCGGGGCTGGCGCGGTGGGCGGACGGGGCGCTGACGGTGTCGGAGGGGGCGCCGCTCATCGTCGCCAAGCGGCATCAGATCGGGAACACGGCGGACGCCTGCAACCTCTGTGGGCAGTGTGATGTGTGGTGTCCGGAGTATGACGGGCCGTATCTGGTGAAGCCGAATGTGTTCCTGAGCGCGGAGAGCTTCCGCGATCACCCGGAGCGGGACGGCTTCCTGGTGGACGCGGACGGCGGGGGGATCCTCTGGCGGCGGGAGGGGGCGGAGTACCGTTACGCGCGGACGGAGGGCGGCGCGCGGCTGGAGGTCGAGGGCGGGGCGGTGGTGCTGTCGGGGGAGGCGCCGGTGGGCTGTGAGGGCGCGGGGGAGGTGGATCTGAGCATCGCGCTGACGATGCGGCTGTTCCTGGAGGCGTTCACGGATCCGGCGGCGCCTACGTGGTTGCCGTGGCGCGCGCTGGGGTAGACTCCCCGGGGGGAGGGTGAATGCGACGACGGTGGTGGGCAGGTCTGGAGGCAGTCGTGGCTGTGCTGCTCATCCTGTGTCTGACCCTCGTACCCGACAGCGTACGACATCAGGCCTCACCTGCTGGCCAGGGCGGAGCCGATCCGGAGCAGGCAGCAATGGAGACGCCAGGCCTGACTCTGCTGACGCTCGGGCTGCAGTGGCTGCGTCAGGAGTCGACCCTGTGGATACGGGTGGTCGACAGCCAGGGCGTCCCCCTCCCGCACGTACCGGTGCGGCTGACGCGCTCGCAGCCCCGCGATCCGGACGTGGTTGTCGTCGCTGAAGGGATGACGGACAGCTCGGGGCGGGTCACTCTGGAGGGCGTTCCGTTCGGGGGCTACTCCGTGGGCAGCCAAGAGACGCTGGGCCCGCTGCGAAGCCTCAGGTGGGTGGATGTCGAGTGGCCCGAGCACCACTGGACACTGACAATGGGGGCGATCTGTCCAGGCAGCTTCGCCATTCGGGATGAGCGAGGCCGCCTCGTCCCCGGAGCGTTCTTCCAGATCGCATGGCACCTCCCCACGACGGCGGCGGATGAGACCGGGCGGGTGTTTGTATCGGATCGGCCGTGCGGCCCGCTTCAGGTTCGCGCGGGGCTCCCGCAGGAGACGCTGCAAGAGGCGCAGAGTGTGTGGGTCGAGGGGAGCGTGGAGTTCGATGTCCCCTTGAGGTCGCTGGAGGCTCACACGGCGACGCTGCTGGCGGTGACGCCGGACGGCGCACCGGCGGAGGTCACCGCGACCTCGGCGACGCGCTTCAAGTCGGACTTCGAGGTGATCGAGGCCCTGGGGGGCGGGCGATTTACGGTGTCGTCGCCCTACCCCACCATGGCGGTGTCGCTGGCGGGGTATGGCTCGTTTGAGCAGACGGCGCGCTTCCCGCTGGATGGCGGTGAGCATGTGGTCGTGTTGGAGAGCACCCGATCGGTGGCGGTGACGCTGCTTTGCAGGGATGCCGCGTGGTGTCCGGACACTGTGTCCTGCGGGACCGAGACCTGCCTTGGTGCAGCGCCGAACTTCAACTGTGTCTGCCCGCCGGGGGACACACGGATCCGTCACTGGCAAGAGGCGTTCAACAGCTACCGGGACATTGGTGTTGTCCCAGCGAACGACGACGCCGTGACCCTCGATATGCGGCTGAACTCACGCTTCAGAGGCCGGTGGATTGGCGATCTGCCCTGCACCTACAGTGTGCAGGAGCTCAGCCGTACGACCAGCGTCAGCCCGCAGTGCAGCCACGACGGGTCCTTCGGTGGCACCATGAATTCCGGTGCTCACGAGGTGGTCGTCTGGCATGGGGATCAGCGCGCCTCACTCCTCGTCATCGCGAACGGTACGGAGATTGATCTTGGGGACATCGGTCCCGACAACGTCGAGCCGATCCCGGTGATGCTGGATGCTGACTTCTCACTGGCCGGTTCGACGCTCTATGCGCAGCCCGGTCTTGTTGAGCGGCAGCAAGATGACGCCTACCTGCTTACGCCGGCTTCGGGTGCCAACACCGTGCTGTTGACGCTGGGAACGTGGGGAGATGGTCGCTTCGATGTCCGGCTGCCACTGACGGAGGGCCCGCTGCTCTGGACAATCCGTGCGTCAGATGTCTGGGACACACATCCGCTGGAGGACACGGGGATCTCTTCGGACACCGGGCTCTGGGAAGACAGCGGAGTGAGCTGGCACGATACCGACGGCTGGGACACCGGCGCCGGAGCACACTCCGAGCACACCGGCGGCTACGACTCCGAAGCCTGGTAGCGCGCCCCTCTCGCTGAGCCCCCATCTTCCGTCAACCCGTCTCGCGTTCCCACCCTCTCGATGAGTGCTCACCTTTCTCCAGCACGCGCCGCACGGCGCGCGCCAACTGCGAGTGCGTACCAGGAACGCGACGTCCCAGCGCCTCACACTAGAGGGTCCAGCGAAGACAGGCGGGAATACGGTGTCCGGAGGACGCCCCCGCCAGGAGCTGCGACCTTGGCAGGTTCTGGAAAATCCCTACCGCATCGAGGTCTGGACTCCCTCGAAGGCTAGCGTCCGTCGCGAGGCCACATCTCCCCACCGAACCTCCAGATTATCCAGGTTCTGACAAACCTATGCCAACCCATGTTGGCTTGCCAGACGACCCGAGAGTCACAGCACAGGGGGGGAATTTCGACGACGAGGAGCTTGCGACGAGGAGACTCGAAAGGGGGGGAAGCGCAGGTTCCCCCCAGCAAGCAACGCGGGTTGGCAGCACCAGTAAGCTCCAAGTGGTCAAAATCCCGCACTAACTCTCACGATCCATGCGGCAGCCGGACTCACGCTGACCGACTCGATCCATGCGGCAGCCGGATTCACGCTGAGCTCCACAAGCCATGCGGTAGCCCTACCCACCCAGCCGGCCCCAATCCACCCGGACCTACCCGGGCCCACCCGGGCCGGGTTCAGCCGGGCCGGGTTCAGCCAGGCTCTGCTCGCCAGGGCTCACCCCCTTGGGCGAGACGCTCGTGTCTACGGGACTGCTCGTCTCTGCTGGGCTGGTGGGGCACGGGGTGGGGCTGCCGCATGGATCGTGAGACTCAGGGTGAGCGCGGCTGCCGCATGGATCGTGGCGGTTAGTGCGGGTTTCTGGCAGGTGGCTTGTGGAACTCAGTGCGGGCCTTCAGCCACTTTGACGGATTCGCCGCTGCCAACCAGCGTTGTCTCTGGAGGGGAACCTGCGCTTCCCCTCCCGCGCAAGTCTCCTCCTTCGTCGTCGTCGCGCTCCCACCCC
>Ga0316204_10006166_pt1 | contig 18737 bp, 17 predicted proteins | sample 6monrhotite_MG_2_FD_205661 | JGI IMG/M metagenome (GOLD analysis project Ga0316204, IMG submission 205661) | Microbial mat bacterial communities from mineral coupon in-situ incubated in ocean water Damariscotta River, Maine, United States -... | ecosystem: Environmental > Aquatic > Marine >...
GAGGGTGATGCCTGCTGGTTTGTGGCGCAACTGAAACCAAACGGTTATGTTAAAGCCCGACAAAATCTCGAGCGGCAAGGCTACACGACTTTCACGCCGCTTATTGAGCGCGTCGTCTCTCATGCTCGTACGAAAAAGCGCGTAATGCGACCTTTGTTTCCCGGATATATCTTCGTTACGTTTGATCCAGAGTCGACGCAGTGGCGCTCGATTAACAACACGTTTGGCGTCTCGGGCTTGATTATGGCGCGTACAAATACGCCGGCTCGTGTGCCAAATGCGCTCATGACGAACCTGCTCGCGAGCTGCGATGCAAGTGGTCACATTTTACCACCCGAAATGCTGAACGCAGGTGACAAGGTGCGCATCATTGGGGGCGTATTTGAAGGGGCTTTTGCAGAGGTTCAGCACGCCTCAAAAGGCGAGCGGGTGCGATTGTTGCTTGATTTCATGGGGCGGTCGGTTTCGACGGACTGCGCCCAGATCGAGTTAGAGGTCCTCAGCGCCTGATATATGGTGCGAGGGCTGCAAGTAAAAAGCGTGCGGGTGTGTTCACCCGCACTGCGGTAGCCGTGGTGAGGGCGCATTTGTGGGTGATGGGCTCGAGATGAAAGTAGATTTTCATCCGCGGCTCAAGCGATGATGCGGCGAGTTAGGGGATAAGCGACGGCGTTCACTTCGGTGCTGCCTGTGTGAGATGGGACGTTATCGGCCATTTGACTTGTTGAAAGATGTTGAAATACAACCTGAGAAAACCTGTGATCCAACCTACATGCATTTGAAAGTATCAAATATCGCAACCATCTGTATAATTTGAATAATTTTCCTACAAACAATCTAGAACCTGCTTACTCAACTCGTATTTTCTAAGTTCATATCGGATTTTGATTTGCGACTCCATAACAGGTAGATTTAACGCAAAATTTATACAGATTCGGTGCAGCAAATAATATGGAACTCGATCCCAAACACATACTGCTCTCGCCAGTTTCAATAACCTTTCTGGCCTTCGTTTCCAGTGCTTACCTTCAGCTCACGTTAATTTATCCTACCGAAGCAAAACTATTCCCGGTCTATTCCATGACCGCAAGTCTTATGTTTCTACCCCATGCCGTACGCGTTCTCGCAACCGGTATCCTCGGTCCAAGAGCATTCTTTGTACTCCTACCAGCGATGGCTGCATCAGAACTTCTAAGAACGCGCAGCTTTGCGGAAACATTTGGTGGTACATCAATCTTGTTTCTGGTGATCGGAGCAGCTTGTGCGCCCACCGGATATATACTTCTCAAAAGGATAATTGGCGACCGGTTCGTATTTTCCGAACTCATGCTGAATTGGCGCTATGTGTTTCTCACGGGCATTATCGCTTCAGCAATTAACTCGATTGGGCTCGTAAGTGTTCTTGTGATGCCTGCTGAGGCAGTCGTTGTTATCCAAATGCTGCTACGGTTCTTTGTCGGCGATATTTTTGGGCTATTTGTCGGGTTGGTTATTCTGACATACGTGTTTCGAATTTTGCGCAACGTTAAAACTGCCTGAAATTGAGCTGCCCAACGCGGCTAACAAATTTTTATTTCTGGGCGCTATGCCGATTTTATCGCCGCCGCTGAAATTCAATTAAAAAAATATAAGAATCTGAGAAGTCTCCTAATGCGTAAAGTTACAAAAGCTGTTTTTTCCGTGGCAGGCCTTGGAACTCGGTTCCTGCCGGCCACCAAAGCCATGCCCAAAGAACTGCTGCCGATTATCGACAAGCCGATCATCCAGTATTTTCAATGATACTGCTATCGAAACTTCTCTATAATGATCCGCTGGAGTGTATAGAGGTTTAGATCCATAATTATCCCAGCGAAGCCGACATCGAACTGCTCAAAGAGATGTTTGGTCGAAGCTAGTAATAAATGTAAAACTCAAAACCTAGAAATGGGCGATGAATAATATTATCGAAAGGAAGAGTAAAGAATGTTGAAAAACTCAACAATCTTAGTGACTGGCGGAACGGGTTCGTTTGGCCATAAGTTTCTGCCATTAACTCTGGCCAAATATTCACCAAAGAAAATTATCGTTTTTTCGCGGGACGAAATGAAACAGTGGGAAATGGCAAAACTTTTCGCGGATGACCCTCGGGTCCGCTTTTTTATTGGCGATGTTCGGGATCGTGATCGGCTGTATCGCGCTCTGGATGGTGTTGATTACGTGGTGCATGCTGCTGCGACGAAAATTGTTCCAACGGCGGAGTACAATCCGTTTGAATGCGTTAAAACCAATATTAACGGAGCCATGAACTTGATCGATGCTTGCATCGACAAAGGAGTAAAACGGGTCGTAGCTCTATCCACGGACAAAGCATCTAGCCCAATCAACTTATACGGGGCGACAAAGCTGGCTTCGGATAAGCTTTTCGTGGCTGGGAATGCCTATGCCGGTGAGCATGGCACCTCCTTCTCAGTGGTGCGCTACGGAAATGTGATGGGCTCGCGCGGATCGGTTATCCCGTTCTTCATGTCGCTCAAGGACAAAGGGGTGCTGCCAATTACCGACCCGCGGATGACGCGGTTCATGATCTCCCTCGAACAAGGGGTCGAACTGGTCTGGCATGCCTTCAATGATATGCTGGGCGGCGAAATCTACGTAAAAAAGATCCCGTCAATGAAATTAGTCGAGATGGCGTCGGTGATCGATGGTGCAGCCGAGCAGAAAATCGTGGGTATCCGCCCAGGCGAGAAACTGCACGAGCAGATGATCGGCTTCGAGGATGCGCCTTTCACCTATGAATATGACGAGCATTTCAAAATCCTGCCTGCCATTATCAGCAAAGAAGAAATTGCGGCCCGTATCCGCCACGGAAACCTGGTTGACGGAGATTTTACCTATTGCAGCGACAGCAACAAAGAATGGATGAGTCGCGACGACCTGAAGGGTTGGATTGACAGCAATATCGACGAGATCGGAAAAATTTAGATGATACCCTACGGCCGTCAAGACATTCAGCAGAGCGATCTTGATGCGGTGCTGGAGGTTCTCCAGTCCGATTTCCTGACACAAGGACCGATGGTGCCACGCTTCGAAGAGGCCGTGACGCAAGCTTGTGGTGCGGCCTATGGCGTGGCGGCCAATTCGGCCACATCGGCGCTGCATATCGCCTGCCTGGCGCTGGGCCTCAATGACGGGGATTGGCTTTGGACCAGCCCGGTAACTTTCGTAGCTTCGGCGAATTGCGGTCTTTACTGCGGTGCTCAGGTTGATTTTGTCGATATCGACCCGGACACCTATAATATGTGCCCAAGAGCATTGGCAAAAAAGCTTGCGAAAGCAAAGGTAGAAGGGCGCCTCCCCAAGGTGATTGTGCCGGTTCACCTCTGTGGTTTGCCCTGCGATATGGCCGCAATTCAAGCGGTTTCCAGCGAATACGGGGTCAGGATTATCGAGGATGCCTCACATGCGATTGGCGGGCGTTACCGTGACCAGGCGATAGGAGCTTGCGAATTTAGCGACATCACTATTTTCAGCTTTCATCCGGTCAAAATCGTGACCACCGCAGAGGGCGGCATGGCCACCACTAATGATCCGATTCTGGCGCAGAAAATGAGGCTATTTCGCAGCCATGGGGTGACTCGCGATCCTTCGTTGATGCAAGGCGAGAGCGACGGCCCTTGGTATTATCAACAAGTCACACTTGGCTTGAACTACCGGCTGACTGACATGCAGGCCGCGCTCGGCAGCAGTCAGGTGGCGCGCCTGCACGAGTATGTCGCCCGCCGTCACCAGATCGCTGATCGCTATGATGCGCTTTTGTCTAACTTGCCGCTCACCACGCCCGTGCGTCACTCCGAGAGCTATTCAGGGCTGCATCTCTATGTTGTCCAGCTTGATGATCCAAGTCGCCGCCGAGCTGTCTTTGAGGGGATGCGCGCTGCTGGTATCGGCGTGAACGTGCATTATATTCCGGTGCATTTGCAGCCTTATTACGCCGAGATGGGCTTTGCCAAAGGCGATTTCCCCAATGCCGAGGCGTACTATGCCGCAACGATCAGCCTGCCAATGTTCCCTCTGCTTTCGGAAGAGGACCAAGACACAGTGGTTGCCGTGTTGAAAATGGAACTGGCAAAATGAGTATTTGTGTTATTCCGGCGCGCGGGGGATCAAAGCGCATCCCTCGCAAGAATATCCGCTCGTTCTTTGGCCGTCCCATTATTAGTTGGCCAATATCAGCGGCGCGGGACGCCGGGTGCTTTGATCGGATTATCGTTTCTACCGATGATGCCGAGATTGCCGAAATAGCACGCGAAGCAGGGGCCGAAGTCCCGTTTCTGCGTTCTGCCGAACTTTCGAATGACCGCACAGCAACCGCGCCGGTGATCGCAGATGCAATTGCCCAAATTGGCACTGCTGCCGATGCGCCGGTCTGTTGCCTCTATCCGACCGCGCCATTTGTCCAGCCGCAAGATCTTTCGGCGGGCTTGGCGATGCTGGTGGAGAGCGCCGCGCGCTTTGTTGTTTCGGTTACCACGTTTCCTTTCCCGATCCAGCGCGCTCTGCACCGAAATCCAGCGGGAGCGATTGGGATGATTGACCCCTCGAAAATGCATACCCGCTCGCAGGATCTGGAAGAGGCCTGGCATGATGCGGGGCAGTTTTACTGGGCACGCGCCGAGGATTGGCAGGTGCCTGAAATCGGAATTTTTAGCGAAGGGGCCTTTGGTTTGCCATTGCCCCGTTTCCGGGTGCAGGACATTGACACCGAAGAGGATTGGGTGCGCGCTGAATATTTGATGTCGATGCTTCAGGCCGACTCTAAAGGCCTGCACATATCATGAAAACGATCTGCTTTATCGAGAACCGGGGCAAAACGGTCTTTTGGGCGGCGCTGGCGGCGGAATTTCGCGATCGGGGCCATCGGATTTGCTGGATTGTGCAAAATCACGCGTTCACGCCGAAAGAACCGCGCGCGGCTGGCGATGATATAACGGCGATACCCTACCCCTCGCGCCGCGACATGAACGCGCCCGATCCAGCGTTGCGCGCCGCTCTCGAATCTGATCGCGGGCGCCAGTTTTTTGGCAATGGCAGCGGGCATTACAGCTATTACTCAAACCAGATTTCCGCGGCTCTCGCCGATTTTGCTCCGGATGTAGTCATTGGTGAATCCACCCTGTTTCACGAGTTGCTGGCGATCGAATACTGTAAGCAACACGCGATCCTCCATTTGCAGCCTGCCGGAACCCGCTATCCGGCGGATCGCTTTGCCGTGCTGACGTATGATACGCAGGTGGTGGCGGGTGGCAGTGGCGAGAAATGGCCTGATGCCGACATTGGGCAGCTCGCAAGCTCAATCGTCACAGGGGCCACGATTCCGACTTATATGCGTAAACGAAACCGGGCTGATGAATTGCGCAAAGTGGGGGCCTCGGTGCGTGTCTGGGCCACGCGATTGGGCGGTGAGCGCTACAATACTCCGGCGCTTGTGCAAAAATGGCGTCTAAGGCGTGCTCTCAAGGCCCGCTTGCTGATCTGGGACAAAATCGCCCGAACAGTCCCCGAGGGGCGGCAGGCCATTCTCTATCCGCTACAGATGCAACCCGAAGCAAACCTCGATGTTTGGGGCGGGCGCTGGGCCGATCAGGTCGAGGTCGTGAAGTCGATTTTGCGGGCGGCGCCGGAAGATATCATGGTGGCTATAAAGGCAAACCCAAAGGCGAAATACGAGGTTTCCGACGCGCTGTTGGCGCTTGCGCAGTATGATGATCGCATTGTCTTGTTGCCCCAAGCCATGAAAATGGATGCTGCCCAGCTTGCCAGTCTGGGAACACTGACAATCACAGGAACGGTTGCCTATGAGGCGGTGCTTGGAAAATCCCGTTGCATCGCGCTCGGGCATCCGCTCATTGAGGCGCATTTTCCGATGTTTCATGCAAATTCCATTCCCGAGGCCGTAAGCCGGATATTGAACGAACCCGAGGCCGGTGTGGGCGGTGAAGCCACGGGGCGGCAGCTTCTCGAGCATCTGGTTGCAACATCTTATCCCGGTATAATCAACGAGCCGCTTTTTGATCGTCGCTCGACAACTCCGCATAATATCCGCCTCGTTGCCGATGCCCTGAGCCACGTCATGACCACGCAGCTTGAGCAGGGGGATATCTGAGATGGGCGCGCCCGAAACCATCCCGCAAAAACCGACAGCTCAGGTTTTCGCTTTCCGTGTGGATGCGGCTATCGGGATCGGGATCGGACATCTCATGCGCTGCCTGACACTGGCAGATGCTTTGGCCGATCAGGGGCATAGTTGCCATTTTCTGACCCGCGCGCGCTCCGGCGACCGGCAAGATCTTATCCTCGAGCGCGGGCACACCTTGTTGCTTCTGCCACAAGCCAAGCCAGCGGTTTACGGTGCCCATCCAAATCCGCCAGCTCACGCTGCATGGCTCGGAGTGGGCTGGCGCGAAGATGCCGCCGCGACTGCTAAAATCCTCACCGCGCTAAAGCCCGGCTGGGTGATCCTTGATCATTATGCGCTTGATGCGCTCTGGGAAAAGACCGCGATCCCCGCTGGTGTCCGGCTGGCGGTGATAGATGATCTCGCAGATCGCCCGCATCGGGCCGATTTGTTGCTTGACCAGAATCTGGGCCGGCAAGAAAGCGACTATGCGGGGTTGTTGCCCGATGGCTGTCAGGTTCTGGTTGGCCCGCGCTATGCGTTGCTGCGCCCCGAATTTGCAAAAAAACGCCCCGAGGCACATGAGCGGCGCAAAACGCTGGCAACAAAACACCTTCTGATTACGCTTGGTGGGGTCGACAAAGACAATGCCACCGGGGGCATTCTGGCGGCTCTTTCCAATATCCACCTGCCGGATGGTTTTCACATTACGGTTGTGATGGGCCGGCAAGCCCCGTTTCTGGAGGATGTCCGGCAGCAGGCAAAAGCAATGCCCTGTCCGACCGAGGTGTGCCTTGATGTCAAGGATATGGCCTCTCTCATGGTGGCGGCCGATTTTTGTATCGGAGCGGCGGGATCGACTGCATGGGAAAGATGCGCTTTGGGTTTACCTTCTGCTATGCTGGTTTTGGCAGAAAACCAGATTGAAATCGCGCGGTACCTCGAGACTGCGGGATGCGGGCTTTCGTTGCCGCACTGGAACGCTCCAGGCTTTGCGAGGGCGCTTGCTAAAGCCCTTGGTCGTTTTGCCGTTCCCGAGAGCTATGCGCGTATGGTGCAAAAGATGTTTGATGTGACGAGCGGGTGTGGCAGCCTGCTCCTGTCCGAAGCGCTCGCACTGGAAAGGATTGACCGTGAAAGTTGATGTTCTCTGCAGCGACCCGCTTCATCCGGTTTTTTCATATTTGCAATCCTGGCAGGATAAGCAAACCGGCGATATCAAGGTTCGACTGTTAACCGACACCTCGGAATTGAGTAGTGGGGCAATACTTTTTCTTGTTTCCTGCAATCAAATTTTAACGGCAATAGATCGTGCGGGGTATGACCACGTGATGGTTTTGCATGCCAGTGATCTCCCCGTTGGCCGAGGCTGGAGCCCGCATATCTGGGATATCCTTGCCGGAAAGGAAACTCTTACATTGTCGTTGATTGCCGCCGAGGACGGCGTCGATACAGGTGATATATGGGCCAAGTGCTTGTTTCAGGTTCCCGCCCATATGCTGTATGACGAGATCAACCACGCCCTGTTTTCAGCGGAAATTTCACTGATGGAGGCGGGGATCAGGATGGTGCGGGAGGGCGCACGTGCGACACCGCAGCAAGAGCGGGATGCCTCATACCATCCACCCCGCCGCCCACAAGACAGCAAGGTGGACCCGAAATTACCACTGGAAGATTTGTTCCATCAGCTCCGAGTTGCAGATCCAGACCGCTTTCCGGCGTTTTTCGACCTGCACGGAACCACTTATGAAATTTCACTCAAGAAAAGAAAGCGTTGACAGCCATGAAGATCGACAACCGCGAGATCGGAACTGATCATCCCCCCTATGTCATTGCCGAGCTTTCGGCCAATCATAATGGTGATTTCGAGCAGGCGCTGCGCATTGTCGAGGCTGCTGCGAAAACCGGCGCTGATGCCGTTAAATTACAAACCTACACTCCTGATACAATTACCCTAAATTCCGATAAAGACGACTTCCTGATCAAAGACGGGCTTTGGGCCGGTCGCAATCTCTATGATCTCTACGCCGAGGCTCACACCCCATGGGATTGGCACAAGCCGCTGTTCGAGCGTGCTCGCGCGCTCGGGATTACTATGTTTTCGTCGCCCTTCGATCCAACCGCGGTTGATCTTCTCGAAGATCTGAACGCGCCCGCCTATAAAATCGCATCTTTTGAGGTGATTGATCTGCCGTTGATCCGCTATGTGGCGGCCACCGGCAAACCAATGATCATGTCGACTGGCATGGCCGATGAGGAGGAGATTGCCGAAGCAATTGCGACTGCCCGTGATGCCGGATGCCGCGAATTGGCGATCCTGCATTGTGTAAGCGGTTACCCCGCCCCGCCAGCAGATTATAATCTGGCCACCATTCCCGATATGGTTGATCGTTTTGGCCTACCCACCGGCCTCTCGGATCACACACTGGACAACACTACAGCCATAGCTGCCGTCGCGCTTGGGGCTTCGTTGATTGAAAAACACTTTACGCTTGATCGTACCGGCGGCGGCCCCGATGACAGTTTTTCGCTGGAGCCCGCCGAGTTCGCCGCACTTTGCGCCTCGGCCAGAACCGCTTGGGAGGCGCGGGGCCAAGTTGACTATGGCAGAAAATCAAGCGAGTTGGGAAACGTGAAATTCCGGCGCTCTCTTTATTTTGTGAAAGATTTGGCAAGAGGCGATATTGTAACTGCGGATGCAATCCGTTCGGTTCGCCCGGGCTTCGGTCTTGCCCCAAAGCATCTCGACGCCGTGATTGGCCAACGTGTTACATGTGATATCGAGGCAAACACTTCCTGCCAGTGGGATTTATTGGCAGCAGTACAGGAGCACAAATGACGTTACTTGCTACCCCGAGAGCAAGCCAACCGCCTATGACCCAGCACTCAAGTTTTACAAACTATCCTGTGCGAAAGATTGCTGGGTCGATCGGCGTATTGATCGTGTATGTTTCCATCTATTGGAAAGACGCTTTAGTGGGCTATGTCCCTGGAGTAGTTACACTGGTTAGCCTCTTCTTGGGAGCCATGTTACTCGCTCTTGTGACCAAGGTAAAAATTAGCCAGTTCACCGCTATCATAATTTCAATTTCGTTTGTTTTATTGCTGATTACCACATTGAAATCAGGCAGCTTCTCATTCAGCAACTACTTTCTGGCGCCAATATTAGCGTACTTGGTGGTCGTCTCTAACAGAACGTTACTTTTACGCCTCTTCATTTTTCATTTTATTCTCAGTCTTCTAGTGCAAGCTTATGAAATCTCGATTGGAGAATACCTGTTTTTTTCACTTGACGAAAACGGGCTGGCATTGGATGCCGATTTGTTCAGTGGGGCCAACGATGTGTTCAGGGCGAAAGGGCTATTCCAAGGACCATTGGGCAGTGTCGCTTTCTACATTTTAATTGGAATGGTTTTCCGAACACCCAAGTATCGACTGTTGTGCCTGCTGGGGGCTGTAATGGCACAAGGGCGATTGGGAATAATGTTAATTGGCTTAATGAATATCCAGGCTATTTTCGAAAAGTTTGGTCGGCTCGGAAAAATGGCAGCAATTATTGTATCAATATTCGTAATCGTCTCACTCTTTGGATATTTTTTAGCAGCTCTGGCAGACTCATTTTTCCTGATGGCTTTTGACCTAGAATCATCCGGAAATATTGCCCGCATGTACTACTGGAAGGCAAATATCGAGCTTTTTCTTGAGTATGATATGATTTCCATTCTCTTTGGGGACCTCGGTTTGGTGAACAAGTTAATTGGTGCGTCCGAAAGTGATTTCTTGCGAATACTCCTCGATTGCGGCCTCTTCGGATTGCTGTTTTATGTTTTTGTTCTGGTCACACTATATCGCGCAATGAGGCGCAATTCGGAAAAATATAGCAATCTCGAATTTGCCATCCTTGTCGTTGCGATGGCAATTTTCCCCTTCATTCAGTCCTTGAGTTCAACACTTTTGTTCTGGGTTTTCTACTGGGTGTTAATGATGCCTAATGAAAAACCAGTATGGGGAAAGGTGCTTTTTCGCGGAGTTAAGCGTCAAAACAGTCAATAAACAGACGAGTACGGTCGGGAGATATCTGCTACCCGGCGTAGTATCGGCATAGGGACTGTGACGGGAAAAAGATAAATGGAAAGGATAGATTTTATGGGTAGAATTAACCAACTTAAAAAGATTGCAACTGATCCGCGGTGGTGGTCATTCTACGTACAAAGGCGCTTTATGAGTCCTGGCAGGCGAAACCGCTTGGCTGATTTCATCGCGCGCTTTCGACCCAAAATGGAATCCATCGATCCAAAAGCTGCCAAGATCGGACTTGAAAGCCTACACGGGGCAGGCATTCATAGTCTTGGCCAACTTCTGACATCAGAACAATGCGCGGAGTTGCTGGACTACTTTAAATCAAAACAAGTCAAAGACCCCTATCGTTCCGAGCATGCCGCATTCCTTCCTCTTTCAGGGGGGCGGCACCCAGAGGGGCACATTGCCCATCATGATGGCGCTGATATTGCAAATGCACCCTATCTAATGAATTTGGCCAATGATCCGCGCATTCTTAATATTGTTGGTGCGTTTCTGGGCTGCAAACCAACGATTGGGTACATGGCAAGTTGGTGGAGCTATCCAACCAGCAGTGGCGCCCAGCAGGCCGAAAACTATCATCGTGATGTTGACGACTGGCGGTTCATTAAGCTCTTCGTTTATTTGACCGACGTTGGTCTCGAGAGTGGGCCGCATAAATACGTAAGCTATTCAGCAGGCAAGCCCTTGCTCAGTGAAACCCGCCGTTTTGATGATGAAGAAGTAGCAAATGCTTTCGGAAAGGAGAATATCCTGACCATGACTAGTAATGCTGGCGAAGGGTTTCTGGAAGATACCTTTGGTATTCACAAGGGGCAACCTGTAAAGGAAGGGCATCGTTTGTTGTTTCAGGTTGTCTATACTTTGGCCCCGCTTCCTTATGCTCCCGCCAAGCCGGTCGTGGAGACGTCCGAGACCGAAACTTATGACCCGTGGATCAATCGAGTATATCTTGGATAGTTGTAAGAGGTTGTGATGCAACGGTACTTTTTGACATTTGCGCTAGCATTTTTTCCGACATGGATGGTTCGTGGGCTGGTTGAAATGATGGGTCATAGAATAGAAGCACAAGTGAAGGTTGGGTTTTCGTTGCTGTTCTGTGATCAATTGAGCTTGTCTTCGGGAAGCCAAATTGGCCATTTCAATTTTATCAAAGTGGATTCCCTGTCCTTAGGAGAACATGCGAAAGTCGGACGCCTGAATATATTTCGTGGTCCTGTGGACGTGCTGCTTGAGGAATATTCCGAGATAGGCAACCGAAACGTAGTGGCCCGCGCGCCTTTGGGGGTTACAACTCAAAGGGCCGAACTTCGCCTGCAAAAAGGCTCAAAGATTACTGCAGGTCATTCAATTGATAGCGCCTGCTCTGTATCCTTTGGTGAGTACAGCATATTGGCCGGCAAAGGTTCTCAAATATGGACACATGGCTATGTACATGCGGAGACTGGATCTGGTCGATACAGAATTGATGGGCCGGTTTCTCTGGGTGACAATGTTTATTTGGGGTCAAGTGTGATTATCTCTGGCGGCGTAAGTATTTGTAACAGGGCAATGGTGGGCGCGGGAGTAGCCGTCACTCGGGACTTAAAAGAGCCGGGGTTCTATGTATCGGCCCCAATCCGAATGCTTCCGAGACCTTGTGACCCAGAAACGAGGGATGATTTGGTGCGGACTGAGGACCCTTCTCTTTTGGAAACGGTCTATATCAAAAAACGATGAAACCAATCGCTATGATAAAATTCGTCGTGGCCTTCGGGGCGGCGCGGGGAGGGTTGTTTCTAGCCCCAATTCTGGTGGCCAATCTTCTTCCAGTGGCCGCTTATGGGCAGATTGAATTGGCGCAAGCGACAGCGTCTATTGCAGCTTTGGTTATCGGCTTTGGTCTACCCGCCACAGTGCCGCTAATTCTTGTACGGCGCGGGGTACGCGCACGCTGGGATACGCTGCTGTTTATCATGTGCTGTCTTGGCCTGGGGTTGTTGGTGCTGTCGCTGTCACAGATTGGCTTTGCCCCTTCGGTTTTTTCCTTGCGGGTTTTGGTGCCGTTGGCAACCGCACTTCTGATGCTTCAGGGGCTATGGTCGGTTACGTTAAAATCGCAGGGACGAGGCACGCAAGCGGTATTTTTGGAGACCGGATATTGGCTGGCTGTGCTAGGCGGTGCGGTACTTGTCAGCATGTTTACGCTTTCATCGGGCTGGATGGTCGGGTTTCTGGCTGTTTTTGCCTTCTCGCTTTTTCTGGTGACCTTTCGGCAATTCATGATTCATCGAGCACCTTTTGGCTTGCCGGATATTGGGGCTAACCTGCGGCTCGGTTCACCCCTGATGCTGGCCGGTTTGCTTTCCATGATTGCCAGCACTGCCGGCCGCCTTTTGCTAGGGCAAACCGCCGGCGTCGAGGCGGTCGGGCTTTACGCAATCCTGTTTCGCTCAACAGCCCTGCCAATTGTCGCACACCAGATTCTTGTTATCGCCTTTTACCGCCAGATTTTTAGTTGGGAAATGCCGATATTACGATACCGTAGCCCCATTATAATATGGGGCATTGGTCTTATAATACTATTGTTTTGGGTGCTAGTTTCCCCTTTGGGCTGGCTGCTTGGGTCACGCTTTGTTGACACATTCGATCAATACGAGTTTGAAGGGAAAGTAATTCTTCTCCAAACAGTTTTGTGGTCGGCAATTGCGCTCAATGATATGCTCAGCAGTCGAATGCAAATTGCCGGAGCAGTGGCCCGTTGGACTGGCCCCTTTTTGGCAATATCGCTAGCTGCCGTAATGATCGCTATGCTTGCCCATCCAGGCATTAACGAATCATCCATTGCGCTCCCATTTTTCGTTCCCGTTTATGCCGCACTGATGTTTGGTTATTTCACGGTGCAGTGCGCGGCCATGGCAAAGCAAAAGCAGCTCTTTACCCGCCTTTGGGGAAGTACCCTCCTCATCTTTGTGGGTGGAATGATTACACTTGTTATCGAGGAGAGTTTTGCGTAATGCGAAAGCTTAAAATCACCCATATTGGAAAGTTCTTCCCGCCAGAACATGGCGGTATCGAGAGCGTAACCGCAGCACTGGCCTACGATCATTCATCTCAAGGGCACGACGTGAACGTGATCTGCTTCACCAATGGTGTATCAGAAGATGTAACTACCGGATCTTTAACTATTTTGCGCCGAAAGGTATTCGGCGTTTTTTCGTCACAGCCAGTTGGCTTCAAGTATTTTCTCGAGGTTATGAAATACAGCCGCTCAGCGGATATAGTTCATATTCACGCACCAAATCTTATGGCGGGCTTGGCCGCAATGCTTCTCCCAAAGAAAGTCAAACTGCTTGTTCATTGGCATGCCGATATTTCGGGAAAAGGATTCATCGGGCTTTTAGTAAGGCCGATTGAGCGCATAATGCAGCAGCGTGCCGATACAATAGTGTGTACCACACAAGCATACGCAGATTCTTCAAAAACGCTTGAATCCTTTAAAGCAAAAATACGCATCATTCCAATTGGAATACCCGAAGTGGAACTTCACAACGACCAAGACGGGGCGCTAGAAAAATCTCTGGAGTGGGTAGGTAGCCGACCAATCATCCTAGTCGTTGGCCGGTTGGTCCCCTATAAAGGCCTTTTTACACTTCTGAAGGCCATTTCCAAAATGGAAGCAAAAGCCGCCGTCGCTGTTGTTGGTGTTGGACCGCTACAGAGTGATCTACTCAAAGAAATTGATAGGCTAAACCTATGTGAATCAGTTTGCCTTTTGGGGCGCCAAAACGAAGATAACTTGGCGCGCTTATTCGCAAAGAGTGATGTTTTTTGCTTGCCATCCATCAATCGTGCGGAGGCATTTGGAGTTGTTTTACTCGAGGCGATGCGAGCAGGTCTGCCAATCGTCGCCACGAACATTCGCGGCTCCGGCGTTAATTGGGTGAACAAACAGGGTGTGAGTGGCGAAAATGTAACTCCTGGCGATGCTGATCAACTCGCAAACATCCTCGACAAGTTTCTATTAGATTCTGATCTAGCATTAAAATATGGCCGTCAAGCTCGCTCATTATATGAAAGCACATTCACCCAAGGTAAAATGACAGACTCATTTTTGAAGACATATCATGACCTACACCTTGGAAAGAAATCATAGTTTTATCTGGGTATTTCAATACTATCCGAAAGTAAGGAAGTCGCCCAAAAACCCCCTAACGTGCGTGTTTTTTGAAGCCTTTCATTGTATTCCCCTGTTAATGAGAGAACTGATCCAATTCCGAATTCTAGTTTCAGCGTTATCGGCCATTTGGCCGGATATTATATTCATAACGTATTCTGTCACCGTGAGTTCTAAGGCGATGCGTGAACTTTATTCGCCACATATGCAAGGCGGATTACGCTCCGAGTGAATAGTACCCATCCTAATTTGGCATTTCGATAGCCGGTACTTTAAAAAGCATTCCAACTTTAATCATGATAATATAGTCGAGCCATTGGCGACAGATTTGCATAATATTCGATATATGAAAGTTAGGCCCCAGTTATGCCCACTCCCAAAATAGCCCTGATCACTGGCGTAACCGGTCAAGACGGCTCCTATCTAGCCGAGTTCTTACTCGAAAAGGGGTATGAGGTTCACGGCATTAAGCGGCGGGCATCTTCGTTTAATACGCAACGCGTTGATCACATTTACCAAGACCCGCATGTAGAGCAAAGCCGCTTTAAGCTCCATTACGGCGATCTATCAGATTCCTCGAACCTGACGCGGATTATTCAAGAGGTTCAGCCGGACGAGGTGTATAACCTTGCTGCCCAAAGCCATGTTGCCGTGAGCTTCGAGGCTCCAGAATATACTGCGGATGTTGATGCGCTTGGGACGCTACGCATTCTTGAAGCGATCCGCCTGCTCGGGTTGGAAAAAAAGACGAAGTTTTATCAAGCGTCCACTTCCGAGCTTTACGGGTTGGTTCAAGAAACACCTCAGACAGAAACGACGCCGTTTTATCCACGCTCGCCATACGCTGTGGCCAAGATGTATGCCTACTGGATTACTGTTAACTATCGCGAAGCCTACGGCATGTACGCCTGCAACGGCATTCTGTTTAACCACGAGTCCCCGCGCCGCGGCGAGACGTTTGTGACCCGCAAAATCACACGCGGGGTGGCGAATATTTCGCAAGGGGTGGAGGATTGCCTGTATCTGGGAAACCTAGATGCGCTGCGTGATTGGGGGCATGCGAAGGATTATGTCCGGATGCAATGGATGATGTTGCAACAGGACGTGCCAGATGACTTTGTTATTGCGACCGGGGTTCAATACAGCGTGCGCGACTTCATTCGATGGTCAGCTGCCGAGCTTGGGATCACCCTTCGCTTTGAAGGACAGGGAATTGAAGAGGTTGCGATCGTTGAAGCGATCGATGGCGATCAGGCGTCCGCATTAACCATCGGGGATGTGATTGTGCGGGTTGATTCACGTTACTTCCGCCCCACCGAAGTGGAGACATTGCTGGGCGATCCGACTAAAGCCAAGGAACGGCTTGGCTGGGTACCGGAAATAACCGTGCAGGAAATGTGCGCCGAAATGGTATCCGAAGATTTGAAAGAGGCCAAGCAGCACGCGCTTCTAAAGGCGCATGGCTATCAGCCCTCTGTGTCTGTCGAGCAGTAGGGGCGCATCTCATGGTTAATCGAGTATTCATCGCAGGCCACAACGGAATGGTTGGACGTGCGATTGTTCGTCAGCTGGAGGCGACGGGAGATTGCGAGATCATCACGCGTAGTCGGGCCGAACTGGATTTGCTATCGCAAGCGGATGTCCAGGCGTTCTTTAAAGCCGCGAATATCGACCAAATCTATCTGGCGGCCGCAAAGGTTGGAGGCATACAAGCCAACAACAACTTTCCTGCCGAGTTCTTGTTCGAAAACCTGATGATTGAAGCAAACATAATTCATGGCGCACACATGGCCGGCGTTCAAAAACTGTTGTTTCTGGGGTCTAGCTGCATTTACCCCAAACACGCGGAACAGCCGATGCGCGAGGACGCGCTTCTAACAGGCACGCTGGAGCCAACGAACGAGCCATATGCGATTGCCAAGATCGCAGGCATCAAGCTGTGTGAGAGTTATAATCGGCAGTACGGGCGGGATTACCGCTCGGTCATGCCAACGAATCTTTATGGTAGTTTTGACAATTACCATCCCGAGAACTCGCATGTTATTCCGGCACTGTTGCGTCGTTTTCACGAGGCAGTTCAGAGTGGCGCCGACGAGATTATAATTTGGGGTAGCGGCAAGCCGATGCGGGAGTTCCTGCACGTCGACGATATGGCTGCTGCTAGCATTTACGTTATGGACTTGTCTGTGGAAGCATACGCCACCGAGACCGAGGTAATGCTGTCCCATATAAACGTCGGCACGGGCAAGGATTGCACCATTCGCCAATTGGCTGAAACCATCGCCGCGGTGACCGGGTTTAAGGGTAAACTGGTGTTTGATCAGACCAAGCCCGACGGGACGCCGCGCAAATTGTTGGATACAAGCAAGTTGACGGCGCTCGGCTGGTCCCCGGAAATTGATCTTCGGGATGGCTTGCAAATGTCGTACGACTGGTTCGTAGCCAATCAAGATAACTTCAGAGGGTAAGCAAATGCGCGATACACCAAACTTGTTACCCGTCATTTTGGCCGGAGGGTCGGGCACCCGCCTGTGGCCTTTGTCGCGCAAGCATTACGCCAAGCAGTACCTCGCACTTGGTGGCGAACACACAATGTTGCAGGAAACTGTTGAGCGGTTGGGGGATCTGGACCACTTGCCACCGCTTCTGATTTGCAATGAAGACACCCGATTTTTGGCCGCCGAACAGATGCGCCAGATAGCGCGCAGCGACGCCTCAATCCTATTGGAGCCTGCCGGACGAAACACAGCTCCTGCGATCGCGCTTGGCGCGCTCGAGGCTGTTGCTGGCGGGGATGACCCTGTATTGTTGGTGATGCCAGCGGATCACAAGATCAAGGATACTGCGGCTTTCATGAAGGCAGTTTTGACGGGCAGCGAACTAGCGGTAGACGGGAAACTGGTTACCTTCGGTATTTCCCCGACGCACCCCGAAACCGGCTATGGATACATTCGTAGCGGGGCCAATGAGGGAGCAGCGTTCAAAGTAGATGCTTTCGTTGAAAAACCGGACGCAGAAACCGCAGCGGAATACCTCGCCACGGGTGGATACTATTGGAACGGCGGCGTCTTCATGTTCCGCGCCAGTCGGTATCTGGAGGAATTAGAAAAGTTCCGCCCTGATATTCTGAAAGCCTGCCAAAACGCCTTTGCAGGCAAGCAAGCCGACCTCGACTTTTTGCGCTTCGACAAGGACGTGTTTCTAGCGTGCCCCGAAGATTCCATAGACTATGCGGTCATGGAAAAAACAGAAGCCTCGGTTGTTGTCCCACTTGATGCAGGTTGGAGCGACATTGGTTCCTGGGCGGCGCTCTGGGAAGCCTCAGAGAAAAATGCTGACGGCAACTGCGAAATCGGCGATGTGATCAGCCTTGATGGTTCTGGCAATTACATCAACGCTGGCAGCCGTCTTGTGACGGCGGTTGGCCTTGAAGATATGGTGATCGTTGAAACCAAAGACACCGTCTTTGTCGCCCCTAAAAGCAAGGTTCACAAAATCAAGGCGCTGGTCGAAAACCTGAAGAAATCCAAGCGCGCCGAGGTCGACTTCCACCGCGAAGTATACCGCCCTTGGGGTAAATACGACAGTGTTGATATGGGGAAACGCTATCAAGTCAAGCGGATCACGGTTAACCCTGGTGCGAAACTGTCCGTGCAAAAACACTTCCACCGCGCCGAACACTGGGTAGTGGTGCGGGGAACAGCAAAGGTCACCAAGGGCGAGGAAACCGTCCTGCTCTCGGAAAACCAGTCCACCTACATCCCGCTGGGCGAAATACATGCGTTAGAAAACCCAGGCAAGGTACCGTTGGAGTTAATAGAAGTGCAGTCGGGCAGTTATCTCGGTGAAGATGATATCGTGCGGTTCGAGGATAGGTACGGGCGAGAATAGTCTCCGTTTGACTTTAAGAGCTTTTGAAAGCATCAAAATGCTGTGTTTTTACAAAGAACACAAACGAATATGCTGACGCTGCGAATTTCCATATTCCTTCACACCCAAACATTATGCTCCGCTGCCTCCAAGTACCGCGCCAAAACATGCATCGACTTCCATCCACCGGCCCGCATGATCGCCGCCGTATCATAGCCTGCACACAGCAAGTCCTGTGCTGCACCAACGCGCATTGAGTGGCCAGAGAACTGGCTGACATCACTCTCGTCAAATCCAGCAAGCCTTGCGGCTTTTTTGATTACCCGCTTGATCGATGTAGCGTTAAGGCTCCGATTTAAAGCCTTGCCCTGATATATTGGACAGAACAGATACTCTTTGTTCTCACCCCTCCAATCGAGCCAGTCGATAAGCAAGTTTGCTGTCTCGCGAGAAGTGTATGCAATACGCCCACTTCCG
>Ga0316204_10006168_pt1 | contig 18736 bp, 21 predicted proteins | sample 6monrhotite_MG_2_FD_205661 | JGI IMG/M metagenome (GOLD analysis project Ga0316204, IMG submission 205661) | Microbial mat bacterial communities from mineral coupon in-situ incubated in ocean water Damariscotta River, Maine, United States -... | ecosystem: Environmental > Aquatic > Marine >...
TGAAAGAACTACCAAAAATTGCTTGCCTATTTAAGTGTTTTTGTGCGCTATTGTTTGGCGGCCACTTTATTGTCTTATGGTTTTTCAAAAATTTTCACCAATCAGTTTTCAGAACTAGGCCTCATAGATTTACTGAAGCCTTATGGTGATTCGTCTCCCATGGGCTTGATGTGGAACTTTATGGAGTTTAGCGACTCGTACACTATTTTTTCTGGTGTTTCTGAAGTAGTAGGAGGTCTGTTTTTGCTTTGGCGTAGAACCTTGGTCTTAGGCGCTTTATTCACGGTAGGAGTGATGCTCAATGTATTTATGATGAACATGAGCTATGACATCCCTGTGAAGCTCTATTCGGCGCATTTGATGTTGATGGGACTTTTTGTTTTAGTCTTAGATGGCAGGCGAATTTTAAACTTTCTTATTTTAAATAAAACTGTGGTGGCCAAGAAAATTGAACCTTACTTTAAAAAGAAGGGCTGGCGCATTGGAGCACTCGTATTTAAATATGCCTTTATTGTTTTTATCTTATACTCGCACATTTCAAGGGCCTATGAAGGACAGCGGAATTGGGGAAAAAAGGCTCCCAAGCCAGCACTGTATGGCATCTACGAAGTTGAACAATTTGTTTGGAATAATGACACCTTACCGCCCTTAAAGACGGATACACTGCGATGGGATAAATTGGTGGTCGATAAATATTCTACGGTGATTTATTATATGGACGGACGGAAAGCCTATTTCAAAAACGAAACAGATACCCTATCGAAAAAATTATTCCTGAGCAGCTTTCAGGAGGATTCTTCAAAGAACTACCATGACCTGCATTATTCTACCAAGGATAGTCTCTTTTACCTTGTGGGCCGCAAAGATCAAGATAGTTTGAAAGCAAAATTCAGCATCAAAAAGCGAGAAGACTTTCTGCTGTTAAATCGAGGTTTTCATTGGGTTAATGATTACCCATTTAATCGTTAATAGTGTTGCGAGCGATTACTATTCGTCGTAGACATTTACATAGCCTTTGTCCGGAGCCTCAAAGAACTTCCCTGTGATAAAGCGGTAGTTTTTGTCTAAGCTCGCAATCGCTTGCATGTCCTCCGAATCCAAGGGAACCCGATCGGCTTCAAAGTTTGTTATGATGTGGCTTTTGGTTACCGATTTTGGTATCACCGATATATTTCTTTGGGTATGCCAATTAATTAATACTTGCGCCGGACTCACATGATGTTTGGTCGCAATCCGTTTGATTTCAGGCATCTCCATTAAATTGGGTTCGTTTTCGCCCTTCATGGATTCCGATCGGTCTCCAGATCCCAAAGGAGAATATGCCGTCAACTTGATGTTTTGATTGTTGCAATAAGACACCAGTTCATTTTGCTGAAGTAACGGATGCATTTCTACCTGATTCACCTCAGGTTTCCATGCTGCTTTGGCAACCAAATCTTTTAATTTCTTTTTACTGAAGTTGGATACCCCAATATGACGAGCCAATCCTTCGTTTTTGGCGTGTTCCATTTGTGTCCAAGTCTCAATGATTGGCGCTTCTTGAAGCGATAGGTACTCACTTTGATTGGAAGGCATCGCAATACCTGGTTTAAAAGCAACAGGCCAATGCATGAGGTACAAATCCAAATAATCCAGTTGTAGTTTGTATAAGGATTCTTGGAGCGCAGGTAGCACGGTTTCTTTGGTATGCGCATCGTTCCATAACTTGGAAGTGACAAATACATCAGACCGAGTGATCTTTCCTTCCTTAAAAACCTCCTGCAACGCCTCCCCAATTTCACTTTCATTTCCATAGATAGCGGCGGTATCAATATGGCGAATTCCTGCATCGAGCGCATCTTTTACCGCTCTTTTTACTTCTTCACCGGTGGCTTTCCAGGTTCCAAGGCCTATGACCTGCATCTGGTCGTTATTCTCAAATTTGATCGTCTTCATCTGGTTTTTGTTTTGCTTAAAAGTACAAAAGAGTTGCGGCACTATGAAGGAGGGCTCGTTAAGGTTTTGTAAAAGCTCTGAAATAACTCCAGTTACTTTCGTGGATGGAATTGCTCCATAACCTTAGTTAGGTGCGTTGTGTCGATATGCGTGTAAACTTCTGTGGTTGTAATGCTTTCATGGCCTAACATCTGCTGTATGGCCCTTAAATCGGCTCCATTTTCCAATAAATGGGTCGCGAAAGAGTGTCTAAAGGTATGCGGGCTTACATTTTTATGAATGTTCGCTTTCGCAGTAAGATCTTTCACAATCGTAAAAATCATGGCGCGTGTTAACGATTTTCCTCTTCGATTTAAAAACAGCGTATCCACAAATTCGGTTGGAATAGCTTGGTGCACCCGAACTTCATTTTTATACAATTCAATATGTCCAATAGTGGATGGCGCGATGGGCACAAACCGTTGTTTATCCCCCTTTCCTGTTACTTTTATAAATCCCTCTTCGAAAAATAGATCGGATATTTTTAAATCCAACAATTCGGAAACCCGCAAACCACAGCCGTACAAGGTTTCTAATATCGCGCGATTCCGATGTCCCTGTGCCTTACTCATATCAATTTGTGCAATGAGTTGGTCTATTTCTTCTTCTGAAAGGGTGTCTGGAAGTTTTCTGCCAATTTTCGGACTCTCTATTAATTCTAGCGGGTTGGTTTTTCGGTATTCTTCAAAAATAAGATAGTTGAAAAACCCTCGAAGACCAGATATAATCCTACTTTGGGAACGCGGATTCACCACTTTGGCAATCTGATAAATAAATTCTTGGATGGTCTTTTCTGAAATTTGGATAGGGGAAATAACGATTTCATTCGCTTCTAACCACTGTACTAGCTTATAAAGATCGTAGGCATAGTTGGTGATAGAGTTCTCAGACAACCCACGCTCTATATGCAGGTAACTCTTATAATGCGCTATGGCTTGATTCCACTTCATTTAAATGTCAGTTAAATATATTCTAAAAACTCTTCAGAAAATAACTTCATTTATAAAATCGTTGTAATTTTGCCCAAAATGACTAAACTTTTTTATTATGAAAAAATTATTGATTGTATTATTCGCTGTTGGATTTTCGGCAACAGCTTTTGCTCAAGGATTAGACTTAGGAATTAAGGCAGGTGTAAACTTTGCTAGTATTTCTGATGCTACAGGATTGGACAATAGAACTGGATTTGTGGTTGGAGCTTTTGCGGGTGCCAAGCTGAATGACAAGATTGGAATTCAAGCAGACTTGTTATACTCTCAGCAAGGAGCAGAATTTGATGGAGGTAAGATAGATTTAAACTATGTGAACGTACCTGTGGTGCTTAAGTATTTTATTTCTGAATCTTTCCATATACATGCAGGACCGCAATTTGGTTTTATCGTAGATGACAACGTAGCAACAGTATTCAATGATATTGATGCAGGTATTGATTCCAAAAGTTTTGACCTTACGGCTGTCTTAGGGCTTGGAGTAGACCTACCTATGGGAATACGTCTTGACGGAAGATATAACTTTGGACTTACCGACGTTATAGATGGCGAAGGAGAAAGCAGCGGTAAAAACAGTGTAATCACACTTTCAGCCGGATATTCTTTCTTATAGAAATAAACTATATTTTTGTAGAAAAAGCCATCAAAATTGATGGCTTTTTTATTTATAATCATTCTGATAAACAGGTATTTATCTCATAATCATATTGTTGATAAGGATGTTAAGAAAATTAATTTTTCTTAATTGGTACCATGGCGTAATATTATGTAGCTTTACCTAACTAACAATAAACAATAACAATAAACTATTAAATCATGAGAAAATTAATTTTAGTTATCGCGTTGGGAATGTTTGTATTTACATCAGCTAATGCACAGGGAATTAGCTTTGGAGCTAAGGCTGGTTTAAATTTGGCTTCTGTAAATGGAGATGGCACTGACGACGTTGATGGACGTACTGCATTCCACGTGGGTGGTGTGGTTAACATTGAGTTTTCTGAACTTTTCGCTTTACAACCAGAAGTTGTTTATTCTGCGCAAGGTTTTAGTTCATCAGAAACGTTCGGAGGAGAGACTTTCGAATCTACGGTGAAGTTAGATTATATCAACATCCCCGTATTGGCCGATATTACTGTAGTTCCAGGCTTGAGTCTTCAAGGAGGACCTCAGTTTGGTATTAATATTACAAGTGAAGTAGAAGTTGATGGAGAAACAGGTGATATTGACGGTGTTGAAACGTTAGACATTGCTGCTGCCATTGGCGCTCAGTTTCAATTACCTGTTGGCGTATTCTTTCAAGCGAGATATGTAGCAGGATTGACAGAAATTGCTGATGGTGGTGATTTCAAAAACTCAAACATAAGTCTATCAGTAGGTTGGTTTTTCAACTAATTGAACATTTAAATAGATTAAAAAGCGGAGCCAGTAAGCTCCGCTTTTTTTGTGCAATATTTTAACTTTTAGTAAAATAGGTCAATTGCCGTATTGTCATTAAAATTGAATTTACTAGCTTTATCTCACTATTAATCAAACTATTATATCATGAAAAAAGCATTTTTATTGATGGCTATGGCGTTACTAAGCGTTACGGCTATGCAAGCTCAAGGTCAGTTTAGAGCTGGAATTAGTGGTGGTTTACCAATTGGTGATGCTGGCGATTTAGCTACTTTTGGCATTGCCATAGACCTTGGTTATTTATTTGAACTTAGTGACACCGTCGATGTGGGTGCCACTGCTGGGTATTCTCACTCTTTCGGAGACAGTGTTGATTTCGGATTTGGAACTGTAGACATTGAAGATGTGCAGTTTATTCCAATCGCTGCATCAGGAAGATTCGAAGTGGCTCCTAGCTTTACCTTGGGTGGTGATGTGGGATATGCCTTAGGCGTTAATGATGGAAATGATGGTGGATTTTATTATTCTCCAAGAGCACAATATGGCGTTTCTGAATCCATTGATATTGTTGTTGCCTTTAGGGGCGTAGCAGTTGATGGTGGGTCTTGGGACATCGTGTCTGCGGGAGTAGAATTTGGTATTGACTAATAACTACTAATTTATGTTGAATTAAGGGCGAGGTGAAAACCTCGCCTTTTTTACTTCTTTTTCCAAAGAGCAAAAACGGATACACCTGAAATCACCGCAATGCTAATCAAGATTAAGGCGCCTACTGTATTTCCGTAGATGATATATCCTGTGGCAAATAAAGAGGTGTAGACGAAAACAATTCCTAAAAGCATTGATGCGAGATCAATGGTGAAGTTGTCATTCCCTGAATTCAATTTAATTTTTGACTTTACCGCAATGTCTTTGAATGGACCCCATCCACGTCCATAGGGTGTTATCGAATTGTAGAACTTAGCTAGGGTGGCTGTATCTGTGGGTCTGGTAAGTAAGGTCACTGAAACCCAACACACAGTTGTGATGGCAACACTCAAAACCAATTTATGGTGGCTTTCCAATCCCATGTCAACGAACTCAAAAAGCAAGGCCAATACAAACGAAACTACCATTCCTGTGATTTCACTGTAGGCATTCACTCGCCACCAAAACCATCTTAAGATAAAAATCAGTCCCGTACCCGCACCAATTTGCAAGAGTATTTGAAACGCACTTAAGGCATTGCTCAATACAAGCGCCAAAAGAGCCGCAAGGACCATTAAAACAACAGTAGAAAGCCGTCCGATATTCACCAATTCTTTTTCAGAGGCCTCCGGTTTCATAAATCGCTTGTAGAAATCCAAAGAAATATAGGAAGCTCCCCAATTTAAATGGGTGGAGATCGTACTCATAAAGGCCGCAATTAGAGAAGTAACGACCAACCCAAGTAATCCTGCAGGTAAATGTGTTAGCATCGCTGGATATCCCAAATCATGTCCTAAGGTTGCATTTGGAAATTGAGCAGCAATGTCGCTCAATTCAGGATATAAAACTAAGGAGGCTAAGGCAATCAATATCCATGGCCATGGACGCAATGCATAATGTGCGATATTAAAGAGTAGGGTAGCGCCTATTGCATTTTTTTCATCTTTTGCTGAAAGCATTCGCTGCGCAATATAGCCACCGCCACCGGGTTCGGCACCAGGATACCAGACACTCCACCATTGCACCGCTATAGGAATGATTAATAAAATCCAAATGGAATTAGAATCGTTGAAATCTGGTAAGAAACTTAGTTTGTCAGCTACGTTTTCATTAGCAAGTAAAGCATCTAAACCACCTATTTCCGGCAAATTAATAATGTAATAAGCCGCCCAAATAGAACCAACCATCGCGATAATAAATTGAAGAAAGTCTGTAAAAATAACACCTCGTAACCCTCCAATAGAACTGTATAAGACGGTGATTACGGATGCAAAAACAACACTTTGCCAGGGCTCCAAATCGAAGAGAATCCCTCCAATTTTTATAGCAGCCAAACAAACCGAGGCCATAATCATTACATTAAAGAAAACCCCCAAATACAAGGCTCGGAACCCACGTAAGAATGCAGCCTCTTTTCCGCTATAACGTAGTTCATAGAACTCGAGGTCAGTGACCACTTTAGAGCGTCGCCATAATTTCGCATAGACAAAAACGGTCAGCATACCAGTAAGTAAAAAAGCCCACCAAACCCAGTTGCCAGAAATACCATTTTGCCGTACAATATCCGTCACTAAATTGGGCGTATCCGCGGAAAAAGTAGTGGCCACCATCGAAATACCAAGCAACCACCAAGGCATGTTTTGACCTGAAAGGAAAAATTCTTTGGTGTTTTTACCTGCTCGTTTGGCTACGACTAGCCCAATACTAAGAAAAATAACAAAAAACGATATGATGAGAATCCAATCGAGTGTGGCTAATTGCATAGTGGAGCGGTTAGTTTATGAGTTCGTCTGCCTGTTCTACCCAATTGTCACGTTCAATGCGACCTGGGAAGAAATCAATGAGTTCAGTTAAGACTCTGATATCATTATCTGTAAAACGGCTAATCTGTTGGTAATTATAAATGCCAATTTCATTCAGCTTTTGTTCAATATAAGGCCCGATACCATTGATGCGTGTTAAATCTTCCTTTCGTGAAGGATCGGCATGGCCAAAATTATCGAAGTTCAATTTTGGCTTACTATGCGTATACCTGATATAACTGGTCCTGGCGTTTTGAGCTACTTCCGATGGAGGTTTTGCTTCCACAATTTCTTCCACTTCCTTTTGGTGCTCAATTTCTTCTTGAGCCTCTTTGACTACCTTTATAATCTTAGGCTTGATTTCAGTAAAGATGACATCAATATCCTTTGCACTCTCTTTCGGGCTCGTTATTGGGTCCGACTTCCGCGCTAATTTTTTCAATAAGCGCTGGTATTTTGATTTCAGCATTCCATAAGCCGAAAAATACCCAATAAGAAATGTACTGAACATCAAAGCAAAGATTCCAGCGTAGCTAGGTAGTTTATCAATAAATTGATTCAGTTGTTCCATTAATTTATTTCATATTTTATTTCAATACGTCTATTTAGCAAACGCCCGCGTTCATTGCGATTAGTGGCGATCGAAAGTGATTCTCCCGCAGAGCTTGCAACTACTTTAGTTCGATCTAAGTTTCCTTTTGTCACGAGATACCACCGCACCTGTCGTGCGTATTTAAGGCCCAGTGCGTAGTTGTCGTTTGCATTACCAATATTATCGGTATGCCCAATCACATTTACTTTCAAATTCGGATTGTTGGCCATGGCGTTTTTAATTTCAACCAATAACTCCTGTAAAGTCTCATCTACAATGATATTGTCATCTACTAGTTTTGGATAAATGGTCTTCGTTTCGGGTAAAGACAATTTTAAACTGGCCACCCGTTCTAAATCTAAGGGGTGGAAGGTAAAGTATATGCCATTATTGTAACGACGATCATTTTCAAATTCGATTTCTCGGATCACCGACTTAATCACCATCTTTTCCGAAGGGATTCCAACCTTCGCCAGTATGTCTTTCATTTTGATTCCTCTTTGGTATCCAAAATTAGGATTCTCAATATTTTCAGAAGCACTATAGAGCGAGGCAATGTGGAGTTCCATATTTGGATGTTCAATCAAATAGGTATTCAGCTTAAATTTAAAATCCTGAACGGCAGTGGGATATTCTATTTGATTGGTGTTTTGCCAAATCGTGATACCCTCATTGTATGCAAATATAATGGTGCCGTCTGGTGTTGTAGCTTTAGTCCCTAAAGAAACGGTATTCTCAACGACGGGTTCCTCTTCATTTTCTAATATCAGTGTGTCTATTTCTGAAATCAATTCGTCGGAAGTGCCTTCCATTTTTATCGGATCATTAATATCCAACTTTGATTCTGAAACATTATTGGTAGCGATACTATCATTTTTTTGAAGAACAGCATCAGTAGGCTGTAACCAGGAATACAACCACAGTCCAAAAAATGACCAGACAAGAAATACCAAAAAGGCAATCAAAAAGTTCTTCATTACGGGTAAGCGGCTGTTTTAAAGGGTGATTGCCGAAATCAATTACATATACTAACAAACATAGCGAATATCTACTTGAATAAATAGTGAAATTTTAATATGTTTTTCACAGTTAGTAAACAATATTTTAATAAATTTGTACTTGAAAATGAACAATCAAAGTTTACATCATCATCACATTGACTTCTTCGCTCCAGCGAGGTGATGTGATTATTGTAAGTTTTTAACAATAAAAGCGATCCCGTTTGAGCAATCAAACGGGTTTTTTTATGCGCCATAAGAACCATTTACCATGGTTTCCAATGTTGTTTTTGGTGTTCAGAAGAAAAAAAATGAAAAGCTATGAATAAATTAAAAATTGCGGTTCAGAAATCTGGCCGACTAAATCAGGATTCTTTGCAACTCCTCAAGGATTGCGGAGTGGCTATTGACAACGGAAAAGATCAATTAAAGGCCGAGGCAAAAAATTTCCCATTGGAAATATATTATCTAAGAAATAGTGACATACCCCAGTACTTAAACGATGGTGTCGTAGACTGTGCGATTATTGGAGAAAATGTTTTGGTGGAAAAGGGTGGAGAAATTTCCATCGTAGAAAAGCTAGGGTTTTCGAAATGCCGAGTCTCATTAGCAGTCTCAAAAACCTTTCCGTACCAATCAATTCAAGACCTCAATGGTAAGCGCATCGCCACATCCTATCCAAATACTACCAACGCTTACCTAAAGAAACACGGGGTGACAGCCGATTTACACATCATCAACGGGAGTGTTGAAATTGCACCCAATATTGGTTTAGCCGATGCTATTTGTGATATAGTAAGTAGTGGCAGTACTCTGTTTAAGAACAACTTAAAGGAGGTAGAGAAAATGATGAAAAGTGAAGCGGTTTTGGCTGTTTCGCCTGAGATTTCTTCCGAATCACGCTCCATATTAGACAAATTATGCTTTAGAGTACAGTCTGTACTCAAAGGAAGAGATTCTCGCTACATACTCCTGAATGCCCCAAATGAAAAGCTGGATGAAATAATTGCCATCCTGCCAGGAATGAAAAGTCCAACAGTGTTGCCTTTGGTAGATAAAGAGTGGAGTAGTATCCACAGTGTCATCAAGCAGAACGAGTTTTGGGAGGTAATCGACCAGTTAAAACTGGCTGGCGCCGAAGGTATTTTAGTCTGTCCCATCGAAAAAATGGTACTCTAATATTGAATCAACTGCTATGAAAAAAGTTATTTATCCAGAAAAAGCACAATGGGAAGCCTTACTTAAGCGTCCCACGCAGACAGTTGCTGATATTGAAGCGACTGTAAATGACATATTTTTTGACGTAAAAGCGCACGGTGATGCAGCGGTTGCTAAATATACCAAACTCTTTGACGGAGTGGAGATGAAACATTTACGAGCTACTGCTGAGGAATTTGAAAACGCATTCGCCCAAGTCCCTGAAGAATTGAAAACCGCCATCCAATTGGCCAAGAAAAACATAGAAACGTTTCACTCGGCTCAAAAATTAGCGAAAGTGGAAGTAGAAACAATGCCGGGGGTACGTTGCTGGCAAGAGCAGCGTCCCATTGAGAAAGTTGGATTGTACATTCCGGGAGGTTCTGCGCCTTTATTTTCTACCATTTTGATGCTAGCCGTGCCGGCAGTAATTGCAGGCTGTAAAGAGATTTACCTATGTACACCTCCTGATAAAAATGGAAACGTGAACCCTGCCATTCTATATACTGCCCAACTCTGTGGCATCAATCGCATCTATAAAGTAGGTGGTATTCAAGCCATTGCGGCCATGACTTTTGGCACAGAAAGTATTCCCAAGGCGTATAAGTTGTTCGGCCCTGGCAATCAATTTGTGACGGTGGCAAAGCAAATCGCAACGAAGCATGGTGTGGCTATCGACATGCCCGCGGGACCTTCTGAACTTTTGGTTTATGCTGATGACACAGCTAATGCGTCCTTTGTTGCTTCCGACCTGCTAAGTCAGGCGGAACACGGAGCCGATAGTCAAGTGATATTAGTGACTACTTCGGAAGTAATGCTTAACGCGGTGGAAACTCAAGTGGCACTGCAATTAAAATCCTTACCACGAAAAGATATGGCGACCAAAGCGATTCAGAATTCAAAATCAATACTGGTAAAGGATGAGATAGAGGCATTGGCTTTAATTAATGCATATGGACCGGAACACTTTATCGTGGTTTCAGAAAACGAAACACTCTTTGTGGACGGAATTGTGAACGCAGGCTCTGTTTTTATTGGAAATTACACGCCAGAAAGTGCTGGCGATTATGCTTCTGGAACTAACCACACTTTACCTACGAACGGCTATGCGAAGCAATACAGCGGTGTGAACCTCGCCAGTTTTATGAAGTCGGTTACTTTTCAGAAAATAACAACAGAAGGCATCGTAGCAATTGGTGGGGCCATAGAGCTCATGGCTGAAGCGGAAGGGCTTATGGCGCACAAGAATGCCGTTTCATTGCGATTAAAAGAATTGAAAGATGAATAAGGAATTTAAACTAGAACGCCTGGTTCGACCCAATGTCATGGCCCTGAAGCCGTACAGCTCTGCTCGCGATGAATTTACCAATTTCGAGAGCGACATGATATATTTAGACGCTAATGAGAATCCTTTTCAAACATCAGTGAATCGATATCCAGATCCATGGCAAAAGCAACTAAAATCAGTTATAGGAGCTCAAAAGCAGGTGTCGATCGAAAATATGTTGCTAGGGAATGGAAGTGATGAAGTCTTAGATGTACTCATAAGAGCCTTTTGTGAACCTACCATTGATAGCGTGATCACATTACCGCCCACCTATGGTATGTATAAAGTGCTCGCTGATATTCACAATGTAAAGAATATTGAGGTCCAACTCACCAAAGATTTTGAGCCCAACGTGGACGAAATACTGAAGCATAGCTCGGAAAAAACAAAGCTGCTATTTATTTGTAACCCTAATAATCCGACGGGTAATACCTTTTCAGAAAAGAAGGTTAGCAGATTGCTTGACAATTTTAATGGAATTGTAGTGATAGATGAAGCCTATATCGATTTTTCTGAAAAGGAAAGCTGGTTAAATCGCTTGGAAGCCTATCCCAATTTGGTCATTACGCAAACGCTATCAAAAGCCTACGGAATGGCAGGAATTAGATTGGGAATTTGTTATGCTTCTGCGGAAATCATTTCAGTTTTAAATAAAATAAAACCACCTTATAATGTCAATTCGCTCACCCAATCGTTTGCGATAAACAGATTGAAGGACTTAAACAAATTAAAAGTTCATATAGATTCAATTTTAATTGAAAAGAAATCTTTATATAAAGTATTACTTCAAGTGAAATTCATTAAAAATATTATTCCTTCCGACACCAATTTTTTGTTGTGCACGGTAGATAATGCCGATTTGCGATACCAACAATTAATCGATCATGGCATCGTAGTGCGCAATAGAAGTTCGCAAGTTTTGTGTGAAAATACACTGCGCTTTACGATTGGTACTTCAGAAGAAAACACCAATTTGATCAACACACTAAAAAAATTAGAGGCATGAAAAAAGTACTATTTATAGATCGAGACGGAACCATCATAAAAGAGACGGCAGACGAGCAGATAGACGCCTTTGAAAAGATGATTTTTTATCCGAAAGCATTCACTTTCTTGGGTAAAATCGCCAAGGAACTAGACTACGAATTGGTCATGATTACGAATCAGGATGGATTGGGCACCGATGTTTTTCCAGAAGAAACCTTTTGGCCTGTTCATAATTTTATTTTGAAATCGTTTGAAAATGAAGGGGTCGTTTTTGACAAAGTCTTTCTAGATCGCACCTTTCCTCATGAAAATGCCAATACTCGCAAACCTGGAACTGGCTTGTTGACTGAGTATTTTAGTGAAGCCTACGATTTGAAAAATTCATTTGTGTTAGGTGACCGACTTACTGATATGGAATTAGCGAAGAACCTTGGATCTAAAGGGATTTTTATTAATGATGACACAAACTTAGGGACGGACGAAATTACCGTGAAGCGAACGGAGTTAAACCCTACCATAGCTTTGGAAACCAACGACTGGGAGCAAATTTATGAATATCTAAAATTAGAAGACCGTGTTTCCCACCTTCACAGAAAGACCAACGAGACGGATATTTCCATCGTTTTAAACCTTGATGGAACGGGTAAAAGTGATATCAACACGGGTATTGAATTTTTCGATCATATGTTGGATCAAATTGCCCGTCACGGTCAAATGGACCTTACCGTTTCTGTGAAAGGCGATTTGGAAGTAGACGAACACCACACTATTGAAGACACTGCTATTGCACTGGGAGAGGTATTTCACAAGGCATTGGGTAATAAACTTGGCATAGAACGCTACGGATTTTGTTTGCCAATGGACGATTGTTTGGCGCAAGTGGCCATTGATTTTGGTGGTAGAAACTGGTTGGTTTGGGAGGCCGAATTTAAACGAGAAATGATAGGTAAAATGCCCACAGAGATGTTCTTTCATTTCTTTAAAAGTTTTACGGATGGAAGCAAGTCCAATCTAAATATCAAAGCTGAAGGAACCAATGAGCACCACAAGATAGAGGCTATTTTCAAATCGTTTGCCAAGGCTATGAAAGCCGCGGTGAAGCGGGATGCGAACAAAATGATTTTGCCATCCACCAAAGGAATGCTATAAACAGAGTGAAAAATTAATAGCGGTACTAATGAATATAGTGATTATCGATTATGACGCGGGTAATATAAAAAGCATTCAATTTGCTTTAGCGCGCTTGGGTTATGAAGCGAAATTAAGCAGTGATGAAAGTGAAATTAGAAAAGCGGATAAAGTCATTTTCCCAGGAGTGGGCGAGGCAAGTAGCGCCATGCTAAAACTGCGAGCTTCAGGCTTGGATCAATTGATACCAAAGCTTACCCAGCCTGTGTTGGGCATTTGTTTGGGGATGCAGTTAATGTGTAATTCTTCGGAAGAAAATAACACCAAAGGGCTTGGTATTTTTGACGTGGACGTCATCGCTTTTTCTTCGGAAGTGAAAGTGCCCCAGATTGGATGGAATCAGATTTCCGACCTAAGGAGCCCATTATTTGAAGGAGTAGATGAGAATGAATATATGTACTTGGTGCATAGTTTTTATGCGCCTGCCTGTGACAATATGATAGCGGCTACCTTTTATGAAGTGACTTATGCTTCGGCCTTGCAGAAGGATAATTTTTACGGCGTACAGTTTCATCCCGAAAAAAGCAGCGCAGCAGGAGAAACCATTTTAGCTAATTTTTTGAATGTATAACAGAAACCAAGTTTAAGCAGACAGTATATGAGAATTATCCCAGCCATAGATATTATTGACGGAAAATGCGTTCGTCTCTCGAAGGGAGATTACGACACCAAGAAAATATATAATGAACACCCTTTGGAAGTAGCCAAAGCATTTGAAGCCCATGGCATTGAAAACCTGCATTTGGTCGACTTAGATGGTGCAAGAACCAGTCATATCGTGAACTATAAGATTTTAGAGTCCATCGCTTCATCAACCAACTTAAGTATCGATTTTGGCGGAGGGCTGAAGTCGGATGAAGACCTTCATATCGCATTTGAAAATGGCGCCTCACAAATTACAGGTGGAAGTATTGCGGTAAAGAATCCCGAACTATTTTCCAGTTGGTTGGAAAAATATGGCAGTGATAAAATTATTTTGGGTGCGGATGCCAAGAACGAAAAAGTAGCGGTGAGCGGTTGGCAGGAAGAAAGTAGCTTGGGCCTATTGCCTTTTATTGCTGAATACCAAGAAAAAGGGATTCGCTATGTAATTTGTACCGACATCAGTAAAGACGGAATGCTGGAGGGTCCTTCGTTCGATTTGTACCAGCGAATATTGGATCAAAGCGAGCAGGTATCGAACACTACTCAGCTCAATTTGATTGCCTCTGGCGGGGTGTCTTCCTTTGATGAACTTCCCAAACTTGCCGAGTTGGGCTGCGAAGGTGCCATCATTGGGAAGGCGATATACGAAAACAGAATTTCATTAAAACAACTTGAAAATTATATCCTGAATGCTCACTAAACGAATCATTCCCTGTCTCGATATCAAGAATGGACGCACGGTAAAAGGCGTCAATTTTGTAAACCTGCGTGATGCGGGTGATCCGGTAGCGCTTGCTAAAGCCTATTCGGATGCTGGTGCCGACGAGCTGGTGTTTTTAGATATTTCGGCTACGGAAGAACGCCGGAAGACACTTTCAAACTTGGTGTTGCAGGTGGCCGAAGCTATTAACATCCCATTCACGGTAGGCGGCGGTATTTCTAGTGTGGCAGACGTTGATGTATTGCTTCAGAATGGTGCCGATAAGGTATCTATCAATTCTTCCGCAGTAAAAAACCCACAGCTCATTAATGATTTGGCTGCTAAATTCGGTTCTCAATGCATCGTAGTGGCCATCGATGCAAAGCAAATTGAGGGGCAGTGGTTGGTGCATTTGGTAGGAGGGAAGGTGCCTACAACGATCGATTTGTTTGAATGGGCCAAAGAAGTGGAAGCACGGGGTGCTGGTGAAATTATGTTTACTTCAATGGATCACGATGGTACCAAAGGCGGATTTGCCAACGAAGCGCTTGCCCAACTATCGAATAAAGTGAATATTCCCATCATTGCTTCTGGTGGTGCGGGGAATATCCAGCATTTCGCCGACAGCTTTAGTGTTGGTATGGCAGACGCAGCCTTGGCGGCAAGTGTCTTTCACTTCAAAGAAATCGAGATTATCACGCTTAAAACAGCACTACGATCGCAAGGGATTCCGATGCGCTTGAAATAATTCAGAAGAAAAAAAGAACAGTATGAAAGTAGATTATAGTAAATATTTAGACGGGCTGGTGCCAGCCATTGTGCAAGATGCAGTCACTAAAAATGTGTTGATGCTTGGTTTTATGAATCAGGAAGCACTTGAAAAAACGCAGGAGCTAGGTAGAGTCACGTTTTTTAGTCGGTCAAAAAAGAAGCTTTGGACGAAAGGTGAGGAATCTGGAAACTTTTTAGAATTAGTTTCTATTCAGTTGGATTGCGACCAAGACTCCTTGCTAATTCAGGCGCACCCAAAAGGACCTACGTGTCACTTAGGGACTGATAACTGCTGGGGCGATCGCAACAGAAGCAATTTTGGTTTTCTTTCGCAGTTGGAAGAGATTATTGAGGATCGTAAAAATAACAAGGAACACGAAACGTCTTATACCGCATCGTTATTCCGTAAAGGGATCAACAAAATAGCACAAAAAGTAGGGGAGGAAGCGGTCGAAGTGGTTATTGAAGCCAAGGATGATGACGATTTGGCCTTTGTGAATGAAAGTGCAGATTTGCTGTTTCACTATCTTATTTTGCTGCAAGCCAAAGGTTTTCACCTGCGCGATGTGGAAAAGGTACTGCGCTCGCGACATAAATAACAGCATCCCGCAATCAATAACGAATTGCGGGATTTGTTTCTGAATGAATCACATTCAGAACACGCTAGAAGATAGACTACTTCGAAATGAGGTCAAGCGTTTGCGAAACCCAATCGGTATCATAACTCAATTTTGTATCTGGCGCTATTCCCTTGCCCTCAAACTCGAAGAAGGCGTTATGGAAGTCCATATCCGTAGGAAGCACGGAGAAAAGCCCAGAGGGCGTCTCGTAATAATAGCCATAGTTCATTCCGTAGGCAAGAATCCCTCGCGTCTTTTCACCCAAATGCAGGGTGTTGGGAATGTTTTTTAGCTTCACGGTAAACTGTTCGGCATTGCTTGCAGTAAAGGCATTGGTCAAGACATAGTTCTGGCCTTTATTTTTTCGGAATAATTTAAGGAATGGATCCGAGTGTTTTTTGTTGCCTCCGCCGTTGTTCCGAAGGTCAATAATTAAATGCTTTGCGTCCAAAGAGTCTTTCATTTTGGCATAAAACTCCTTCGAGGCTTGTTTCACCGCCTGGGTATTGGAGAAAGCCCCGAAGTAAATGTATTGCACACTATCATTGATTTGTTTGAACACCCACTTCTCTTTACTAAAGTTAATTTCATTGCTTTCCACGCCTTCCTTTATAAAAAACTTGATGCGGCCATTGGCCGTAGAAACCCTTTTGGAAAAGATCATTTTTCGAGAATAGGGATCGAAGTAAAGCATGTCGAAACGTCCGTAGCTTTCGTCCATCAAGTAGAATATGATTTGCCCGGGCATCCAAGTTTGCAACTTGGACTCAAGTACGACACCTTCCAGTTTGTTAGTGGTTTCGTTGCGATGCACGCCAACACTAAGCTCCTTGGTTTTGTAGATTCCTTCCACATCATTTTTGTCCTTTGCCTGAAGTTTCGCAGCGAGCCATACCAAATCTTCCGTGGTTTTTGGGTGGTTTAGGAAGGCCTCCGATGAAACAAAAGCTTCCATGGCCGCTGTGTCTGCGAGCTGTTCTTTGGTGATGCCATCATTAGTAAAGCTGACGCTTGCGTGAAAATCGTCTAGAGTTGCCATCATTTTGTTGAGCGCCTCAAAACAAGAAATGACTGAAATTGGTGTAGTCATTTTACTGGCATACTCTTGATACGTAGTTTGGAATGCTGCTTCTTTATTTTCCTTGATAATTTGACGTTTATAGGATGGCATTTCCTTCATTTTAGTGACGAGAAAGTCGAGATCTTTTTTACAATCGCAGTTGCCTGCTTGGGCAAGAGAGATGGTAGCGAATAATAAGGTGGTAATTACAGTTACTAGCGTTTTCATAAGAATTGTTTTTGTGATTATTTCTGAAACAAAACTAATTTAGAAAAATGCCTTACACCAATATATACGGTGCTTTGGGGTGAAATGCAGCTATTTTGTGGCGGAATGAATACGGTCTTTTACTGCAGCCGCGTAAGTTTTAGAAACGGGTACTTCCATTCCAGCTGATAAGATGATATGGAGCTTGCTGTTTTCCGTTTTCCACTGCTGAAAATGAAACGGATTGACCGAAAACGAACGATGTGTTTGTAATAATTCAGGGATGGCTTCGGTCACCACGGAGAGTCGATTTCGGATCAACTGTTTTTTCGGGTTTCCGCTGGAGAAATAGGTCACTTCTATATAATTGTCGTCCGCCTTGACAGCGATCAAATCGGTGGCCAACAAACGCAGTCCTTCGTAGGTTCCTTCACCGGGGATTTCAATTTTTTTATCCTCTATTTTTTTCTGAAGGTATTTTCCGAAGGCCCATCTACCAGCAATCACTATGGGTAGTATGGTGAGAATAGCAGGCAAGTAGAGATCCATTATATAATAGCGCAAAGGATAGGGGTTGGGCTCACCGGCCACAATGATATACAGATATACCGAACGAGTAATGATCAATGCTACAAAAATGAATACTGCAAAGAATAGTACTTCGCTCAAAAGCGACCAGGTCTTGTTTTTTCTTCGGAAGCGTATGTATTGAAAAGGAAGTGTGATTACATAGGCAAGGGCGCCTGTGAGTCCATAAAAAGGCAAATACAACAGCTTTTCGCGGTCTCCAAATTCATGTACGTCCAACGGTTCAGTAAAATAAAGAAATACAAAAATCCATACAGCCAAGCCCAAGGCAATGGCGATGTGATGTTTTAAGGAGGGGTCGAACGGGAATTTTATTTTCAAGCAACGAATTTTTCAGCTCAAAAATAAAAAAAGGCTTTGAAACAAACTTCAAAGCCTTTGATTTTTATTGAGTAATCAATGGATTACCGCAACCAGCCTTTTTGTGCGGCTCCTTTGCTGTAATAGTATAAGAAAATAGAAATGACAATCACAATCATTGGCATAACAACACCGTCTACGGTTCCGAATACCTCAATGCTATTGGTCGTAGTCCATACGGCTATCATTTGAATAAGCACGAACAACAGGGAAATCCCAAAAAGGAGAACCGCTAATTTCCGTTTCATTAAAAAAGCGAAACAGGCGAGAAGCCCTGAAAATACCGCAATGGCAAATACAGCAGTTAACCAGGCCGGACTACTATCTAATAGTGCCAACTGTGCTTCATTAAGTTCAGCGCGGTAGCTTTCCACATTATAGGCATCCATGATATAACGAGAGACGCCCATTAAGTTCCAGAGCAGGGCGAAAATCCCAATGATCCAAAACCATTTGTTTGGTTTGTTGGTTGTTGTCATAATGTGTTTGGTTTAAGGTTATTGTAGTAAATATACATATTTTTAGCCTATGTTTTTGAAACGACACTTCTATCTCATTGAATTTCAGTATTTAGGCTTCCGCTATCACGGATGGCAGAAACAGCCTAATGTGCTTACGGTAGAGCATATGGTTGCCAGAACAATGTCCT
>Ga0316204_10006169_pt1 | contig 18734 bp, 25 predicted proteins | sample 6monrhotite_MG_2_FD_205661 | JGI IMG/M metagenome (GOLD analysis project Ga0316204, IMG submission 205661) | Microbial mat bacterial communities from mineral coupon in-situ incubated in ocean water Damariscotta River, Maine, United States -... | ecosystem: Environmental > Aquatic > Marine >...
TGAAAATTGTTTAAATCGATTGGCACGGCGTTTCTCGATCTCAACAATTTTCATAAATGAAAAACGGTTATGAATTCCTGTCAAGCAATCGGTGTGCGCCAACATTTCTAGCTCGGCATTAATCTCTTCTAAGGCTTGAGTTCTCTTCAACACCCTTGCTTCAAGTTGATTGTTTAAATCAATCAAAGCACGATTTTTTTCAACCACCTCCTCTCGATAACGCCATAACAAACGATACACAGCCAAAGACAATAGTAATGAAATGACTATGGACCCCACAAAACTCCAAAATGCCATATTCAACAATTCATCTAATTTATGTTGATTTAATCGAGCATTTTGAGCGATTTTAGGCTGTAATTCTCTGGTCACATCCTCTGTGTAAAAGCCACTGCCAATTACCCAGTCAGAACCTGGAACCGCCTGAACATAAGATAATTTTCTTTCTATTTTTTCTGTCTTCGGATTAAGCCATTGGTATTCAATAAATTCAGTATTAGACGCATTGTTCGCCGACTCCATCATAGTACGATACAGTTTTTTTAATTCAGTACTTTCCGTCTCTTTATAATTTAACCCCACCAATTCAGGACGAACACTGTTCAACAATAATTCCCCCTTCATATCCAAAATAAAGAAATAATTACTTCCGCCTCCACCCAGGTTGCCTATTTCAGCAAGCAGATGTCGATCTGAAAATTTAGTCGCAGTATCTAAATATTCCGCCGAGCCAATATACCAGTTATAAAAACCTAAACTTCTCACAAAAGCGAGTTGTTCAAACTGCTCATCAGAACCACTGTTCGGTTTGGTAAATGTATCCCATAAAAAACCCTCACCCTTAGAACGGGTAATGGCAATTTCTTCTTTAATCACCTCTCGACCGGTTGCGTCTTTAAAGTCAATAATGGATTGCCCTTCTAGATTTCTTAAATACTCAGGGGCTAATTGAAACACACCATCAAAATCTAATATCCAAATAAAACTTTCACCGTTATTCCAGGTTAAAGGCCGTAGAGCTTCAATAATTAAGGTTTTAATCTCTTGTTCAGACTTAGTTGGAGCATAATACGTTTGGAGCTTAGTAGCGATTTGATAAGCATCTTCTACGCGTTGATGAATACGGCTATGTAACTCTACTTTGATAACGGATTTACGATAAGAGGCTAAATCAACGATGTTATTGACTTTAGAGCGGGTAGTGGACTTGAGTGTTTCAATGTAATCCTGTTCCATGCGAGACAAGCTACTTTCTAGCTTGGATTTTTCTGCATCAATAGCTACATAAGAGATCAAAACAACCATAATGGGAATCAGCAACATGGGCCCTACTGCTAATAAAGTGATCCAACTTCTGCCCTTCATATTACGAGTGTCTTATAAATAATTTGAAAGGAGCAATCCTCTCATTAAACCAGATTAAAATCTATCTAGGTACGTACTTTCTTTAAATAAATAAGTGTTTTTTTTGATTCAAAACAAGTTCACTTTAATCAATGAAGATAAGTTCATATCAATAAGCAGCCTCACCCCATATACACTAAATATTTTCCATAAAAAAAGCGCCCGAAGGCGCTCTTAAAATAAACCGTAAAACTCTCTACAAGTTATCTTTACTCTTTACCACTGGTTGAAACGTGATAATGTGGGTCTTCAGAGACATTAATTTCAACTAACTCCTTAGCACTGTCTAACAACATTAAACACTCAGGGCTTAAGTGCATTAATACCAGCTTTTTACCTGCCGCTTGATATTTTTTAGTCAGGCCATCAATCGCTTCAATCCCAGAGTGGTCGTAAACTCGCGAGTGCATAAAGTCAATTTTGACACAGTCAGGGTCATTGGAGGGATCAAACATATCAATAAAGTATTTAGCCGACGCAAAAAACAGTGGACCATTCACCTTATAAGTTTTAATGGTATGACCATCCACTTCTTCGGTTGATTGTTCCAACAAAATACGCTGAGCATGCTGCCAAGCAAACACCAACGCAGCAACCACCACACCCGCAATGACCGCAACGGCCAAATCAAATATCACTGTTAAAGCGGTAACCAGAACCATAACAAAAGCATCGGCCTTACTCATGCCACGCATAATGTTCCAGCTAGACCAGTTAAAAGTGGCAATGACCACAAAAAACATCAAGCCGACTAAGGCCCCAATCGGTACCATCTCAATCCATGAAGAAGCGATTAATACAATGACCAATAGCCCTAAAGCGGCAGAAATCCCCGACCAGCGTCCCGTTCCACCCGAGTTTACGTTAATCATAGATTGACCAATCAGAGCACAACCACCCATAGTACCAAAAGTACCCGCCGTGCAGTTGGCTGCACCTAAAGCAATACACTCTTTATTGGCTTTACCACGTGTATTCGTAATGTCATCAATTAATGTCATGGTTAAAAGCGATTCGACCGAACCGATAATCGTTAAAATAATCGCATAAGGTAAGACAATCCATAAGGTTTCTAAACTCCAGAACCCTTCAGGTAAGGTAGTAAACCAGCTTAAGCCTTGGAAACCACCTTCTACGCCATCACCATAAACAAGTGACTCTAAAGTCCCTGACACAGAAGCCTTATCACCAACCGTAATGGCATTAATATCAAACATAATAACGGCAATAGACACCAGTACAATCGCAGCTAAAGCGGACGGTACGGCTTTAGTAACTCTAGGCAATAGATAAATAATTGCTAAGGTGGCAACAATAATCATAATCATGATATTTAAGCTATCACCCGATAACCACGCCCCTTCCGCGTCCTTAAACTGGGTAAACTGGGCGATTAAAATAATCAACGCCAAGCCGTTTACAAAACCGAGCATGACCGAACTCGGCACCATTCGAATAAATCGTCCCCACTTTAGAATACCGATCATAATTTGGAAAAAGCCCATCATGATCACGGCTAAAAACAGATACGAGGCGCCGTGTTCCATCACTAAGTGCATCATCACCACAGCCAAAGAACCGGCCGCAGCGGTGATCATGCCAGGACGTCCGCCAAAAACCGCGGTAATCATGCCGACAATAATCGCCGCATATAAACCGACTAACGGGTGTACGCCCGCCACAAAGGCAAACGCTACCGCTTCTGGAACTAACGCTAAAGCAACGGTAATCCCCGATAGCGTATCGTTTTTATAAGTTTTCCAATTAAATGGCTGACTTGGATGGTTCATGTAAACTCCTATAGATAAAGTGCTGCAAATTCTAACAAAATCGCAGTACAATTACAGAATAATCAAGGATTTATAAGGAGAAGCTATGTGGATTAACTATATTGGTGAAATTGGGGCGGGGCTTTTTATTTTGCTTATCGCCCTACACTTCGTGCAGCACTTCAGAAATAAAGCTGAACTGATTAAAAAGCGCAAGTTAAAACAAGCGCAAATCCAACAACAAAAGCCATCGGATCAAGGCTATGAAGAAAACTAAACAGCGCTAAAACTTCATGGCCATTTATCATAAAAAAAGCCCTTTTAATCAGCGTTGATTAAAAGGGCTTTTGATTGAATCCAATACGGATTTATGAACCTCTTATGCAATATAAGAACAGCAGTAATCTGCAATGGCATTTACCTTAATGCCAAACTTAGAGTTCGCAGGTACATTAAAGCTAGTGCCATTCGGAATGGCTTTCCACTCAGTTTCACCCGGCAATAACACTTCAACGTCACCCGTTTGCATTTCCATAATCTCTGCCAAATCAGCAGAAAACTCATATTGCCCTGGCATCATAATGCCTAAAGTCTTTCTAGTACCGTCAGCAAACAACACTGTACGGCTGGTAACTTTACCGTCAAAATAAACGGAAGCTTCTTTTAAAATGGTGACATTCTCAAATTTAGACATGCTATTTTCCTTTTATAATCGTACTATTCTAAAATTTGGCGAGATTATAGCTTAAGCCACTTCATTTCAAAATAAGTTAATCAACCTAAATGGTCAAATTAACAGTCAATTTCAAAGCTCAAACGTAAAATCCTAAGACAAAGTTTGATAAGCTACACTTACTGCTTACCTTAAAATTGACATCCCGTTAAATATCACTCCTATACTGAGGAAATCATCCCTAATCTCAGCTATTCGTCCATAATTGATTCAGTATCTGCTCAAGAAATATTTCAAATTAAGTCCTATAGAATGAAAGCGGAACCCAATTGAATTTACTCTAATAGAGTTGGATGAGTTATCTAAAATGACAATTAATTGGTCATTTTTCATATTTCTATAAATGTAAGAAGTGAACCCTTGCCAGCCACCGGCATGCTCAACAGAGTTGTCGCCATTAATAAACCAACCAAAACCATATTTGGTTTTTGAACCATCTTCTAATTGTGCTGGGCTATAAGCTTCCTTATAAGTTTTGTTTGAAACCAATATCCCATCTCTTAATGCGTTATGCCATATATTTAAATCATGAGCGCTTGAATAAATACCACCATCACCTGCCACACCATCAAAATAATTAAGGTCTTTAAGCTCATTTTTATCACCGAGAAACCAGAACTTTCGCTTAAACCCATACACTCGTTTTACTGGCTCATTTTTAGACAAAAGGTTAAATACTTGTGTGTCTTTCATATTCAATGGTTTAAAAATATGAGAGGCCATAAACTCTTGAAAAGAGTTAGCCGAAATACGCTCTATCAGTTCAGCAAGTAATACATACCCCGCATTACTGTACTGAAATTTTGTGCCTGATTTAAAGTTCAGATCAGGATGATATGTTTGGTAGAGAGAAATCATCTCAGAAGTAATGAACGTTTCGGATTTATTGAGGTACTTTCCTGCCAGAAACATATAGTCAGGTAAACCAGAGGTATGATGTAGAAGCTGCAGGATAGTGACGTCTTTGTAGCACAACAATTCAGGAATATAGTCTGATACTTTATCGCTATATTTAAGCTTTTTTTGCTCTTTCAGTAACACGATGCCCATAGCGGTAAACTGCTTAGAAACAGAGGCCAAGTTAAATGATGATCGTTCTGTTAATGGTTTTGGTGGCTCCGCGCAGTCATAGCCATACGCTTTTGAAAATAGAACCTTTCCTTGTTGTGACAAAAGAACCGCTCCATTAAATTTCTCTTTTTTATGAAGCAGCTCTAGCCATTCATCTAAAATTTTTAGCTTATTGGTTTCAGAAGTATTGTCAGGAATGCCCAGTCGTGGAATGCGTAATTTTAGAAAGACAGCCACAGAGATAATAATAAAAATAATAACCGCGAATATCACCGCTTGAGAATCAATCATTTACTTTCGCAGGTTAGGTTAGCTGACTTGTTATTTGCTTTTTCAGTTACCATTCTATTTCTTCACCCTCTTCAACGACCATACCTGAATTTACGATACTGGTTGAAACAAAGACCTCTTTTAGGGATACATTAAAATGTAATGTGAGCGCCTTAGCTAAACCTAGTTGTAGCTGTGAAATATCTGAACCAGACCAAATAGAGGGCAGAAGCAAGTGAGCCATAACGCTGTATTTTTTACCATACTGCTCATCGCTTGCAATGATATTAATCGTCATATCTTCTGGCGACTTGTTAGATTCAATGGCCCAAAGTGTGATTAGCTCACTAGATTCGCCTGAACGTTTGTGACAATCCGATGTGATAATGCAATTAGCAATAGGCATTGATAGTAATCTCCCAGCTATTTCGAGCAGCCTAACCCCCTGTCTCAGGGGGTTACCGTAGTGTGGGTTTTATATACGATTTCATTGACTTAATTCAACCAATTTACGAACCGTTTTCCAATTCCGAGTGGTCGATACCACCCCTAGTTTTGATTCAATAAATGCATTGGATAACTTACTTCTGCCGTAGCCATTAGGGCAATAAAGGTAAACCACCCTAGCCTCTATCTTTAATTTTTCTGGAAACTGAGCGAGCCCTTCCAATTCTCGCTTTTTATCTACAGTGGGTTCTTCAGATAAAAAACTCACCAACACCTTAGTTGCATTTTCTGCTAGCTTAGCTTCTTCATAAGGGCATCTATTCACGATCTCTTGGTATTCATCTTTTGTTCTGATATCAACTGGAACATCATAATCGTAACGCTCGTGTATGGCATCTTCAATGATTGATTTCAACTCATCTACGGTTTTATTTTCAGAATCAAACAACACATTGCCACTTTGAATATAGGGGGTTACTGCCTCTAAACCCAAATTCTCGTAGAGTGATTTCAAGTCAGCCATTTTGATCTTCTTTTGACCACAGACATTGATCCCCCTTAAAATCGAAATATAGTTCATATCTCAGCCCTAATTTTCATCTGGTACCATTTCTGGTAAATCCGTTTCGCCAAAATCAATATTTTCTTGAGATAAAAGCGTCGTTACTTGGCCTCTATGGTGAATTTGATGAAGAAACACATGCAAAATCAGAGAGCCAAACCGCTTGCAATGCGTCTCTTTTTTAAAGTTGATATAACTTAAAGTATTCTTGATATCTTCTTCTTTGAGCTCATTACAAAACTCAATAATGATTCCGTCTAATCGTTTTCGTTCTTTATAAAAATCAGACATATCATCAAATAATATTTGATCCAGAGTTTCCGCTTGCGTGAAGCCATCCATATTTTTCAACGATTTATAATCTCGTGGGTGCAGCGAAAATCTTTTTAACCACAAAATATCTCCAATCATAATATGGTTTAAAGTTTTTATAATTGACCTAAAAAACGCCCCTTTATCTTCATTTAAAGTTGTCTCTGAAAGATTTGCAGAGGCTTCAAAAAGTCGTTGATTCATTAACTGATTATATTCAGCCATCAGTATAAGCTGTGATTTTTCACTCACGATTAGAGCTCCTTAACGATTACGCACTTAACGATAGCCTTTGCAGCAAGCTTACCCTGTTCATTTCTCACTTCAGCATTCAGCACAATGTGGCTAGATGTTTGCTCTACCATTGTCGCTTTGACATCTATGTAACGATCAGTCTCATTGATTGGTCGTTTAAAGTTTGTACTGATTTCCTTGGTGACATTCGGTGGCGCTAATAAATAACTAAGAGGTGAAACGGTATTATCAATTGCAGCCACGATAATTCCGCCTTGCATACAACAAAATGGATTCATATATCGTTCTTTGTTTGGAAACCGTGCTGTTAAGGATTCACCTTCAATATATTCGATAAACTCGCCATCCATATCATCAAATACTTTCGGGGGGAGCTCCATACCTGATCCAGCAGGTATAAGCTCAAGAAGCTTGCTCATAATTTCGTTGTTCATACTCTGCCTATTCTCGATAACAAACTTTAATGCCTTCTAACAACCAGTCTCATTTGATTTTTCTAAGCAGCTGCATATTTGGAGTGCTTTTATCTGTTTGCCTCATAGTTTTCATATTGTGGTAAATCCCCCTCAATGTCTTCCCAATTTGCTTTTGACGTTGCAAATATATGAGCCGTTGGCCGTTCTGTAATATCTGATTCGATGACACCAAGGCGAACACGTACTTTGTTAGGTGCTGAATCGTTTTTACTGATAATTGGCGGACCACAGTTTTTGCAAAAATATTTTATTTGGCCAGGGGATGATTCATAACCTGTTAGTTCGCTTTCACCTGAAATGAATTTAAACCCCTTTGAATCTATATTTCCATTAGTTGCAAATGCACTGCCTTGTGCTTTTCTGCATAGTGAACAATGACAATATATTATGCTTTGTATTTCACTTGAAATCTCAAAGCGTACTTTTCCACACAGACAACCACCTTTGTACATTTTTCTACCTATCCTTCTGCACTCTAACGAACTAGGGTTTTCTTATACACGTTTAGCCACCAACATTTTAGTCGTACCTTTTTGAAATTCATATTCTACAGGTACCAATGAGACATCAACGCCACTACTGGTAAAATCTGCTATAACAGCCTTAAGATGGGGAGACTCTTCATTATTGCTAATAGATAACAATGGATATACGCGGACTTCGCTGGCGACACGACATAACTCTCTCATGGATAAAATGTGCTGTTCTCGATTGACATGATCGCTATACAAAAACAAATAATGAGAGCACAGTGCTAATTCAAATTGAGAGTCTTCGAAAGGCAGTGTTGGTAGTGATGCATTCATATACCTTCCAAAGTTTTTACCTTCGTCATAATCATTCAGAAATCTATTCATTGAATCCATTCTAACTTTACCTAACGCTTCAATGCTGGCAATACTTTTCCAAACATAATCCTTCTTGTTTTTTGACACTTGATCCATGACTTGAGGATAAATCTCATCAATTCTTGAACGAATTTGTTCAGCATCAAACTGATATATAGGGTCGATAGATACGACGTTACCACCTGCACTTGTCAGTTCGGCATTAAAGCAAGCTGGACCATCACCACAGCCTAGTATCTTTTTTTCAAGATCACCGTCAGTTAATGAGAATAGTTCCCTATATTCATTTAAAGACCGCCCCCAAGGGACTACTTTTGATAATTCCACAATTTGCTCTTTTGTGTATAACGCTAGTCATGAGAGGCAAGCTATAACAGAGGTTTACCCCTCTCCATTGCCATTTTTAGATCTGTTATTGATTCGAATATTCATACAGACATGCTTGGCCGCCTTTTGTCGCAAATTCATGCAATGGCGAATCAAAATCTCTTACATGCTTAAACCCAATTCGCTCATAGAAACCGCTAGCCCCAAGTTTATTCGTCTCTACAATGATGGAATCAACTCCATGTTTTCTGCACTGTTCTTTGAAATTTGACCAGAGCTTTTTTCCAAACCCCTTACCCTGATACTGGTCACTGACAACAAACAGTACAATTTCGCTTCTACCCCTTTTTACAATACCGGTTCTATTTTTTTCATGAATCTGAAGAGCATTTATTAGCTCTTTTTTATCCGGTTTTTCGCTCTTAACACGCATTAATTTCCACAATATACCTAGCCCAAACAACACATTCCTGCCCGGTTTTTTAGCGCACTCGTTCAGCCCAAATAGAAAGCCAACGACCTTGCCATCTATTTCAACCACCATTTTGTAATTACTACCCAGAACGGAACCTTTTGTATAAATTAGCTTTGCCAGATTAGACAGAAGTTGCGGCGAAAATATTGTGTCGAATCCCCAAGCCTTATTTACTAGCTCCTCACATTGATCGTAATCGCTATCTTTATACTCTCTAAATATCTCTTCCATTTTCCCTACTCACCTAAATAAATAGAAACCTTGAAACCCACAAAAATATAACATTGCTCATGATATTGTGCAGTGAGCGTTCGCCATAATCGGCAATTTGGAGCGGCGTTTCCACTCTATGGCCTCTATGTCCACCTGCCGTATAAATTCCGATTTCCCGTCAGCATACTCATGCTGGCGATGACCTAAATTTGTTTGCAAGTTTCATTTTCAGGTTCTCGTAATCTCTGGCGATCACTAGATTACGATTTAAGAACTCAGCAAAAAGAATGTGCCTTTGTATTTCTGGGTTCCCTGACTCAAATGCATGAACATGATGAGTTCGTGATTCCTCTCCTTTATAAAAGAAGCGCCTTCCCTTTGTGCCGTGTTCTCCTTTTGCAATATAGCCTAACCTTCTAAAATCTTCCTGCAACTTATCAAGCTCTGCCAAATCACTAACTTCAATTAAAATATCTATTGTTGGCTTTGCCATTATGCCTTTAATAGCAGTGCTACCAATATGATGAGAGGATATATAGACATCAGATAGAATCGTCTTTAATGCTCTCATTTCACTGTTGTATTTAGAAGGCCATCGTTCATCACAGGGCTGTAGTTCAATAATTCTCATTTTTTTCAGCCCTGCAGAATTTTCTTTGTTAGGCCCATTTTTCACTTAGCTCTAAACTTGGTTTGTACTTAAAGAAATACCCATTGATTTGCAGTACCGCCCACGTTATCTCAACCATAAAGAATAGCCACATTATTTCCGACACATTATATTGAAGCAGGTACACAAGGATTATGGCTGCTATAAATATCCTCGTCACTGTATCGTAAATTCCATAGAGAGGAATGGGGTTCATTACCCTCAATACAGACCAAACGATGACTATTATTGCCATAATATTTATAAATAGCAGATGCATTGAAGAAAACTCAGGAACGGTGCCCGACAACATTAACGAATTGTGAATATTCGATATTTGATGCATCGTCCATGCGACTACCCCAGGGATGGCGAAAGGTATCATAATGACAATGTCATATATGCCGCTACTTCTTATTATTGAGCTAAAGGAACATGTTTTCATTTTCCAGGCTCCCCCTTTTTTCATATGACTGTTTGCTTTAAATTTGCACAAACCTGTTATGTTGAAAATGCGTACGATACTTTCAATATAAACCATCATTATCTGAGATTAATATGAAGGGATATTACATTAAAAAAACCTACTTTACTAGAACAAATACGTAACACCAATAGGCGTGGAGGCGATGCTTATTCCATGAAAAAAGTTACTCTATTGAACTCGTTTCCATGCTTTGCGTGGGAAATGTAAATGCCAGCTAAAATAAGTTATGCACTCGCCCCTCCTATGTTTTAACTTGTAACTGAATCACAGACTTATATTTAATGAGCTTTGTATCGATATTAATATTGAGGTATCCAATATAGGGTATAGTGTCACCGAAAATCCTGCACCATGAGTGATTGCATAAAGTAAAACCGCCATGGCACAACAGCCAGGTTGTTTACACCGTTTTTACAGGCTTGTCAGAGGCTGACAGGGCTAATTTATATTTTGGAGAGATGAGATGGACATGACACAATCAGCAACGAACGCCCCTTTAAGAAAGGCCGCACTATTTGCGGGGTTTGGCTTAATGATCATGACCATCTTTGCGATCAGTGCGCTTTACTTTGTATTTCCGCAGTTGATTGTTCCAGGTGATACCGTCACAACGGTTAACAACATAATGACAGACCAGTCACTCTTCAGCATTGGTATTGCCTGTTTGGTAATGGTCGCGATTTTCGATTTAGTGGTGGCAAAGTCACTCTACCTGTTTCTAAAGCCTGTTAACCAGCGTTTATCTTTACTGGCGGTTGGTTTTAGAGTGATTTACACCGTGTTACTGTGTATTGCGCTACTGAACTATGTTGACGTGCTACAACTTCTAAACAACGCAGAGTCTTCGGAAATTGGACAGTTACAAACCCATGTTATGCAGTCAATCAGTGCATTTGACTATGGATGGAGTATTGGTCTGGTGTTCTTCTCTCTGCACCTAATGTTGATAGGCTATCTATTCCTAAAATCTGACTATGTGCCTAAATTGCTTGCCGTGGTTATGCTCATTGTGGGGCTGGCTTATTTGATCGACAATATTAGAATTTTATTTATCCCTGATTACAATCTTGGCATTGCAACCTATTTAGGTTGGGGAGAGCTATTTTTAATGTCTTGGTTACTGACCAGTGGCGGAAAACATCAATCGGTTATGACCTCTAAGTAAGCGGCTGATAAGACTTCTTAACGACGATAATGTCATAACCCAAAAACGTTAAAAGCCTCGATTTGTTCGGGGCTTTTTAGTTTCAGTCACTTATAAAGCTGATATCTAATCTGCGCAGAGCTTAACAGCCCAGCTAAACCCGAAAGATCACTTTGAATACGATTATTATATTGCGTCATATTTGTATGTACCGTAGCCCCAATAACCGCCACCAGGTTTGGAAGGGCCAACCCAGTTCATTTTTAACAGTTCTTTGGCAATAAAATAGTTAATGAACCCGTGCCCCACCAGAAGCACACTCTTTTCATCTTTGGCTAACTGAACGAGCTCTAAAGCCGCTTTTTTTGCCCTACGCCTCGCCATTAATAGTGATTCCCCATTACGAGAAAAGCCAAATAATGACGAGACTCTTAGAAACACAGCCCAATTATCTATGCTCATTGAAAATTCCCCACTTTTAAAATGTGGAGTGGACACCTCTCTAAAAAGTGGCTTTGAGTCATGTATCACCTCAAATCCCAAAGCGCTAGCAGAATCCAACGATCTTCTTAAATCACTGCATACTACAGCTCTGATATTTGAGACACTTTCAATCACTGTTACAGACGGTTTGTCTTTGATTCCAGATAAATCATAGTTATTTATCACATCACTTATTTCTTTGGCTTTGGCCCTGCCCTTTAATTCATATTCGGGTTCGCCATGTCTTATTAAGGTTATTTCCATAAATCAACTTTCACTTTTTATTAGCAACATAACACCTCAAGCTTAGGCATAGCTTTACCACGCCCGAATGCTTGATACACTTAATTTTGTGCACTATTTTGCACATTAGCCGCCAACTCTCTAAAAAATGCCTCTCTATAAGAGCCTGATTCTGAATTCAATTGGTGATCCGCTTCAGGATAAATATTTACTTTTAAATTGTTCTTTCCTTCGTCATCAAACCTAGATGCTAAATACTCAGCAGATTCGAAAGGTACGCTCGTATCATTTTCACCCATTCCGACCAATATCGGTATCTCTAGTTCAAGATAGTCATTTATAGGACTATGATCCATAATCTCACTCCACCAGCGATAAGGGTGACCATATTTTTTCTTAGTAATACTTCCTGGATCGGCAGCGACCTCTTCCCACTCCGAGTTAACATCTATAGGGATAACATTTTTCTCATATAGTCTATTTAGTGACTCACGCATAGACCAAGCTCCACTGCCTATAACCGCTAAGTGACTTACTAGGTTTGATTGAGCCGCTACCTTTACCGCCACAAGGGCTCCTTCAGATACACCCACAAGTATTACATTCTTTGGAGCAAGAGTAGACTCAGCCACCTTACTTTCAATAAAACTCAAATAGTCTGATACCCATTGCTCTAAATTATTTGAAATATGAAAATCGTCACCACAGTCAAACACACCTAAACTTTTATCTGGTACAAAACGCTTATTAAGAACAAAAACTGTAGCATCCGTTTCAAACCCTTCAATGTAATCAGGCATAACGGATTTCCAACTGGCACAACCAGAACCTCCATAAAAAAACACAAAGGTATCCGAAGCAGAATTCCCAGTATTAAAGGTGTAGTAGATACTTTTTTCACCATCCGAATAGGTGTATATATTTTGTTGCAGAGCTGAATCGCCATGCATATGCGACAAACGTTGGATATTAGTACATCCAGAAAGTAAGATTAATACTAATAAAAAGCTACAACTAAACCATTTCACTTAAATCTCCCTTCAAATGAATAATGCACTCAATAATCAGATGGACTCACGTTGCCGTTCGCAAGCCCAGCCCCCTTTTCTAACGACTTTCAGTCAGAAAGTCTAAATGAACAGGTATTTAGCGGCGTTTGTATTCGCGAGCAATGTCATTTAATGAGATAAGCTTTGTTCCTGTTGCACTTTTCTATAGGCGCACTTTAACTCAACAGTTCTCAGAGTAGTGATTATTGTTCATCAACTACTTCACGCCAGTTGGACTTTGTATTAGGTGTTTGCTCCATACTCCTTTGCTAAAGCAATCCACTTTTCTCTTTGTGCCTGACTTGAAGCTTGTATTGGCGTGAACTCAGATATTTTTGTAACCTTTATGCCGCAAAACTCAAGAATGGTTCTTTTCATTTGATTGTGTCCAGGCCTATGAAATATCCATCGATAATACCAAGCTGGAGTATCCATAGTGACCATCAACTGTGCCGTACGGCCAGTGAGTAACTTTTCCGGAATAGAGGAACCTTCACCGTATTTAAAAGCAAAGCCTGGCAAGAAAACTCGATCGAAAAAACCCTTCATTAATGCGGGCATCGCTCCCCACCAATTTGGATAAACAAAAACGATATGATTTGACCATTGGATAAGCTCTTGGGCTTTTTCTAAGTCAGGCTCAAGCTCTTGGATTTTATGGTAGCCATTCCAAAGTATTGGATCGAACTCTAACTCACCAAGTTGAATTTCACGAACTTCTGAACCACTTGCCTTGGCACCATCGATATACGCCTTGGCCAACGAGCCACAGAAACTATTTTTATCTGGATGGCCAAGAATGACGAGTATATGATTTTTCATTGCTTCTCCTTAATCTAAGGTTTAAGCACCAGTTATCGCTAAATACAGAGTATAGCGAAGCGACCCTATTTTTCGGTCAACGGCTTGCCGTGTTAGCTGCTAATACTTTGTGCACGATCAAGTACCCAGCATCGTTGATTGTTTGTGAAACCAATGTGTTCGTAATAGGAATTAACTGCTGGAGCAGCAATTAATATAAGTTTACATTTTGGGCCTAATTGCGCTTGGGTAATTTCTTGTAGCCTTTTGCCAATCCCCTTGTTTTGATGCTTTTTATCAACAGCAAGGTCAGAAAGATAACAGGCATAATGAAAGTCAGTCATTGAGCGCGCAATACCTATTAGTTTTTTCCCATCCCAAGCAGAAATTAGCAGATTGCTGTTATTTACCATGCCTTCGATGCACTCATGGTCTTCAATGGGCCTACGTTCACCAAGGGTTGACTCTCGTAACAACTCAATGAATTGAACAGCTGTTACTAGAGTGTTTATTTTATATTCGATGCTCATAATTTCCTTTGGCAGCTAACGCCCGAAGTTATTGGTAATCCCGCTTGTGTCTCGATCTTATTCATATTCAAATCAAAACAAATGGCCCCGTAACTTCGCGCATATTCGAGCGCTTGGAATGGGGTTTATTTTATGCAAGGTTTTTTTGCATAAAACAAGAGCCCTGGAGATTGGCTCAGGATGATGCGCCTTATATGGATAATAACTCTTGTTATGTTGTTGTACAGTTTCATTAAATGAAAGCATAAATAATAAATGCGCCAAATAGCATTGCAAACAATCCACCAATGCGAGCAATAGGCTTTACCTGAGACAACGCCCATGACATAAACCGAGTGAAGCGGCGGCGTCCTATTAAAGCTAAGAAAAGGGCTGCAATGATAGATAACCAACCAATAATCTCGATTAAAAATGGATATTTTGATGCGTGGGATTGATATATCAGCAAAACTCCAAGAACCAATCGTATTACAACCGCAAAAACATGTAATCCCAGCTTATCCAAATTTTTTCTCAAAAAGCCAAATATCACGTCGGGGTTTATTGCTATGAGAGTTCCGGCCAATAGCGTCAAGAAACCAAATAGAATGATTACTTCAATCATGATTTAATCCTTTTGCAACATAACGTCGCGCTAAGCTGTATTTAGAAGTGGTTATTTTTTGCAGGAAAATGCCCTACTTAAGCGCTTCGTTATGTGTTTTTAATAATAACTGACTCAACTTTCTAATTACTATCTCATTCATTGATTACACAAAAACCGTTGCCAAATGGATCTGAGCAATAAGCAATAGATCCCCAATCACCACTTTTCCCACCTTCATGGTGTCCGCCTAATTTAAGTATTTTTTCAACAGCCATATCCACATTCTCGGTAAGAAAATCCAAATGTACAGGTGTCCAATGACGCTTATAATCGCGTACAACCTCACTTGATGGGATAGGTTTTGTTCCAGCTTCTTTTTCCTGTAGATATATATCACAATTATCTGTGGCAAGAACCACCATATCAGAACCTTGATCTCTCACTTTTTTACAACCAAGCGCCTCAATATAAAAACTCTCAGCTTCTTTCAAGCTTGATACATCAATACTCACTGAAATCTTTATCATTATATTTCCTCATTAAAATTGTGCTGCAAAGGAGTATCAAATTCAGTGCGCTTGTTATATTCAATAGACCTGAACATCAGTCACTTCAATAGATTCTGTACTTCCATTAAGCCTGATCTGACCAACAAATTCGCCTTCCAATTTTGTGCTGTGTTGACGAAATAGTACGGTAACGCCTTTGTCTCTCCAAATACAGGCAACTGGCTCGGCAGCTCCAAGACTTGTTAATAGTGGAAATTCATTGCACTGATTTTCAAACTTTTCTCTGCCAATTCTGTTTTTTAGTTCTTCCGTAAAAGAGCTAGAAAAGACATCAAAATCCATTGTGTTTGAACCTTTAATAATCTCTTTCCAAACAGGAATAGCGAGACGGTATACTTCATTTTCAGTGAGTTCAGATAGATCCATAAATTTTCTCTTTTAAGCCTAACGGTGTGGCCGCTTGCTGGTGCTTCTAACGGCCAAGCGTGCAGCATTTACGAAGCGTAGTAAATCTCCAAACTAGTGCCTTGCTAGATGGTGACAAAACTAACTAACACCCTCAATAGCGATTAATTCAAAATCTGCGGCATCTTTACGTAACGCTATAGCTCTCGTGTATTCCTCAGAATGATAAAACGCCTTTGCTCTTTCTAAACTAGGGAATTCAATCATAACCATTCTACGATTTTCCTCTGGCCCCTCAAATGAAATGACCTCGCCCCCTCTCGCTAGAATTCTTCCGTTATATTTCTCAATAATTGCAGGTGCTACTTGTTGGTATTCTTTTAATTTTTCAGAATGATTGACTGTGATACGGATTACAACATAAGCAACCATCTTATCCTCTCCTTTTATCATCTAACGGGGAACCCCCCTCTAAATTGCCATTAGTTATGCGTTTCATAACTCATAAGATAATAGCGATCTGTCCGCTCTATCATCCCAACACATAGAAGAAATTAGCCATTTGTCACCTTGTTTGACCAACTGGAATAGGTTTACACCGTATCGGGTGGCGCTACCCACCTTTCCTTCAAACCTTAACTCATACTCTGATTTTATCTGTGCCACATTCCCGCATACTTCAACATGGTTACACAGCTCTATTTCTTTGATTGATTTTATATTCCCAGCGTTAATATTCTCTTCGATCATTGATATGTAATCTGGAACAGACTTCACTATCGGTGATTCGCCTTTATTATTGATAAAAAGACCATCAGGCATAAATTGCGATGCCAATAACTCAAAATTGGGCATTTGTCCTTTATTAAAGGATATTCCTTCATATACAGTTTTAGGTATCTCTTGTAACACCGACTATTCCTTTATCGCTTAATTTAAAAATCAACCTGCTTGATGCATAACGCTTTCAGCAGAGGATTTTATTTGCCGTTTAGACGCGGTGAGCGACTGGCTCATAAAATTCCTGCTGACGGCACTTATTATCTGCTCAATTGCTTCTGTAAAAAATAACTTGTATACCCCTTGGGCATATTAGGTAATTCACCAAAAACGGAATATCCTGCTTTTATGTAAAAACCTAGAGCTTGAAAAGCCGTTGTTTCGAGGCGAATATTGCTCGTGTTTTTTGATAAAGCATATTCTTCCATTTCAGACAGGAGTTTTGCTCCCCAACCGTTTTTACGAATACTTTCATCCACCCAAAGTCCTTGGATATGCATCCAATTCCAGTTTATTTCGCCCAGAATACCCCCAACAATGAAACCAGAATCATTTTTCACAAAAGACGAAACTTTCTCTCTATGTACAGCTCCAGTAAAAGATTCATTATATTCAGTTAGACCAGCCTTTAAAGCTTCAAAGTCAGCATCTTGAGGTGGCAAAGGTTTTGTTATCTCCATACTATGTTATGAACTCCGGTTGTCATATAACAGGATTGCTATAACCTGCGTGGCGCTGCCTAGAAGTTTTAATTTTTTGAATAAAATACGTCCGAGTTGAACGCTTTTGTTATGCCTTTTCATCTTTTTGAAGCCTAAGTCGGCTTTTCTTTGCGGACAAGCATGTCTATGAATTTTGCAAATCGCCTCTGTCTTGTTTCGGGTTTCTTCGCACTTGTCAATCCATACGCGATGACATAACGACTCGATTTAGTGAGCGTTTCAAAAAATTGTTTCGCCTTCGGATTACTCTCCAGTTCTACTAGGAAATCTGCCGGCACTTTCATTTCACTTGCCGCATAGGTGTTCTCCCACCTGCCGTCCACTTTGGCTGCATGAACATGCACGAGTCCTGACTCCGTCATCCGCCCCTCGTTTATTAAACGCTCCACATGCTCTCTGTTCCTTTTCGACCAGTTGCTTCGCGCTTTTCTTGGAGTGACCCGCTGGAGATAGGCTTGATCATCGATTGACTTCTTAATGCCATCGATCCAGCCCCTGCACAGCACCTCCACCACGACATCGTTCCAAGTCACGCTCGATATCCCAGAGTTTTTCTTGAATATCTTCACCCACAGTTCACTTTCGATGGCATGATTCATCTTGAGCCATCGGCCAAGCTCTTTCGGCGATGCAAAGGTCATGACTCTTGCTGGATTGGGTTCAGGCATAAAACTTTATTCTCTTCGGCATAACGCCATAAATAACCTGTCATTTTGAGAGCGCTAGCGAACAAAATGTCAGGTAGATTTACATTGTTATAGGCTTTTTACTAATGAATACATACAAGCATCTAACGCTTCGCCGTGCACAATAAGACGCTGTTGTAATGTACCTTCATATTTTGCACCTGCTTTCTCTGCAACTCTTCTACATGCACTATTAACTGGTAGCGTTACAATTTCTAGTCGATTTAAACTTAATTGGTTAAAACCAAAATCAGTGATTAACGAAGCCGCTTCTGTAGCCACACCTTTATTTAAAGCCTTTTTTCTAATCCAATATCCAATGTTGCCTATTTTGTGATTTGAATTTATTTGATTTATATCAATACCACCTAGTAGCTCGTTCGTTTTAAGTGAGTAGATGATAAAACTATATTCTTTGGCATTATTCCATGCTTCAATTCTTGAAATTACCCACGCTTCACTTTCTTGAATTGAGTAATCAGGGTGACACCATGGCAT
>Ga0316204_10006170_pt1 | contig 18731 bp, 12 predicted proteins | sample 6monrhotite_MG_2_FD_205661 | JGI IMG/M metagenome (GOLD analysis project Ga0316204, IMG submission 205661) | Microbial mat bacterial communities from mineral coupon in-situ incubated in ocean water Damariscotta River, Maine, United States -... | ecosystem: Environmental > Aquatic > Marine >...
ACGCCGTCGATATGGACTCTTGGGCGTCATCAGCCTGTTATCCCCGGCGTACCTTTTATCCGTTGAGCGATGGCCCTTCCACGCGGGACCACCGGATCACTATGACCGACTTTCGTCTCTGCTCGACTTGTCAGTCTCGCAGTCAGGCAGGCTTATGCCATTGCACTCAACGACCGATTTCCGACCGGTCTGAGCCTACCTTCGCGCGCCTCCGTTACTCTTTAGGAGGCGACCGCCCCAGTCAAACTACCCACCACACAGGGTCCCGGAACCGGATAACGGTCCGCGGTTAGACATCCATAAGGATAAGGGCGGTATTTCAAGGATGACTCCACACCGACTGGCGCCGATGCTTCAAAGTCTCCCGCCTATCCTACACAGATCATTACGAATGCCACTGTGAAGTTGTAGTAAAGGTGCACGGGGTCTTTCCGTCTAGCCGCGGGTACCTCGCATCTTCACGAGGAATTCAATTTCACTGAGTCTACACTGGAGACAGCGGGGAAGTCGTTACGCCATTCGTGCAGGTCGGAACTTACCCGACAAGGAATTTCGCTACCTTAGGACCGTTATAGTTACGGCCGCCGTTTACTGGGGCTTCAATTCGCGGCTCTCACCACTCCTTTTAACCTTCCAGCACCGGGCAGGCGTCAGACCCTATACGTCGTATTGCTACTTCGCAGAGCCCTATGTTTTTAATAAACAGTCGCCACCCCCTGGTCTGTGCCCCCAATATCTGCTTGCGCAAACACTGGGCCTCCTTCTCGCGAACTTACGGAGGTAATTTGCCGAGTTCCTTCAGCATAGTTCTCTCAAGCGCCTTGGTATTCTCTACCTGATCACCTGTGTCGGTTTGGGGTACGGTCTAATGTGGGAGCTATTTCCTGGAACCACTTCACTGCATTTCCAATCCAATAAGGAAATACAATACACGTGATCCGTCACTACCCACTGGCCGAGGAATATTAACCTCGTTCCCATCGACTACGCATTTCTGCCTCGTCTTAGGGGCCGGCTAACCCTGCGCTGATTAGCATTGCGCAGGAAACCTTGATCTTTTGGCGAGAGGGTCTCTCACCCTCTTTGTCGTTACTCATGTCAGCATTCTCACTTCCGATACCTCCAATGCCCCTCGCAGGACACCTTCACAGGCTTACGGAACGCTCCGCTACCGCGCACATAAATGTGCACCCGCGTCTTCGGTGGATAGTTTAAGCCCCGGTACATTTTCGCCGCAAGAACGCTTGACCAGTGAGCTGTTACGCTATCTTTAAAGGGTGGCTGCTTCTAAGCCAACCTCCTGGTTGTCTGTGCATTCTCACATGCTTTACCACTTAACTATCACTTAGGGACCTTAGACGGCGGTCAGGGCTGTTTCCCTTTCCACTACGGACCTTAGCACCCGCAGTGTGTCTGCCAAATATTACTCAACGGTATTCGGAGTTTGATTAGGATTGGTAAGTCGGTGAGACCCCCTAGCCCATTCAGTGCTCTACCCCCGTTGGTATTCATTTGACGCTCTACCTAAATAGATTTCGCGGAGAACCAGCTATCTCCGAGTTTGATTGGCCTTTCACCCCTAGCAACAAGTCATCCCCCCATTTTTCAACATAGGTGGGTTCGGTCCTCCAGTGCATGTTACTGCACCTTCAACCTGCTCATAGCTAGATCACTCGGTTTCGGGTCTAATCCTACTAACTTATTCGCCCTATTAAGACTCGCTTTCGCTGCGCCTACACCTATCGGTTTAAGCTTGCTAGTAAGACTAAGTCGCTGACCCATTATACAAAAGGTACGCAGTCGCCCCGTAAAGGGGCTCCTACAGCTTGTAGACGTTCAGTTTCAGGAACTGTTTCACTCCCCTCGTCGGGGTGCTTTTCACCTTTCCCTCACGGTACTTGTTCACTATCGGTCACACAGGAGTATTTAGGCTTGGAGGGTGGTCCCCCCATATTCAGACAGAATTTCACGTGTTCCGCCCTACTCAAGGACCAAATTCAATTTTTCGCATACGGGACTGTCACCCACTAAGGTTAACCTTTCCAGGTTATTTTGCTGAATTAAAAATGGCCACTGGCCTGATCCGCTTTCGCTCGCCACTACTAACGGAATCTCGGTTGATGTCTTTTCCTCTGGGTACTTAGATGTTTCAGTTCCCCAGGTTTGCTTAATTAACCTATGTATTTAGTTAATTATACCCATGACAAACTTGTATAGCTTTTAATCGCTCACGCTAAGCCTGCAACAGCAGGCTACGCTACGCTGGTGCGGCTCATAAGAGCCGACGGGCGGTCGCCCTTGCCGCCAAAAGGCGGTACACGGACAACTAAACAATCAAAAATATACAGGTCTGTTAAGGTGGGTTTCCCCATTCGGAAATCGTTGGATCAAAGCTTATTCGCAGCTCCCCAACGCTTATCGCAGCGTATCACGTCCTTCATAGCCTCTGTGTGCCAAGGCATCCACTAAACGCCCTTATAACACTTGATTCTCTTAAATAAATCTGTTCGCATCGGGGCTGACTGCCCAAATACAAACAATATATTGTTTTTTGAATTGTTCAATCTTTTGAAGAAGCAAAGCCTCAACATTAGAATAAACAAAATCAGTAAAATTTTTCTGTTGTCACTTCTCTCAGTTCGAAAACCTTGAAAAACAACGTAAACGCTCATGCGCGGTGAACAACTCGCAAGGCTCGCACAGGACTGATGAAGTCTGATTAAACCAAACGGGCTTTAATGAACACCGACGTAAGCATTTGCCAGACGATATCTTTACTATAAAATATATATCCAAACACTTAGCGTTCAAATATTTAGATGACTGCCAAATGCAGTAGTCGGACATATATTTCATTTAGGGCACCCTCAATGAAGTAAACAGTCTTGATCCAGAAACCATAATAAGTGTCTGGGACTGTGGAGAAACTTCGGGGCGGATGCCCACTCCTTTACGATGTAAAACATCCGCATAAGTCAAATAACTAATGCGAAACTTGTTCTTTCATGTGTGAGAAATTGCCAAAAAGTTTTGGTGGAGCTTAGCGGATTCGAACCGCTGACCCTCTGCTTGCAAAGCAGATGCTCTACCAACTGAGCTAAAGCCCCTCAATTCTTAAGGGCTTGGCAACAAGCGATGAGCGCAAATACCCGAAAATGGTAGGCCGAAGAAGACTTGAACTTCCGACCTCACGCTTATCAGGCGTGCGCTCTAACCAGCTGAGCTACCGGCCTCCAAAACAGGCATGTTATGAACAGCAAAGCTGCCAATAACTTAAATGCGCTGTCTCAACACATAAAATCAACAACCTAACGCGCCAAATTGCGCTGTCGGTTAATGATTATCTTGGAAAGAGAAACGAAGACGGCCCCCGGCCGTTAGTTTTCGATAGTCACCAGCAAACTATAAAATAGTCATTTGGGCTATCATGTTTTCATAAGAGACCTAATCTCGAATAGAGACCAGATCATCCTTAGAAAGGAGGTGATCCAGCCGCAGGTTCCCCTACGGCTACCTTGTTACGACTTCACCCCAGTCGCTGACCCCACCGTGGTCGCTTGCCTCCGGTAAACCGGTTAGCGCAGCGCCTTCGGGTAGAACCAACTCCCATGGTGTGACGGGCGGTGTGTACAAGGCCCGGGAACGTATTCACCGCAGTATGCTGACCTGCGATTACTAGCGATTCCAACTTCATGCCTTCGAGTTGCAGAAGACAATCCGAACTGAGACGACTTTTAGGGATTAACCCTCTGTCATCGCCATTGTAGCACGTGTGTAGCCCACCCCGTAAGGGCCATGAAGACTTGACGTCATCCCCACCTTCCTCCGGCTTAGCACCGGCAGTTTCGCTAGAGTGCCCAACTAAATGCTGGCAACTAACAATGAGGGTTGCGCTCGTTGCGGGACTTAACCCAACATCTCACGACACGAGCTGACGACAGCCATGCAGCACCTGTACATCGTCCAGCCTAACTGAAGGAAACCATTTCTGGAATCCGCGACGAGTATGTCAAGGGGTGGTAAGGTTCTTCGCGTTGCTTCGAATTAAACCACATGCTCCACCGCTTGTGCGGGCCCCCGTCAATTTCTTTGAGTTTTAGCCTTGCGGCCGTACTCCCCAGGCGGAGAGCTTAATGCGTTAACTGCGTCACCCACAGACATGTCTGCGGACAACTAGCTCTCATCGTTTACGGTGTGGACTACCGGGGTATCTAATCCCGTTCGCTCCCCACACTTTCGTACCTCAGCGTCAGTATATGTCCAGTAAGCCGCCTTCGCCTCTGGTGTTCCTCCTAATATCTACGAATTTCACCTCTACACTAGGAATTCCACTTACCTCTCCATAACTCCAGACCAGCAGTTTTAAAGGCAGTTCCGGGGTTGAGCCCCGGGATTTCACCTCTAACTTAATGGTCAGCCTGCGTACGCTTTACGCCCAGTAATTCCGAACAACGCTAGCCCCCTCCGTATTACCGCGGCTGCTGGCACGGAGTTAGCCGGGGCTTCTTTAATAGGTACCGTCATTATCTTCCCTATCGAAAGAATTTTACAACCCTAAGGCCTTCATCATTCACGCGGCATGGCTGGATCAGGGTTTCCCCCATTGTCCAAGATTCCCCACTGCTGCCTCCCGTAGGAGTCTGGGCCGTGTCTCAGTCCCAGTGTGGCGGATCATCCTCTCAGACCCGCTATAGATCGTTGCCTTGGTGAGCTCTTACCTCACCAACTAGCTAATCCAACGCAGCCCCATCTAATAGCGATAAATCTTTCCCCACCCCCAACAAAGAGGGAGGGCGTATACGGTATTAAACCTCGTTTCCAAGGGCTATTCCGTACTACTAGGTAGGTTGCTACGCGTTACTCACCCGTCTGCCACTGTCCACTATCCGAAGATAGTTTCTCGTTCGACTTGCATGTGTTAAGCCTGCCGCCAGCGTTCGTTCTGAGCCAGAATCAAACTCTCAAATTGAGAATGTTCTCTGACTGTTTATCTGGCGTAACCTGAATATAAAATCCAAGTTTCGCTTGCGTTCAAATTATTGACGAGATCCCTTAAGTTCATCTACTATGCTTCCGAAGAGGCGTAGCAAAATCACCCAAGCGATTTCGTTATAAATAAAAAGAAACGTCAAAACAGTCAGTAACTTTGCCTACATCCACTACCTAATAAATTAGGGTAAATGCAAGCGATGTGCTAATATCTAGTATTAGCTCACAGCCAAAAGCCGCCTGCGTCTCTCTTTCCATATTCACAATTTCAAACAACACCCTGAAATAAATCAGGATCGAGCTAAAAAACTTTAGCTCTCAAAAAAAGGCTCCCAAGAGAGCCTCAGCCTCGCCCGATTTGCGTGTCATTAAGTGACCCGCTTCGTTCGAGATGCGCTCTATAGGGAAAGCATTTTCGAGTGTCAAACACCTTTTTCAATAAAAGTCACTTTTATTGAAAATAAATGCAGACGGCGAATTTGCCGGCCTTAAAAACCCCATTTTCCTAAAAAGATGCTTAAAAACATGGCGTTTTCCACCCCAACAAGGCACTCAAAAGAATCCCTTTGCCGAAGCGGACGGCCTTATAGGCACAAATGGTTAAAAAATTCAACTAAAATCGCATAAAACACATCCGATTTTCTGTATTTTTGTACAAATAACCTATCAATTTATTGAAAAAGCCATGTTTGGGCATTATTTCTTGCCAATCGACGAATCGAACAGACTATTGGCGGAGTAATTTGCGGCCTAATCGACAATTTATGGCCTTTCATACCAATTATTAAACTTTCCCCCATACATAATCAGTCTGCATTATGATGATAAATGATATAAATAAAAGACTAGCGAAGCGAGTCTCTCGCCAGATCAGGCCGATGTTTAACCGTCGTATGCTGCCTATAAGCCTGGACAAACCGCTTGTTAGCTTCACATTTGATGATTTTCCCCTGTCTGCCATCACAAATGGTGCGCGAATTTTGGAAAACGAAGGCTGGCGCGGCACATATTATACGTCTGCAGGGCTAGCAGAGACCAATAACCACCACGGTAAACATTTTAGTGCACAAGATTTACGTGATTTGGAAGCACGCGGACACGAAATCGCAGGGCACACCCATAGCCATGCCGACTTAACCCGCTTGTCGGTCAACCAAGCCATGACAGAAGTCCAGACGAATTATGATGCTTTGAAAAACATGGGCGTAAAGAGTGAGATTGAAAACTTTGCCTATCCATACGGAGAGGTCAATGGGCGGCTGAAAAAAGCTCTATCAGAAAAATTCACCTCTATGCGCGGCATTCAAGACGGGGCGCACTATGATCGCGCAGACCTAAATGAGCTTAAATCACAAGCTATCGATACACAGCCCAACTTTGACAAAGCAATGAGAATCATAAATGGTCTTTCCAAACGCCCTGGCTGGCTAATTTTATTTATGCACGACATAACCGAAAGCCCAAGCGAGTGGGGCTGCACGCCGGGTAAGTTTTTAAAAATCGTCCAAGCCGTAAAAACCTGCGGTGCACATGTTCTGCCCGTATCTGAAGCTCTTACATATATAGAGAAAAACTCGTGAAAAACTCTACAAAGAGTAAATCCACCACTAACCTCAGCATTATCCTTCCGACTTTTAGGCGACCTGAAGGATTAAAAACGGCTCTACAGAGCCTGGAACACCAAAACTTGGCAAATATGAGCCACGAGATTATTGTGGTTGATAATGACCCAGAGGTAAGTGCAAAAACTTATGTCAGTCAATACGCCAAAACATCTTCCCTCAACATCAAATATTACAACGATCCAAATCCCGGCGTTGCTAATGCGCGCAATACGGCCCTAAACGCTGCGAGCGGACGTTATCTTGTTTTTTTGGATGACGATCAGGAAGCATTGGAAAATTGGGTGCAAGAACTGTTAGAAACCGCACAAAAATACAAAGCCGCCTTGGTTTTCGGGCCTTGTATTGCCAAGCTTGCCACTCATTCAAAATATCAGGCCTATTATAAGAATTATTTCTCCAGACTAGGCGCGGGAATGCAAACAGGTTTGATCAAGGACGTTTTTGGCTGCGGAAACTCTCTCATAGATACGGAACTCTGCAAATTACCCTCCCCACCATTTGATCCAAACACAAATGAAACCGGCGGCGAGGATGATTTGCTTTATGCGGCTTTAACTGCGCAAGGCGTGAATATAGCTTGGGCAAAGGCCGCAAAAGTGTATGAGCATGTGCCATCAGATAGGTCTACTCCTCGCTATATCAAAAAACGCAGTTTCGCCTTTGGCCAAAGCCCAAGCGAACAATGCGCGGAAAGCACGCCGCGCGACAATTTAGGCATCATGAAATGGATGTCCATAGGTGTTATGCAATACATGGTTTTCCGCCCCATCAGTATCCTAACCAAGCTACTTGGTCACCCGTCCTATATAAATTACTTGGCCAAAGCATATGAAGGTGCAGGCAAGGTGCTCTGGTTTGGCAGGTTTTCACCAAAATTATACGGTGAAGCCGCCCTTAAAGACTAAAACGGGTTTGGTGTAATACAGCCAAAACATTTAATATCCGCGAGACCAATCCAAATCGTATTTACGTTTGAAAGTGCTAAAATCCCAACGTAAGTCTTCTAATTGGCGCCGTAGGCGTTTCTTTTTCTTTTTGAGACGATCTTTCTCTTCAGTCGTAATATCAGGGTTGGCTAAACGGTCTCTGATATCATTCAGTTCGTTTTCGGCATCAATGATTTCTGATTCGTATTGGCTATATCTCTGGCGCAATTCATATTCAAAATAACCCTCATCATAACCAGCACGAAAATCAACAGCCATTGGGCCAGCGCAAACAGTATTATAACTATTACCGTTTTGACCACGTTCGAAGCCCTTTTCATAGGTGCAATAATGGGTCAGACCTGTTTCGTAACTGGCAAGATAGGCCGGACGGTCTACCCCCGTCCCGTACTCACCACAAGTTTCAACATATTTGGCTATTCTATCACGGGGCTTGCCATTAACACCATCGCGGTAACCAAGGTCAGCCCAATTACCTGCCACACACTCTTCTTCCGATATGCTTGCACATGCGGGGAGGAGCGTAACCACTCCAATCACTAAAATAGACCCAACCCAAAATTTACTCAACACAATGCGCTCCCTTTGCTATTATAAAAGAACTATAACGGCTCATCCGTGAACCGCCAATGAATTATTGGTTGTATTAGGTAGTGTACTCATAAACAGAATTAAATTCTTATACTCTGCCTATGCGTAAAACCTACTAGCAATACTTTGTGAACATATTGTGATGAAGCGGTGTGCAATCGCAGTCACAAGCGCACAAATATGTGAACTGGAATTGAGAAAGAAATATGCCTACATCAGCTATAACTGGTACAAATTAAGTGGTCATTATACCAAGGAGACACACATGCTAACGAATTTGAAGCCGTTCTCTAAAGCCGTTTTTGCTGCCGTATTGTTGATTGCGCCCAATGCCGTATGGAGCTTAAGCCACGCCGCGCAAAGCCAACAAACCGCAACCGCAATGGAAAAAAAGATAGATAAGAAGATGGTTCGTCCCGAGACACAGATATTGCACGATAAGTGGGCCAATCTTTTGGCAAAACATATGACAACAGACAGCTCTGGGCTGGCTCGGTTTAATTATGCGAAACTTAGCACGTCGCCAGAAGATATGCAAAAACTGTCGACATATATTCAAGGCTTGTCTGAACAAAAACCATCCACATTCGAACGCAAGCAAGCTATGGTCTATTGGGCCAATCTTTATAATGCCGTAACCGTGCAGGTCGTAAGCGAAAACTACCCGGTCAGCTCGATTTTGAAAATTAAATCCGGCATTCGTCCCGGCCCGTGGAAACGTAAATTGGTCACTGTCGAGGGCAAAAGATTGTCCCTTGATAATATCGAACATGACATTATGCGCCCAACATTTAAAACACCTCTGGTGCACTATATGGTCAACTGCGCTTCTATTGGCTGCCCCAATTTAAAGGACACTCCTTGGCTAGCCGAAACGCTCGACGAAGAAGCGGACATCGCAGCGCGTGCTTATGTCAATTCTGCCCGTGGTGTGACCGTGCAAAAAGGTAAAGTCAAAGCCTCAAAAATTTTTAAATGGTTTAAGGAAGACTTTGGTGGTGATCAAGCCAGCATCCTGGCACATATACGCAAATATGCAAATAATGATCTGCTGGCCAAGCTGGAAGGGCAAACCAAAATCCGTGGTTACGTCTATGATTGGAGTATCAATGAGTAATTGCTTAGGCGCCGTAATATTCGTTATATAATTTTTGCGTATCTACACCGCAAAAATATCGGAGCAATGTCCAAGCATTTTTCACTTGTGTTCTAAACATACCGTGCTGCAAAAACTTGCGGGACGATGTGATGAGGGGCAGATTGGATTTGCTAACTTTCCCGCGCTTGTGACGCAAAAGCGTGAACCGCAAGGCCACATCCTCCAATAAAGGTTGGGTGTTCATCCCGCCCGCCGCAAGCAAATCTTTACGGCGAAAGAAAAACCCTTGGTCTCCAAATGTAGTTATGGGGCTATCAAACCGACTCAGCCAGGAAAACAGGGCTAAGAGCGGATGACTTACATCGAATTTCACCGAAAAACATCCAAGCGCGACGTCGTTTTGCGCTAAAATATTGCGGATATCCTGCGCCGCCGTCTCCGCAACACAACTGTCTGCATGCAAGACCCAGATATACTCTGCTTGCGTGGAGGCAATGCCGTGAGCTATTTGCTGACCCCGCCCCTTAGCGGATTCTAGCAACGTCACCTGGTTGTGCCGTTTCGTTGAGATTTTGCTGTCGTCGTTACTACCACCATCAACAACAATAATCTCCTGTACATCATGCTGGGCCAGTGCAGCCAGCAAGCGACGCAAATACCCAACATCATTGTAAACGGGAATAATGACGCAGATGTTAGCACTGGGAATATTATTTGGCATAATCTAGATTCAAGGGATAACCTCAGAAGGATTTACGGGCATTACTAGGCCTTGTTCTCTTTGGGATTGCATGCGTAAATTTGTTAAAATAACGGGAACGTCATGACGAACAGCACGCTTCAACAGGCCTTTTGGTACCGGAAATTTAGGAAGAGACAGTGCGCTATATGTGACGCGGGTTTTACTATTCGGTAGGGGCGATAATTCCCAAACGCCCTCAAGGATTTTCATATTTCCACCCACTAAGCTAATCTTAATTGTGTGTGGCTTGTCATAATCCGAGCGAAATATGCTGATGCCTTTGGGTAATAAAAACCCGACTTTGACCTTCTGCTTACGGATATCCCAGCTACCATCTGCTGCGGTTTCCAACACTTTACAATATGTCATATCCGCAACAATTTTTTTGGCATAACTACAATCTGTCATCACCCGCCAAATGGTTTCGGGCGCGGCGTCTATATCGATAGCCGCAAATACATCGAGCGCCTTGTTGGCTCGGCTTTTGTCATACCAGACAAACACTACAGGCAAGCCGTCCGACAAAGCAATGAGCGCTTCGGGCGAAAGCAGGTTTGCCTGCGGCTTTGACGTTGGACTTGCCTGTGCAAAATAGGATAGCACAAAGGCTAAAACACCAATTATAACAAAAGGCGGCACACTTTTCATATAGAGATATTAGAAACAAGTTCAAATATATGCAACGCCAGAAGGTAGCGCTTGACGCAATTGTGAAGACAATTGAGCCAACTGTATTTGGTATTGTCATAGCCCCGGCAAAGCTTACAATATAGACATGAGACTAGGCACTAAATCAGGCGTTCATGACGAATATCATGACAAGCCGCGTAAGCATCCCCCTATCGGGCTGGCGCTCGGTGGTGGAGTTGCGCGGGGGTGGGCGCATATTGGGGCTATCCGTGCACTCATCGAAGCGGGGATTGAGCCGGATATAATCGGTGGCACCTCTATTGGCGCACTGGTCGGCGCAGCATATTTGTCCGGTAATCTTGATGTCATAGAAGATTGGGCCCGCTCCCTGACCAAACGCCGATTGATCGGCTATATGGATGTAAGGTGGGGCGGTGCCGGTTTGATGCGCGGTGAGCGGCTCGCCAAAGTGTTGGATCATTATCTTGGTGACATCAATATCGAAGACATGGACCGTAAATTCGCTGCCGTAGCCTGTGATTTGCGCACTGGGTACGAAGTCTGGTTACAAAACGGCCCTCTCGTCCCTGCTCTGCGCGCAAGCTACGCCCTACCCGGCGCATTTGAGCCCGTCAAGATTGACAACCGCCATATGATTGACGGTGCCTTGGTTAATCCGGTGCCTGTCTCCACTTGTCGTGCGCTCGGCGCACATATTGTCATTGCGGTAAGCTTGAACGGCGATGCATTTGGCCCTATTGGCTCATCCCACGATATGGATTTTGACGACAAACAACCGGATGCTTTAGATCCGTTCGAGTTGGCAGGACAATCCCTCAACAAACTACGCCCTGACCGCCTACTCCTTAAAAGTCTGCTGGGCGGCACCAAATCCGAAGGCAGTATCAAACTCGGCTCCGTCATGATGGGCTCTCTCAATATAGTCATGGACCGTATAGCCCGCTCCCGCCTGGCCGGTGACCCGCCTGATGTATTCGTCGCGCCGCGCATCGGGCATATCGGTATGACAGAATTTTCCCGTGCAGATGAACTCATTGAGCGAGGCTACCGCGCCATGCAACACGAAATCCCGCTCATCCAAAGCGTCATAGACGTCCTAAGTCAATTACCAAGCGGGGAAATAGACTAAGCAGCAGCTTCTCGTTTAACTTGCAGCACGAAAATCACATAACTCAGTGCAAAAAATGCTATAAAGCAGATATTTACCCAGCCGCCTATAACGACTGCACCTGCTGGGTACGGGATATAGGGAGCAAGGGGTGTATTTAAGAGCGTCCAGAATGTTGGGGTGAATATGATGATCCATTTTGGAAACACGGTTTTGTATTTCAGCACCATATAAATAAACAGCGCAGAGCCAGACAATCCAGCGACAAAGCTAACCCGTTTTAATGCATTAATCAGTCCGGTTATGTGTTCCGCCGTATAATAAATATCATTATTCCCGACAAAGCCGTAAGTCGCATAGATTGCATGATAGGTTCCGCCAACAACAAACATGACCACAAATAATGTGGTCACCATGCGCGCTAGCAATCTGTTGTGATCCCGAAACGCCAGATAATACATCATAGACCCTAGGGCATATAACAACCCGGCCAAAGGCCCAACAACACCGCCGATAATCAAGCGGTCAGTGGCTACAGTATTCATCAACTGGTCGTCTATAAAATCTGCACCGCTAATCGGTCGTAGATAAAAGCACATATCCCCAAACAGCATCAACAAGCCGCCCATCACGCCAAATGCGGCCAATTGCATCATAAATTTTGATTGCATATATGCTCCTTAGCACAAGAAGATTTCCCAATTGCAATATCTGCCCATCAAACCAATCACTATCTCTATATTAGGTAGTGTACTCATAAACGACTATCCCGCCAACGCCCCCATCAACTTTTTAGCGACCGCCATATACCGTTTCGCATGCTCACTATCCGGCGCGGCCAAAACGATTGGGGTGCCTTTGTCTGCGTTGGTGCGGATGTCCAAATGCAACGGAATCTCGCCTAGGAAGGGGATATCTTTCTCTGCCGCCGTTTCTTTTGCTCCGCCGTGGCCGAAAATGTCGGTGTGCTCACCGCAGCTTGGACAGATAAATGTACTCATATTTTCGATCATGCCGAGGATGGGCGTTTCGGTTTTGACGAACATGTCATAGGCCTTGCGCGCATCAATCAGCGCAATATCTTGCGGAGTCGAGACAATAACCACACCCGTAAGCGGCACCGTCTGCACCAAGGTCAATTGCGCATCACCTGTGCCGGGCGGCAAGTCCACGATCAATACATCAAGATCGCCGTCTTCTGTCCACGCTACACCGTTCAAGAGCTGCTGCACTGCACCAATCACCATAGGCCCGCGCCAGACGGTGGCCCGACCTTCAGGCACCAGATACCCCATGGACATGGCTTTCATGCCGTGACGGGTGACAGGGCGGATCATATCATCCTTGGTAAATTCCGGCTTGGCCCCCTCCCCTAACATGCGCTGAACGCTCGGCCCAAAAATATCGCAATCAAATACTCCGACCTTCCAACCTTGCTGCGAGAATGCTGCCGCTAGATTGATAGAGGTGGTTGACTTGCCTACCCCGCCCTTGCCGGACGCCACGGCGATAATCCGCTTGATGCCCTTGATGGCAACGGGTTTTGGTGGCGGTTTTGCACCGTGGCCGAAGCCTTTTTTGGGCGGTGCTTTTTTGGGCGCTTGGTTCTGTCCAGATGCCTGGTTTTGCCCTGCTGCTTTTGGTACCGTTTCCGTCGCACCAGAATGCGCTGTCATTACCGTGCGCACGGATTTCACGCCGGATAATTTACCGACGGCCTCGTCGCACTTCTTGCGCACCCCTTCCATAATTCCGGCAGTGCCTTGATCAATTTGCAGGGTGACAAACACCTCGCCGTCATTGACCAAAACATCTGTAATCGCCCCAGCCGTAACAACGCTAGTACCAGTTTTCGGATGGATCACTGTATCCAGTGCAGTCATCACCTTTTTCTTGGATAATTTTGTAAACATTTGGAACTCTATACTGTTTATGGAGGCTTATACCTTTGTTTCGCCGTAGTACAGCGTTACTACATGTCTGGCTTCGGCAAAAAACAACCAACGCTCAAAGATGAGACCGAGCAAACACGAAGCGGTCGCAAGAAGTATCGTGAGTAGTTTCACGCTATTTTCAAAATATTGCATAGCCATACCAAAAAAGATGAACGGCACTATAAAACCAAAAATAGTCGCAACCCATCGTAGCTTGGTCGCGTGCTTACGAGCAATTTTAAAGCCCATTTCCTTAAGCAGATAATTGTCGGCGCTGTGGGGGCTTGCGGCCAAAGACACTTTACCAAATTGGCCAAGCCCTGTGGCGCTCTGCGCTGTGCTCACCGCATTACCCGAATGAATGTGTCGCCAATAAATGATTTTCACGAGCAAGCCTAGGGTAAGCAAAATCATGGCAGCAAATGCTAGATGTAATGCCACATTGTTTTGCCCAAATGAGGCAGTAAGGGCCACAGCCAACACCGCTCCGCTCATCAAGGCCATCACTATATAGCCGATTTTCGTCCAGATATTATGCCAAGCCGGAATGGTTTTTAAAGACGCATAAATCATCGAGGTCGTAAATACTGTGACCAAAGCCATCACACCGCCAACAACGCCGATGAGCGCGGGCATCCCGGTATTTTGGCCAAAAAATACCCAATAAATTCCAAAAATACTCATAGGAATAAAGGTCAAAATGGCCATGACCCCTTCGCGCGATAGCCAGCTTGAGCGCCACTGCGACATTGCCCGCCATGCTCGCTCAGGATGTCCCAAATGCCCAGTCGATGAAATCAACCCAGAAACAACTAAGCCAAAAGCCACGGCCAACATGACAAACCCCATCATCTGGCCCGCGGGCAAATGACCAAGATATGACAACAGCGCTAACCAAAAAAACAAGCCGTACCCTGCGCCTGTGGCGGTGGTAAAATAAATAACGGATTTAGCCGGATGCATGGGATGCTCCTGATAAAAATTTATAGCAACCTTCCTTCCCCCATTTATAGGGGAAGTGGGCGCCTCTTGGCACCCCAAGGGCACTTCCAAAAGGTCGCGTTCGATGGGGGCCGCCGCTCTTGTGGCGCGATGAAGCAGTAGTGGCTACTGAAATTTCAGAAGCGCACAAGAGTGCGCCCCCCCATCCCCCCTCTGAAGAACGAGGGGTACTTCCCCCATAAATGGGGGAAGGAAGTATGTGGCTGTTTTTATTTAAGCGCATCATAACTAAGCCGAAAGAATTTTATCGACCCAACGGGCGAGCATTGGCGCGCCGTCTGTGCTGGTATCTTCGTGAACGAGAGCGCGAGGCGCTTGATCAACTGTGCCGTCCTGTTTAGGGCGCGGCGGCAGGTATTTATTAACCGGTTTGGTGTCTTGTTCGGGCATCAAATCATAGCCCTGCCTAGCCGCTACCAGTTTAGAAACATCAGATTCGGGGTCATTAAGGTCGCCGAACGAACGTGCACCCGTAGGACAGGTTGATACACAAGCCGGAGCGCGGCTCTCAATGGGTAAGTTTTCATTGTAAATTTTGTCGACGCATAAAGTACATTTTTTCATGACGCCTTCAACGTCGTCGTATTCCCGTGCGCCGTAAGGACAAGCCCAAGAACACAGTTTACAGCCAATGCAAATATCTTCATTGACCAAAACAATCCCGTCGTCCTCGCGCTTATAACTCGCCCCCGTAGGACACACGGTTACACACGGCGCATCATCGCAGTGCAAACAGGATTTTGGGAAATGCACGGTACGGCCAACGCCCGCGTCGCTCATAGTCTCAAAGGTGTGAATGCGGTTAAACCAAACCCCGTCCGGGTCTTTGCCGTGAGGGTTAAGGTCTGTCAAGGGTGCAGATTTCGCGCCCGTATTCCACTCTTTGCAATTGGTCGCACACGCATGACAACCCACACAAATATCCAAATCAATAACAAGCCCAAGTTTCTTTTTAGGCGCAGTTTTTGGCAAGGAGGTCATGATTTATCTCCCTTAACCTTATTGCCATGCCCGTCTTTAATACCGGGAATACTGGTGGCATTGGCACGCCTTTGACCAATCCATTCTTTAGGCTCGGTGCGCCCGCCCGTATCTTCGCCTTGCATATCTTTGCCGTATTGGGAAATGTCCGCATCAGATATAGGGCCCTTTGGCGCTTCGTACATTGGCTCGGTGAAACCAAATTCTTCGGGCGCGCATTTGCTTATTTTAACCCGCAGATCATACCAGGCCGCCTGCCCCGTAACCGGATCAGAATTGGAATATTCATGACCATGTTTATTGGGCTTTAAAACATCGGATATTATATGATTGAGCAAGAACGCTTGGTTGAACTCGGGACTATCATGTTTCAATCCCCACGCACCCTTGCGCTTGCCCATAGCGTTCCATGTCCAAACCGTGTTCTTGTTGACACCGGTGATCAATTTCACCTGACCTTTGACCCGGCCGTGGCGACCTTCAATCCAGACCCAATCATCATCAATTATACCCAAACTCGCCGCCATATCTTTGTGGATATGCAATTTGTTGACATTGGTGATTTGGCGTAGCCATGTGTTCTGGCTCCCCCAAGAATGGTACATATGCATTGGGCGTTGCGAGAGCGCATGGATCGGGAATTCGTCCGTATCCCCAGACAAGTCCATATCGCGTTCTTCAAACGGTTTATACCACATCGGCACCGGATCAAAATATTGTTCTATTCGGGCGCGGTGTTCCTCTGGTGGCCTCTTATCGCCGTGACCTTGTGCAGCAAGCCTGAAACGCTGTAAATCTTCATTATATAGCTGAAATACGACAGGTTTGGGTTTTGATATCCAGCCCATTTTTGTCGCGTATTCGAGATATTCCTGATTAGCATGTTTGAAGAACTGTTTGCTCATGGGCATTTTATCTTCCCAGAAACAACCGTTTTCTATGTATTTCTCCAACTGCTTCGGATTTGGCTCACCCAGCCCAAATTTATCGCCGTTTTTCCCGCGCCAGCCTGCCAAAGGCCCAAGCCCCGGTTGGCGTTCGTGATTGACCAGATAATCAGGATAGCCGCCAGGATATTTCGGGGTGCCGTCTTCATTAATCATGCCGGGCAAATCCAGCCGTGCGCCCAAATCAAGCAGCACGCTTTGGAAAGTGCGCACATCCCTATCCAGTTCTATCACGGGCTGGCGAATACCGTCGGCCATACCGTGTCCTTGGGAAAACGGCCTATCGAGGACAGACAAGCAATCATAACGCTCAAGGTATGTGGTGTCCGGCAAAATCAAATCGCAATAAGGCACGGTCTCGGAATAAAACGCGTCCGAGTAAATAATTTTGGGAATTTTATAGCTGCCATCTTCGTGCTTGGCGGTAAAAAAGCCTAAAGTCTCGCCGATATTCATGGATGAGTTCCAGGCCATATTGGCCATAAACATGAACAACACATCTATACCGTAAGGGTCTTCGGTTGCCGCATTGCGCAGCACCATATGCATCATGCCGTGCAAGGACAGCGGGTGTTCCCACGAAAATGCTTTGTCAATCCGCAGGGGTTGCCCTTGGCTATCCACAACCAAATCATCCGGGGACTTAGGGAAACCGTTTGAACCACCAATAGGTGTATTGGGTTTGTAATGGGGCATAGCCGGCGCATGGCCCGGCGGGATTGGCTTTGGAAATGGTGGTTTATAGCGCCAGCCCCCCGGCGTATCCACCGAGCCTAATAATGCTTGTAAGACATGAATGGCGCGGCAGGTATGAAAGCCGTTAGAGTGCGCAGAAATTCCGCGCATGGCATGAATGGCAACCGGACGCCCGATCATTTTATCGTGTTTATTGCCCCAAGCATCGACCCAAGGCTCATCAATCACCACTTCCTCTTCAAAGGCGGCATGGGCAAGCTCGGCGGCGATACGGCGAATGGTGTCTGCCGGAACACCGCAGGTCTCAGCCACAGCGTCCGGTGCATATTCAGCCGCCATATAACGCTCGGCCAAATGGACGAATGACGGCACAACCGTTTTACCTGCGACTTTGCGCGAACCTGCGAAAGCAGGTGTAAATGCTTTAGAATGCGCACTAACGGCTTTTTTCTTCTTCAAATCCCAAGCCAGAGGCTCGCCTTTTTTATTGCGGACAAACAGGCCATCATCCGCCTCGCCGGGGTTTTGGATAACCAGCCAAGGTGCATTTGAATAGCGTGCCAGAGACGGAAAATCTATTTTCTCGGCCCGTAATAATTCGTGAATAATCGCAAAGATAAACAAGCCGTCCGTGCCCGGGCGAATACCGACCCATTCATCGGCTATCGCACCATAACCATTGCGCGACGGATTAACGGCAACGAATTTACAATCGCCGCGAGTTTTCATTTTACCCAGACCGATTTTGATCGGGTTGCTGTCATGGTCGTCGGCCACGCCCAGCATCATAAAATACTTCGTGCGGTCAAAATCCGGATCACCAAACTCCCAAAACGCACCGCCCAGCGTATAAAGCCCGCCCGCTGCCATATTGACCGAACAAAATCCGCCGTGGGCGGCAAAATTATGGGTACCGTAATTGGAGGCCCACCAACCCGTTAGGCTTTGGCTTTGGTCACGACCAGTAAAAAACGCCAGCTTCCCAGGATCTTTGGCGCGGGTTTCACCCAGCCATTGCGTCGCCAACTCCAGCGCTTCGTCCCATTCGATTTCTTTAAATTCGCCAGAACCGCGCTCCCCGACCCGCAAAAGCGGTTTGGTCAATTTACCCGGTGCATTCCAATGCATGATACCGCTTGATCCCTTGGCGCACAAAACACCTTTATTGACGGGATGGTCTGGATTGCCCTCGATATAGCGCGGCTTACCGTCCTTCATATGGACTTTGATGCCGCACCGACACGCGCACATATAGCAAGTGGAAAATTTGACCTCGTCACCAACCTTTGGTGAATAATCAATGTCTTCTTTCACCGTCTTAAACGGATTAAAATCACCCATCAGGCAAGTCCCCATGTTACACTAAATGTATATCAGTATTCTCTAATATAACAATGCCAATAAAAGTGAGGTAGTCAA
>Ga0316204_10006173_pt1 | contig 18725 bp, 17 predicted proteins | sample 6monrhotite_MG_2_FD_205661 | JGI IMG/M metagenome (GOLD analysis project Ga0316204, IMG submission 205661) | Microbial mat bacterial communities from mineral coupon in-situ incubated in ocean water Damariscotta River, Maine, United States -... | ecosystem: Environmental > Aquatic > Marine >...
TTTCTAAAGTTACTTTTTGGTAGCTTTTTTTTCGCCAGTGTTCATTTTGTGTTTTCATAAGTGACTATAATTAAGTGTTTAATTTTTAGTCAACCTATTTCAGGAAAGTACAGTATTAAAAAAATTCATAACGGCAATACATATATAGGGACAAAACTCCAGAAAAACATCCATTTTGACCTACAAGATACCAATGCCAAAAAACTATCAATTGCCGAACTTAAAATCCTAAAACATCTCAACGAAAATTTGAATAGCACACAAATTGCCGAAGAACTCTTTATCTCTAAACGTACTGTAGAAAAACATCGAAGTAATATTATAAAAAAATTAGGTTTAAATTCTTCATCTCAAAACGCTCTTATTATTTGGTTAAAAAATCATCCTGAAATATTTAGTGAATAAAAAACCAAAATACGCTTCTAATTAAATAAGTTTTACTTCAAAATAAAACAGTAAATACTTAAATGTTTTTAGGTATATTTTAATAGTATAACATCTATAAGTAACAAAAATAACATATATGATTAAACTATTGTAAATTCCTTATTAATTTTATACTTTGCAAACACACAAACAAACTACATAAGATGCCTATAAAAGTTACTCGTTCATTCGATTTCGCATACTACCAGCTAGAAAAATATAATTTAAAAGAATCATTAACTACCAAATACAATGGAACTTGGGTTTCTACATCTTCTCAAGAATATATAGACAAAGCAAATGCCATTAGTAGAGGTTTATTAAAACTAGGTGTTAAACCAGGAGATAAAATTGCCGTCATTTCATCTACCAACAGAACCGAATGGAATATTTTAGATATTGGAATTACACAATTAGGCGCATTAAATATTCCTATTTATCCAACCATATCTAAAGATGATTACGAATATATTTTTAATCATGCCGAAGTAACTTACTGTTTTTTATCCGATGAAGAATTATTTATTAAAGCAAATTCCATAAAAGGTAATGTACCAACTTTAAAAGAAATTTATTCTTTTGAAGATATAAAAAATTGTAAAAATTGGAAGGAAGTTTTAGCGTTAGGTAAAGATGAAAGCAACCAAGCGCAAGTTGAAGAATTTAAAGACAAAGTTAAACCAGATGATTTAGCTACCATAATTTACACTTCAGGAACCACTGGAAGACCAAAAGGAGTTATGCTCTCTCATAATAACTTAGTAAGTAATGTACTTGATAGTTATCCTAGATTACCTATTGAAGGAGAAATGAAAGTTTTAAGTTTTTTACCTGTATGTCATGTTTTTGAAAGAATGTTATTGTACTTGTATCAATATTCTGGAACTTCCATCTATTTTGCGGAAGCAATTGATAAAATTGGAGATAACTTAAAAGAAGTTAAGCCTTCCCTTATGTCTGTTGTTCCTAGATTACTTGAAAAAGTTTACGATGGTATTATTGCTAAAGGAACTGAACTAACAGGTATTAAAAAAATGCTATTCTTTTGGGCTGTTGAAGTTGGATTACAATACGAACCATACAGAAAAAATGGTTGGTTTTACCATCAAAAATTAGCAATTGCCAATAAACTTATTTTCAGTAAATGGAGAGAAGCTTTGGGGGGTAATTTAAGAACAATGGTTTCTGGTAGTGCCGCTTTACAACCTCGTTTAGCGCGCATATTTACAGCTGCTAAAATGCATGTTATGGAAGGATACGGACTTACCGAAACATCTCCTGTTGTTTCCGTTAATATGTACAAAAATCACATGATGAGAATTGGAACTGTTGGTAAGCCAATTGATAATGTAGAAGTGAAAATTGCAGAAGATGGTGAAATTCTGATAAAAGGCCCAAATGTAATGAAAGGCTATTATAAGGATCCTGAAAAAACTGCAAGCGTAATGACCGGAGAATATTTCCACACTGGTGATAAAGGTGAATTAGATAAAGATGGTTTCCTTAAAATAACAGGAAGAAAAAAAGAAATTTTTAAAACTTCTGGCGGTAAATATATTGTGCCTGCATTACTTGAAAACGAAATGAAACAATCCCGCTTTATTGAGCAAATTTTGGTTATTGGAGAAGGGCAAAAAATGCCAGCTGCCTTAATTCAACCAAATTTTGAATTTTTAAGAGGATGGTCTAAAATACATCACGAACCAATTTTAGGAAACAACGAAGATTTAGTTAAAAATCCTCACGTAATTGAAAGAATTCAAAAAGAAATTGACAAGGGAAATAAAAACTTTGGTAAATGGGAAACTATTAAAAGATTTGAATTAACTCCTGAAGTATGGGGAATTGATAACGGATTACTTACGCCTACCATGAAACCAAAAAGAACTGAAATTCTTGAAAAATATAAACATTTATACAATAAAATTTACGATATTGAACAATAATCTTTTTAGATAAAAAGTTAAATTGATTTTCATATTTTTGCAGTAAACGAATTTAGTTGTATGGAGCATTTTATAGTATCGGCACGTAAATACAGACCACAAAATTTTGAAGATGTTGTTGGCCAACAAGCAATAACAAATACGCTTAAAAATGCTATAAAAAGTAATCATTTAGCACAAGCACTATTATTTACAGGCCCTCGTGGTGTTGGAAAAACAACTTGTGCCAGAATTTTAGCCAAACAAATTAATCAGGCTACAAATACAACAACTGATGAAGATTTTGCATTTAATATTTTTGAATTAGATGCCGCTTCTAATAATTCCGTAGATGATATAAGAAGCCTAACCGATCAGGTTAGAATACCTCCACAAACAGGTAAATACAAAGTTTATATTATTGACGAGGTTCATATGCTTTCTGCTGCCGCTTTTAATGCTTTTTTAAAAACGTTAGAAGAACCACCAGAACATGCAATTTTTATTTTGGCAACTACGGAAAAGCACAAAATAATCCCAACCATTTTATCGCGTTGTCAAATTTTCGATTTTAAAAGAATTGGTGTAATTGACATCAAAAATTATCTCAAAAATATAGCAACGCAAGAAGGTATAACTGCTGAAGATGATGCTTTGCATATAATTTCTCAAAAAGCAGACGGTGCATTGCGTGATGCTCTTTCTATTTTTGATAGAGTTGTAAGCTTTTCAGGTGAAAGCTTAACACGAAAAGCTGTTACCGAAAATTTAAATGTTTTAGATTACGATGAGTTTTTTATTGCTACAGATTTAATTTTAGATAATAAAATACCAGAATTACTAGTACATTTTAACGCTATTTTAGCTCGCGGTTTTGAAGGTCATCATTTTATTATTGGTTTGGCTTCTCATTTTAGAGATTTGCTTGTTGCAAAAGATAAAACAACGATAGAACTATTAGAAGTTGGTGATAATGCTAAGAAAAAATACCTTTCTCAAACTGAAAAATGTGATTTACGATTCTTGCTCCAAGCAATTGATATTGCAAATCAATGCGATTTGAATTATAAAAGCAGTAAAAATCAGCGGTTGTTAATTGAACTTACCATAATGCAATTAGCCTCCATCACATTTGATGGAGAAAAAAAAAATAACAAACCTTACATAATTGCTGCGTTACATTTTCAATCTCAAAATAATGCGCTATACAATCCTAATTTAAGTAAACCTCAAAAAACATTTAAGGAAAATAAAACTATAGAGCCTAAAGTAGTTACTCCAAATAAAAAGTTAGTAAAACCTGATTTAAAAATTGAAAATAGAAGACCTTCTCCCCTTTCTTTAAAAAGTATAAATCACAAAAAGGAAATAGCTAAAATTGAAGTAGATTTTGAAGAAGTAGAAGGGTTACCAAAAGATGATTTTACCGAAAATGAAGCTATTAGATTATGGTTAACTTATGCAGATAAATTAAAAGAAAAAGGAAAAAATAGTTTAGCAGCCGTTATGACAGCTAATAGTCCGGTTACTAAAGAACAAAATTTCCATATAGAATTACCAAATTTTGTAATGGAAAATCAACTAAAAGTTAGTATTAATCCGTTGCTAAAATATTTAAGAAAAAACCTTAATAATTTTAAAATTAGAATTATTATTAATGTAAATGAGAAAGCAACAAAAAAATATGCTTACACACCTCAAGAAAAATACCAAAAGTTAATAGAAAAAAATAGCGCTATTGAAATGCTAAAAACAACTTTTGATTTAGACGTTTAATTTTTAATACCCAATATAATTTTGAGCATAAAATTAATCATAACTTTTTTAATTGGCTTTTTAATAGTTGCCATTGCGGCAAATCAAATTGCGAAAATTTTTCAAAAGAAAAAATTCCCATTAATAACTGGTTTAATTATAACAGGAATTATTGCAGGATCATCATTTTTAAATTTTATCCCACCAAAAGCATTAAAAGAGTTAAACTTTTTAAATGAAATAGCATTATCAATTATAGCTTTTTCCGCCGGTTCTGAATTATATTTAAAAGAACTAAGAAGTAGATTAAATAGTATAAAATGGATGACGATAAGTCAACTTTTTATAACATTTATTTTAAGTTCTTTTGTAATTTACTTTGTAGCAGATTTAATTCCATTTATGGCAGATATGCCTAGCACGCATAAAATTGCTGTAGCAATACTTTTTGCAACCATTTTTGTTGCGCGCTCTCCATCATCAGCAATTGCAGTTATTGATGAATTAAGAGCTAATGGACCTTTTACTAAAACGGTTATGGGAGTTACCGTAATAAAAGATGTTTTAGTTATTATATTATTTGCTATAAGTATTTCTATTGCAAAGGCTTTTATTAATGATGAACCCACTAATTTACTTTTCTTTATTATTTTATTCCTAGAATTAATAGCATCTATAGGTTTAGGTTTGGCTTTTGGAAAGTTTTTAGCACTTCCTTTTTTAACTAAAGCAGATAAACAACTAAAAGGAATCGCTATAATTTTAATTGGGTATGGAATTTATCTGTTTTCTTATTTAATTACTTTAGAAGTTTATCAATTTTTACATATTGAATTTGCTTTAGAACCTTTATTAATATGTATAATAGCAAGTTTTTCATTAACCAATTACAGCAAACATAGAATTGAATTTTCAAAAACATTAAAAGAAATAAGCCCGCTTATTTATATCATATTTTTCACTTTAACCGGAGCGTCTTTATCGGTTCACACCTTAATAAACGTTTTTGGTATAGCTTTAGGTTTTTTCTTTTTAAGATTGTTTACCATGTTTATAAGTGGTGCAACTGGAGTTTATTTGGCTAAAGACCCAAAGAAATTTGCATTAGTTGCTTGGATGCCTTATTTAACACAAGCTGGCGTAGCTTTAGGATTAGCTACTATTATTTCTCAAGAATTTCCTATTTGGGGACATGAATTTGAAACCATAGTAATTGCAGTAATTGTAATGAACCAATTAATTGGACCTCCTTTATTTAAGTGGTCTTTAAATTATTTACATGAAAGCCATTTAAAAGCTAAAAAGAAAAGTAAACCCGATAATCAAAATGCTATAATTTTTGGTTTTGAAAATCAATCTTTAGCATTAGCAAAACAGTTAAAGCAAAACAATTGGGAAGTAAATATTGCTCAAATAGAATCCGAAAATTTAGTTGTAGATAAAGAATTTAGTATAATTTGTTTAAAATCAATTGCAACAAAACAATTGCAGCAATTGGAATTACAAAATTATGAATCTATCATTTTATTACTTTCCGATGAAGAAAACTTAAAACTAGCAACGTTTATTTATGAAAATATTGGCACAAAGGTGGTAATAGTTAGGTTAAATGACAGAAGTTACTTTGAAAAATTTCATAAATTAGGAACATTAATAATTAATCCTGCTACGGCAATGGTTAGCTTGTTAGATCATTTTGTTCGTTCACCAAATGCGGCTTCTTTATTATTAGGAATGGATTCCGACCAAGATACAATTGATATTGAAATAAGAAATAAAGACATTCACGGAATTCGCTTACGTGATTTACGTTTACCTTCAGATGTTTTAGTACTTTCTGTAAAACGAAAAGGACAACTATTAGTTTCGCACGGTTATACTCGATTACGTTTAGGAGATGTTATAACTTTAGTTGGGTCAGATGACAGCTTACAAAAACTTAAATTTAAATTTGATTCCTAATGCTAGGTTTAAAACTTCCAACCGATCCAAGATGGGCAAACATTGCCGAAAAAAATATTGATGAAATATTAATAGATCATGCACATTGCGAGCTTAAAGCTGCAGCAACAGCTAATTCGCTAATAATGAGTTTTCCTGAATACTCAGAATTAGCTGACGAAATGGTTAGTATTGTTAAAGAAGAAATGAGTCATTTTAAATTAGTGCACGATAAATTACAACTAAAAGGAATTGCCTTAGGAAAAGATAGAAAAGACGAATATGTAAATAAAATTTTAAAGTTTTTTCCAAAAGGAGGTAGTAGAACTACACAGTTGATACACAGATTGTTATACGCTGCACTAATTGAAGCCAGAAGTTGTGAACGATTTAGATTATTATCTGAGAATTTAAAAGATAAAAGTTTAGCAAAATTTTATAGAGATTTAATGGTTTCCGAAGCAAATCATTATAGTTTATTTTTAAATTTCGCTAGAAAATATGGAAATCGCGCTGAAGTTGATAAAAAGTGGCAAGAGTTATTGGTTTTTGAAGCAGAACTTATGAAAGATTTAGGAGATAAAGAATCTATTCACGGTTAAACAATTTGTATTTTTGCAAAAATTAAATATCATGAATAATAACGATACAATTATTGCTTTAGCTACTTCTTCAGGTGTTGGAGCAATTGCTGTTATTAGATTATCTGGAGAGAAAGCAATTGAAATTGTAAATGCTTTTTTCCACTCAAAATTTAGAAAAAAAGATTTATCAAAAGTAAAATCGCATACTATTCATTTAGGAAATATTGTCGAAAATAATCATATTATTGATGAAGTATTAGTTTCTGTTTTCAAAAATCCAAATTCCTATACAGGTGAAAATGTAGTAGAAATAAATTGTCACGGATCGGTTTATATTCAACAAGAAATTATACAATTATTCCTAAAAAATGGTGTAAGAAATGCTAATCCTGGCGAGTTTACATTACGTGCTTTTTTAAATGGAAAAATGGATTTAAGCCAAGCAGAAGCTGTTGCGGATTTAATTGCATCCGATTCAGCAGCTTCACATCAGGTAGCATTACAGCAAATGCGCGGCGGGTTTAGTTCTGAAATACAAACTTTACGCCAACAATTATTAAATTTTGCTAGTTTAATTGAATTAGAACTCGATTTTTCGGAAGAAGATGTTGCATTTGCCGACAGAGCAGAATTTGCTTTATTAATTACAAAAATTAGTAAAATTCTTAAAAAGTTAATCGATTCTTTTGCCTTGGGAAATGTATTAAAAAATGGTATTCCAGTAGCAATTGTTGGAGAGCCAAATGTTGGTAAATCCACTTTACTTAATGCACTTTTAAATGAAGAAAAAGCTATTGTAAGTCACATTGCAGGAACTACTAGAGATGCCATTGAAGATGAAATAATTATTGAAGGAGTTGCCTATAGATTTATAGATACTGCAGGCATAAGAACTACAGAAGATTTTGTAGAAAATATTGGAATTAAGAAAACTTTTGAAAAAATTGAACAAGCGCAATTAATCATATATTTATTTGATTTAGAGTCTATTAAAAATAAAAAAACTGATTTAAATACCATATTAGCTGAAGTAGAAAAAATTAAAACTGCATATTCAAACAAAAAAACACTCATAATAGCTAATAAGGTAGATTTAGTATCTGATGAAATTGTAGCGCAAACAAAATCTACTTTTAAAAATTATGATATTTTATTTATTGCTGCTAAACAAAAAGCTGGAATACAAAATTTAATTGAGAAATTAATAGAACTAGCAAATACAGGAGCTTTAAGTAACAATGAAACTATAGTTAGTAACTCACGTCATTTTGAAGCTTTAAATAATGCGCTAATTGCAATAAATGATGTTCAAAAAGGAATAGATGATAACATTAGTTCCGATTTATTAGCTATAGATATTCATGAAGCTCTTCATAACCTTGGATTAATTACTGGAGAAATTACTACTGAAGATTTACTTGGTAATATTTTTGCTAATTTTTGTATCGGAAAGTAGCCAATCTATTGTTAGAGTTGTTTCCTTTACTCTGACATGAAATTTAGTACTATTTGTTATATTCCATCAAAAACCGATTGCAAAGTTATTATTACAAAACAAAAAAGCATCGATTTTAAAATCGATGCTTTTTGTTTATATGATTTATATTATTTTTCTACCAATAAAAGGGAGTTGTTTTAGTGTTAGTTTTTCCTAAATCAAATATCAAGCTAAATTCGTGGGAACCACTACTATAATTTGCTATGGTATTATTTATCAAGCTATCATACGAATAACCAACCTTAATATGGTCATTTACTCTTAATTGAAATAAACCAGAAATAGACTCATTAAATCTATGAGCTATTCCAAATTCTAAACGATTGTTCCATATAAAATTTACTGAAATATCCGTTGATATCGGACTTCCATTTACAGCTCTTATTAAAAATGATGGGCGTAGCTTTAACGCTTCATTTAAATTAATTACATATCCTGATGATAGGTAAAATACTATATTATTTGACACTGTTGAGGATGAGCTATTCTTATTATAATGTTTTGTCTCTAAAATATTCACCGTTGAGATACTCGCATATAATTTAGGAGTATAGTACAATACACCTGCCCCAATATTAGGGTTAAACTGATTGATGTTTTCATTCAAGTAAGGATCGTCTGAAATACCTAAATTAGATAGATTTACATTTAAATAACTACCTCCTGCTTTTAGCCCGAAGGATAAGGTAGATTAAAGCATAAGAAAAATCTGCATAAATATCTGTATTATTCCAGATAAATACTTGGTCGTTTACTACCGAAAAACCTAAACCTACATTTTTACCTACAGGTCCTTGTACCGAAAAGGTTTCTGTCTTTGGACTTCCTGCTTCTCCAGTCCATTGGCTACGTACATTGGCTGTAGCTGTAAAATGTCCATTGCTTCCTACAAAGGCAGAATTGAGTAAACTAAAGTTATTATAATACTGCGTGTATAGTGGCTTTTGTTGACTGTAACTTTGAGTAACCGCTATTAAAAGTAGTAGGAGTACTATTTGTTTTGCTATAATTTTCATTTAATTATGTTCTTTCTTTTTTTAATAATTAATATAAATCCATCCTTTGTAAACTTTATTATTGTCTACTTCTAATACATAAAAATAAGAACCAGCTGGTAGTTTTTCATTTTTATTAAATACATTGTTTCCTCTAGCAACTCCATCCCAATCGTTTTTGTAATACATCTCACTAAATACTTTATTTCCCCAACGATTAAATACCTCAAACTTATTGTCTGGCCATTTAGCTAATCCTGTAATAATATAGGTGTCTCGTATGCCATCTCCATTTGGAGAGAATCCTTTTTCAAAAGATAAGGCCGCTTCATCACAAACATCTCCTACTCCATTGTAATCGATATCTCGCTGATCTGGGTTGTAGGTGGTAGGACAGTTATCTAGGTCATTTAATACACCATCACCATCCATATCGTCATCACAAGCATCTGTTATCAAATCCCCATCTATATCATCTCCTGTTAAGGTAAGCTTTGCAGTTGCTGTGGTACTGTTTCCACTAGGGTCTGTTGCTGTTAAGGTAATGGTATAATCTCCTATATTGGCACAATCAAAATTTGTGCGATCAATACTGAGTGTTGAAATACTACAATTGTCATAACTTTCATCTAAAAATTCTTCAGCAGTAACACTTGCTGATCCTGAATCATCTAATGCAACAACTACATCTTTAGTAACTACTAGTGGCGCTATTGTATCTTTTACTGTAACTAGAGCTGTAGCACTATTTTGATTTCCATTAGCATCGGTTATTGTTAAGATTACGGTATTTTCCCCAACGGTTGAACAATCAAAAGTTGTTTTATTTAAACTCATTGTTGCTACTGCACAATTATCCGTTGAACCATTATCTATTTGAGAAGCCGTTATAGTTGCTGTTCCTGAATTATCTAATGCAACGACTATATCTTTTGTTATTACATTTGGAGGTACCTCATCAGAAGTATCTATAAATGCTTGTTTTGTTAAAATTTTTGAACACCCATCTAAATCCGTAACCGTCAAGCTAACATCAAATTTCCCATATGTTGTGTAGGTGTGTGTTGGATTTTGTGAATTTGAAGTATTTCCATCTCCAAAATCCCAATTCCATGCTACAGGAGGTGAAGTATAGCTAGATTGGTCCTTAAAATTAACTATTAAATCAGGACAACCTGTGGTAATACTATTTGTAGAAAAATCTACATCAGGACCAACAACTTGAACATAATTGGTAATTGTTTTAGTTTCTTAAAATCCGGTAATTGCTAATTGTGTTGTAAGTGATACTGTATAAACTCCTGATTTTTCATAGGTATAAACTGGATTTTGTTCTGTAGAAGTAGTTCCATCTCCAAAATCCCAAAGCCAACTATTTATAGTATCATTCCCCGAAACAGTTGAAGTGTCTTCAAAATTTACAGTTAAAGGTCCACAACCAAATACTAATCCATTATTTTCATCATTACTTGTGAAATTGGAATTTGGTTTTGCAATTTTTATAGTTTTTTCTAATGAATCTGAACATCCATAAATAGTATCTGTCACAACTAATTTTGCTGTAAAATCTCCAAAAGAAGTATAGTTGTGAATAGGATTTTGAGCAGTACTTGTACTTCCATCACCAAAATCCCAAGACCAAGTATCAGGTAATATCGATTGATCTGTAAAAAAAACTGTATGCGGAATAATACTACCAGTTGCTGGGCTTAAAACAAAATTAGCTTTAGGTGGATTTACACTAATAGTTTTTGTAGCTGTATTTTGACAAGCATTAGAATCTATTGTGGTTAATGTTACTATATGATTACCGGGTAAATCATAACTGTGTGATGGGTTTTGCAAATTAGAGGTAGTACCATCACCTAAATCCCAATTCCAAGAACTAACAGTTGCAGCTCCATAAGTTATTGAAGTATCTGTAAAATTTATAGGAGTATTTCTACATACTCTATTTGAATTGCTTGTAAATTCTGATTTAATACCCGAAACAGTAACCGTTGCAGTTGTTGTATCTTTATTCCCACTACTATCCGTTACTGTTAGTGTAACTGTGTTTTCCCCTATATTTGAACAGTCAAAACTTGTTTTATCTAAGCTCATGGATGCTATTCCACAATTGTCACTAGAGCCATTATTAACTTGATCAGGAGTAATGGTTAAATTTCCATTTACAATATCTAACGCTAAATTTTGAGCGACTGCAGTTGGAGCTGTTTCATCAACTATGGTTACTGTACTTGTGCAAGTAGCAGTATTTTGATTGGCATCAGTTACTGTTAGTATTACAGAGTTAGCACCTAAGTTTGAACAATCAAATGTATTTTTAGAAATACTTAGCGTAATTGTGTTACAACTATACGAACCTCCATCAATATCACTTGGAAGAATTATTGCATTGCCATTGGTATCTAAAGAAACTGTTATATTTTTACAAATAGCTGTTGGCGGATTATTTGAGACGCCTCCATCTGTTATCGTCCATCTTTTATTGCTTAAAAGACTCGCTTTAGCAGAAGCACCTGCACAATAAGTACTATTTCCGCCACTAAATCTAATATCAGTTGGAATAGCAGTTTCACCAGCGGCAGTATTAAGGGTATTCCATCCTATTAGTAGTTTATCATAATTTTCTGTTGAAAGGGTTACTCCATCAAACATTAAGTTAGCTCCAGCTATACTAGCTGGTCTAGAAAAATTACTCAAATTACTGATGTTCCAATCACCTAAATCTTGATCAAAAGAAGTTGCGCCTGAAAACATATAGGCTACTGAATCTGCACCACTGATATCCCATTTACCAATATCCTGATTAAATGCAGTTGCATTTTGAAACATATACATAAATCCTTTAACTTTAGAAACATCCCAATTTCCAATATATCTATTGAAAGAAGTTGCATCTTGAAACATTCCATCCATTCCTAAAGCTGAAGCTGTATTCCATCCTCCAATGTTTTTATTAAAACTAGTGGCTCCTTTAAACATACCACTAAATGAAGTTACATTTTGAACTCCCCAACCACTAATATCTCCATTAAAATTAGTTGCGCCATTAAAAAGTGATGACATATTTGTGACACTACTTACATCCCAATTTTCCAATCCACTATTTACAGAAGTTGCACCTTTAAACATTTCAGAAAGATCGGTTACATCTGTTAAATTTGGCAAATCAGCAGCCTCAATAGTAAGGTTGCTACATCCTTCAAAAGCACTATTCATACTACTCCACTTAAGATTACCCCAATTAAGTACAGCTAGTAGTTTTTGAGCATCACCTGTACCATTGAATAAAATTCTATGAAAATCTCTAGAAATTGATACAGTATAAGTTCCAGGTTGGGAATAAGTGTGCTCAATTTGTTCGTTTACTAAAATTGCTAAAAATGTTTCAATAGGACTTCCATCTCCCCAATCAACATCAAAATCATAGACTTTTCCAGGTACTGAAAGTCTATAAATTGGAATTCTGATTTGGTTATCATTTGAATCTCCTGGATTATCCGTTTTCCAACGCGTAACAAATTTATCATATTGGTATTCATAACATCCTAAATCTACATTGTTAGAAAGTAAAGGATTTGGAGATTTAATTCTAGGCAACCCATCTAAATCAGTAATTTCAGTAATAAAAGTATTATTTCCTTTATCCAAAAGTGGAGAATTAATTTGTAAATGATAATTACCTAAAGTATTTGGCACATTACTAGGAAAATATGGACTTGTTTCCACAAACATTGGGTTATTTGCTGGATTGGTACCATCAAAATTTCCGTTTCCACTTAATGCGATATCTTCTACAATTGAATTATTAGCAATATCTATATTACCGAAAACTTGTTTATCTGTAATTGAATAATTTCCCCAAATAATACTGTTACTAATACTTAATGTATAAAATGAGCCTCCACTAAAAAAAATTCCACCTCCTTTTGAATCAACTGTTTGACCAGGAGATGTTGTAAAATTTAAAGATTTATTTCCTGTAATTGTAGTATTAATTAAAGTTAAATTTTTACTAGCATTAATTCCTCCACCATTACTTAAACAGCTATTACCTGAAACTAAACAATTAATAAGTGTTAAATCTCCACTACTATAAATACCTCCACCGTATGTTTTTGAATTTTCTGTTGAATAATCAATTGAATTTCCTCTAATTCTAGAACTTGTAAGCGTAAGAGTTCCATGGTTAATAATTCCTCCTCCTATTGCATTATTTGCAGTAACTCTACCATTTTGTATAGTAACTCCAGAAATATTTATTGTACCACTAGTTATAAAGAAAACACGATCATTTTTGCCTCCATCAATAAAAGTATTTAACGCTCCATTACCAGTTATAGTAAGGTTTTTATCAATTGTTATTGAACTTAAAAGCGTTATTTTTGCTCCATTTAAGGTATTGCTAAATGTAATTTCATCTCCATCACCAGCATCTATTACAGCTTGCCTTAAAGAACCTGCTCCACTATCTGAAGTAGATGTTACTTCTATAGCTGCAAAAATTTGTAAATTAGTGCATAGCATAAGAAATAGTAGCGTTATTTTTTTCATCATATTTGTTTTCGATTATTTAGTGTACTAAAATATAGCGCGCAATAAAGCCTTGCAATACGTACACCTACGTATTAAATAAGTGTGAGTTTTGAGAAGATTTTATACCTAATTTTTTTATTATAAATAGATATGTTGCATATTTAAAAAGGTGAATTTTAAATTTGTGATGAAAAGTATCTTAAAAATAGTAAATCAAAACATTATAAAATTAACTCTTAATGTTTATGTAATAGCATTACAATAATAAAAATAAGAGTTCTTTTAAATTTAAAAAAAGTTAAAAGAAAATAGAAGACTATAGTTAAAGTACACTTTTATCCCTGTATACTTAACAAGAGAAGGTGATAATACTTATTGTATCGAAAAGTAAAAAGTGTAAATATTAAATTAAAACAATTTAAAATATTTTAATAAAGAAATTAAGGAAACTATAGCCCAAATGGCTTCCAATAAAACAAAAGGAATATATTTTAATAAAACTGAAGCCAAACAAGCCAAAATAGAACCAATTAAATTTAGTGAAATGAAGTTCAAATTTTTGGTTCCTATCATTCCAAATGTGTTTAAAAAATATGCTAATAAAATTAGAAAAACACCAATAAAACCTAACCAGTCTGTTAAATTCATACAAAAATCAATATAACTTCATTATATTACATTTATTCGTATTTTGGCTTTTTATCTCTTTTAGCCGCCTTTTTTTCTTTTGCAGTTTTAAGAGGCTCTTTTTTTACTTTCTTCTTTGCGTCTTGTCCTTTAGCCATGCTATATATTTTAAAGTTTATTATTTTATAGTAAAAGTAAATGTAAAAATTTTAATATTAAGTTAAAATTTACATGTATTAACAAAAAAGTAAAAAATGTGTTTAAATTAGCTTTTATTTGAAGTTAAAATCTAAAAATAAATTGATTTATCTATTTTTTCAATTATAAAACCTTTAAAATAAATCTCAATTAAATAATTGTAAATTTGCCAACTAAATTTAATGACTAAAATATTTTATGGATCATAAAGAAGAACATTTAAAAAGCTCTGATTTTATAACTGATATTGTTATTGGCATGTCTGATGGATTAACAGTGCCGTTTGCTTTAGCGGCAGGTTTAAGTGGGGCTGTAGATAGTAATACTATAATAATTACAGCAGGAATTGCAGAAATTGTAGCAGGTAGTATTGCAATGGGTTTAGGCGGTTTTTTAGCTGGAAAAACAGAACAAGAACACTATCAATCTGAATTAGAAAAAGAATATGCTGAAGTAGAAGCTATTCCTGAAAAAGAAAAGCAAGAAGTAAAAGATGTTTTTGCAGAATATGGTTTAAATGATGAAACTCAAACATTAATTGCCAATGAAATGGCAAAAGACAAAGACAAGTGGGTTGATTTTATGATGAAATACGAATTAGGTTTAGAAAAACCACATCCAAAAAGAGCTAGAAATAGTGCAGCAAACATTGGAATATCCTATATAATTGGAGGATTAATACCACTTTCAGCTTACTTTTTTACAAGCACACCTACAGAAGGTCTTTTAATTTCAGCAATTTTAACGCTATTAAGTTTATTTATTTTTGGGTATTTTAAGAGTAAAGTTACAGGTCAAGCACCTATTAAAGGAGCTTTAAAAGTTACTTTTATTGGTTTTGTAGCTGCAATTGCAGCATTCGCTGTAGCAAAATTTTTTGATTCAATGTTTTAAAATAATTTTTAATGAATAAACAAATAAAGCTAAAAGAAGCCATTTCCATTGGAATTGGAGGCATGGTTGGCGGTGGAATTTTTGCTGTTTTAGGTTTAGCTGTTTCATTAGCAAAAGGTGGAACTCCAATTGCATTTTTAATTGCGGGAGTAATAGCTTTAATTACTTCTTACAGTTATGTAAAATTATCACTTGCGCTACCTGATAGAGGTGGCACAGTTAAATTTATCAATAAAGCATTTGGCAGATCGGTTTTTAGCGGAGGAATTAATAATTTACTTTGGATAGGTTATATTATAATGCTATCGCTATATGCATCTGCGTTCGGTTCCTATGCTCCTAACCTATTTAAATTACCTATTAGTAGTTCTTTAGAATTTCATTTTTATTCAAGTATAATAATCATTTTAGCGACTTTAATTAATTACTATAGCATAAAAATTGTTGGAGCTATTGAGGCTTATGCTGTATTTATAAAGTTAATTATACTGCTACTATTTGTTTTTATCGGTGTATATGGATTATTTGGAAATCCAAATATTTCTCAATTATCTATTCACCATTGGGAAAAACCAATAAGTTTAATTACTGGTGGAATGGTTATTTTTGTTGCTTATGAAGGATTTGAATTAATTGCTAATGCAGCTCCTGATATAATAAATCCTGAAAAAAATATTCCAAAAGCGTATTATTTCACTGTAATTTTTGTGATTTTATTATATGTTATCATTGCAATTATAACTGTTGGTTCATTACCTTTTAAAGAAATTGCAACTGCACAAGATTATGTTTTGGCAGAAGCTGCAAAACCAATGTTAGGCAAACCTGGTTTTATCATAATTACTATTGCTGCTTTAATTTCAACATTTTCGGCAATTAATGCTTCATTATTAGGTGGAAGTAGAGTAAATTATGAAATTGGAGAAGATGATGAATTACCTCATCAATTTACCTATAAATTATGGAATCATCCTGTTGGGTTAATGATAACTGCAATAATTACATTAATACTTACAAACACTTTAAATTTAGAAACTATTTCAACTACAGGAAGCGTAGGATTTATATTAATTTTTGCAATGGTTAATTTAGCTGGCTTAAAATTATCGAAAAAAATTAATGGCAATAAAATAATTCCTTTAATTGGTTTTATGTTGTGTATTACAGCTTTGTTTGTGTTAATTACGCAACAATATCGCTCAAACCGCATTGGAGTTATAGTAGCTATTTCTGTTATACTTGTTTCTTTTCTAATAGAATATATTTACAAGAAATCAGAAAAAAGTTAAAAACTAATCTATAAAAAAAATCAAAATAATACTTATGAAAATAAAACTGATTTTAGTTCTACTGCTTAGTAGCGTTATATTAAACGCTCAAGTTATTAAAAGAGACTCACTTCATAAAAACAATTTATTAAAAAAAAGCATTTTACCAGCTTCTCTTATTGGGGTTGGTTTAATTATCAATAAAAGTACTTTTGAAAAAACATTTCAAAAAGATATTCGCAATAGTGTTGGAACAAATTATAGAACCAACATTGAAGATTATTTAGCTTTTGCTCCAGTTGCGCAAATGTACATTGCAGATATAGCCGGTGTTAAAAGTAAAAATCATTGGTTTGATCAAGGGAAATATTTATTTATTTCTAATTTATTTTCTGTTGGTATTACAGAATTAATTAAAAAATCAAATCACAAATTAAGGCCAAACGGATTGCCAGATTCCTTCCCTTCTGGTCATTCCACCGTTGCTTTTACAAATGCAACCGTACTTTATAATGAGTTCTACAATACTTCGCCTGTTTTAGCATACAGTGGTTACGCTTTTGCAACAACAGTTGGGGCTTTTAGAATGCTTAATAATAAGCATTATTTATCGGATGTTTTGGTAGGTGCTGGAATTGGAATTGCTGTTACCAATTTAGTATATTATTTTCAGCCATTAAAAAACTTTAATCCTTTTAAAAAAGTTAAGAACGTATCGTTTTATCCGTCTTATAATGATAATACTTATGGTTTTTATGCTAGTTATCAATTTTAATAATAGATAAAATGTATATTAAATGGATAGTTTGTGAAGTTCCTAATGATAAGAAAGAACAATTTACAATAGCACAAGAAAAATGGAAAAGAACAGCTGAATCTGAAGGATTTATTGCTCAAACAGGTGGTTGGAATTTAAAAAATCCAAATGAAGCATGCACCATAGTTTTTTGGGAAAATAAAGAAAGCTTGTTGTATTTTATGGAACATTTACACGATACTATTTTTATAGATAATCATCAAATTACAACATATTCATCAATTACAATTAATTATTTTAATAGTTTAATGAATATGGAAGGTGAATCAAAAAATATATTAGAAACCATATCTAATTCCAAATTTATCAGAATTGCAGATTGTATTGTAAAAAATGGTAAAACAAATCATTTTGAAGAAGTTCAAAAATCGATTTGGATTCCATCCATGAAAAAAGCAACAGGAATGTTAGGTGGAAAATTTTCGATAAATGAACAAAACAAATTAAATTATTTGGTGCATACATTTTGGGATTCAAAAAAACAGCATCAAAATTATGTTCAAAACCAATTACCTTTAAATCAAAAAAGCGCTGATATTACTAGCGATTTAGATTCTATTTCAGGAAAATTTATTGAAATTGAGAAAAAATGGACTGTATTTAAAAATCCATAATATATTCTAAATCATGCTCTTACTTTTTAAAACTTTTTCGCTAACTTTGAGTTAAAATCTAGCCTAAAATGAGTTTTATAGATTATTATAAAATATTAGGAATACCTAAAACTGCCTCTGAAAATGATATTAAAAAAGCTTACCGAAAATTAGCTAGAAAACTACATCCAGATTTAAATCCTGACGACAAAGAAGCTGAACGAAAATTTAAAGAAATTAATGAAGCTAATGAGGTTTTAAGTAATCCTGAGAATAGAAAAAAATACGATAAATACGGTAAAGATTGGCAACATGCGGAAGCTTATGAAAAAGCAGAACAACAGCAAAGACAATACCAACAAAGCCAAAATAGAAGAAGTTCTGGTGGATTTCAAGATCAGGATTATTCCGACTTTTTTGAATCTATGTTTGGTGGAGCTTCTTCTAAAACAGGAAACAGAAGCAATCCACTTAAGTTTCGTGGACAAGATTATAGTGCCGAGTTACAGTTTACTTTAGAAGATGTTTACAAAACTGTATTATACTGAAATAGGTTGACCTTTTTTATAGGTTAATTTGTTTTTTATTTATCCAGTTAAACCATTTTTTCAGCCTTTGATTGGCAAAAAATGATTGAACTTAAAGTTTGGTTTTAAATTTTA
>Ga0316204_10006174_pt1 | contig 18711 bp, 17 predicted proteins | sample 6monrhotite_MG_2_FD_205661 | JGI IMG/M metagenome (GOLD analysis project Ga0316204, IMG submission 205661) | Microbial mat bacterial communities from mineral coupon in-situ incubated in ocean water Damariscotta River, Maine, United States -... | ecosystem: Environmental > Aquatic > Marine >...
GGTCATGCTGGCAAACGCGCGCCACGCCAGATTGCGATCCTGCGGGCCGCCGGTGCCCCTTGAGCGTGGGCTTTGCGCATAGGCCGCGAAGGGTTCGAAATCCTCGGAGCGAAAACCGCGCAGGATCAGCCGTTCGGTTTCCAGCCGGGGGATCAACGCCTCAAGACGGTTGGCAAGGGTCATGCGCCCGCCTCCGGCCCATGATGGTGCCAGACCAGCCGATCCGCAGCCGTCGCCGCGCGCAGCACCAGCCACCCGGTCACCAGGACCGGGGTCGGCGACCGGGTCACCACAGCCATATCTGCGCGCCGCCGGATCACTTCTTGCGCCCCAGCCCCGACAGGCCGCCAGGCAATCCACCGGGCAAACCGCCGCCCATGCCGGGCATCCCCGGCATACCGCCACCGCGTTGCATCTGCTGCGCTGCGGCTTTCATCGCCTCGGGGTCGGCCATCTGTTGCTTCATCTGGTCCATATCGGGACCGCCCTTGCCGAACATGCCCTTCATCGCCTGTTTCAACATGCCGCCCTTGCCCATCTTCTTCATCACATCGGCCATCTGCCGGTGCATCTTCAGAAGCTTGTTTAGTTCCGACACTTCAAGCCCCGCGCCCTTGGCGATCCGCTTCTTGCGGCTGGCCTGCAGCAGCGCCGGGTTGGCGCGCTCGCGTTTGGTCATCGACTGGATCAGCGCGATCTGTCGCTTGAGCATACTGTCATCGAATCCGGCGGCTTCGGCCTGCTTGGACATCTTGCCCATGCCGGGCATCATGCCCATCACCGATTGCATACCGCCCATCTTCATCATCTGCTCAAGCTGCTGGCGCAGGTCGTTCATGTTGAACTGACCCTTCTGGAAGCGCTTCATCATGCGCTCGGCCTGCTCGGCCTCAAGGGTTTCCTGCGCCTTCTCGACCAGCGCAACGATATCGCCCATGCCCAGAATACGCCCGGCAACGCGCTCGGGCTCGAAGGTTTCCAGCGCGTCGGTCTTCTCGCCCAGACCGACGAAGCGGATCGGCTTGCCGGTCACCGCGCGCATCGACAGCGCCGCGCCGCCGCGTCCATCGCCGTCCATCCGGGTCAGCACGACACCGGTGATCCCGACCTTGCCCTCGAATTCCGAGGCCACATTGACCGCGTCCTGACCGGTCAGACCGTCAACCACCAGCAGCGTCTCACGCGGGGTGACGGCATCGCGGACCGCCTGAACCTCGTCCATCAACACAGTGTCGATGTGCAGACGCCCGGCGGTATCCAGAAGATACACGTCATACCCGCCCAGCGTCGCCTGCTGCTTGGCGCGTTTGGCGATCTGAACGGCGGTTTCGCCCTTGATGATCGGCAGGGTATCGACGCCGATCTGCGTGCCCAGAATGGCCAGCTGCTCCATCGCAGCGGGGCGGTTGGTATCCAAGGAGGCCATCAGCACGCGCTTGTGCTCGCGCTCTTTCAGGCGGCGTGCCAGCTTGGCGGTGGTGGTGGTCTTGCCCGAACCCTGCAAGCCGACCATCAGCACCGGCGCGGGCGGGTTGTCGATCTTGAGCTTGCCGGGGTCGTCATCGCCGCGCAGCGTGGCGATCAGCTCGTCATGCACGATCTTGACGACCTGCTGGCCCGGCGTGATCGATTTGGTCACCGCAGCACCGGTCGCCTTGACCTGCACGCGCTTGATGAAATCGCGCGCGACGGGCAGCGAAACATCGGCTTCCAGCAAGGCGATGCGCACCTCGCGCAGGGCGGCGGTCACATCATCGGCAGACAGCGCGCCCGCCTTGGTCAGGCGATCAAAGACGCCACCAAGGCGTTCTGACAGATTCTCGAACATGGCTTACCTTTCGGCGATCCAGTGTGTGCCACGGGGTTACGCACCCGTGGGCGCAACGCGCTGACGGATGGCGATCCCCGCATAAGCGAAGGGACCGGAAGCTGCTGGCCTCCGGGGAATTGAGGGTCAGGTATGCGCCACCCGCGCCAGAGTCAAGGAAAATGGGGTGGATTTGCGCACCTGAGGTTTCGCTACAGGGCCGCCCTTGGTGGACCGGGTCGCATGGCGGGCACAAAGGAGCGCCGCCCTCAAGCCAGCGGATACCCCGCGCGAAGGGGCGATGTTCACCCCTGCAGCAGACGGGCCTATGTTTTCGCCCGGCCCGCCGTTATCATCGCTGCAAATCCTGTGAGGGCCCATGCGCGCGTTTCTGTTCATCCTATTCGCCTTATTCGTCTGGTCCGGGGCGGCGCTTGCCCAGAGCTATCCGCAATTCCAGAACACCACGGTCAATGATTTCGCCGACCTGCTGAACGAGGCCGAAGAGGCCGCGCTATCTGCACAGCTTGCCGAACTCCGGCAGGATACCGAGATTGAAATGACGGTGCTCACGCTGCGCCGCCAATCCGATTTCGCCCCCGGCCAGACACTGGAAAGCTTCGCCACCGGGCTTTTTGATCACTGGGGCATTGGCAGTGACGAATACGACGACGGCGTGCTGGTGATGATCCTGCGCGATGACCGGGCGATGCGGATCGAACTTGGCGCAGGGTTTGCGCAGGACTGGGATCAGGTCGCGCAACAGGTTATTGACGAGCACTTCCTGACCGCCTTTGACAACGGCGATTATCCGCGCGGGATCCTGCAAGGCAGCACCGCCGTCATCGAGGACATCATCTATCCCTATCTCGACGGTGAAACCCCCTCTGGCCAGAGCTTGATGACCATGATCCCGTTTGCCCTTTTTGCGGCATTCGCGGCCTTATCAATGCTTTATGGCATTCGGCGGCGCATCGGTGATTTCTTTCTGCGGTTTCACGCCTGCCCGAATTGCCGCCAGCGCGGGTTGCGTCACAGTCGCTTTGAACGGATCCCGGCAACCACGAGCTATCCCGGCACCGGGATCCGCAATATTCGCTGCCCGCATTGCGATTTCGAACAGGAAACGTCCTATGTCATCGCGCAACTGCCACGCCCGCGAGGCCAGTCTGGGGGCGGCTTCGGGGGTGGCTCCTCGGGCGGAGGTGGCGCTTCGGGGCGCTGGTAGACCGGCGCAAACGCGCACCAGTTGGCAATTCGAATAAAGGCTACGCTGGGCGTGTCCCCGCTCAGAACAGTTGCAAAGCGCCCCAGATAAATCCGAATGCGGTCACGGCGCTGGACACAACGGCTGCGAAGGCAAACAGTTTGACCGTCGAAAAGGGCCGTTCCCCGAAGGTGCGCCCCCTCAGGCCGCAGGTCACCACCTTCATCGGCTTGCCCTGATAGCTGTAGTGCAGAATCCAGACCGGAAGAAGGATCCGCCGGTATTTGATACCCGTCGTATCGGTCGCATAGCTGACCTTGGTGATGCTGCTCTTGCCCGAGTGTTTCTTGATCCGGTTGCGCAGCAAAAGCGCTTTGTCCGCGGCGTTATGCTTCAGACCTTCACGAACCGACTGGTGGTGAAACTCGGCGGCAAAACCAGCAAGATACGCGGGCTCGAAAGGCCGCAGATTACCGGGTTCAAATTCGTGCAGAATGCCGTCCCGGATCAGCGGCGTCACATGCGGCGACGCTGGCATGAGCAGATCATCAAACTTGGTTCTCATGAACGCACTATACGAACGCGTGTATGTCCTTTTCCCGCTTCTGACCTTGTATTTCACCGTGTAATCGACGGCCTCTTCGCTATCGAAGGTCCAAAAGGGCACATAAATCCCGGCGACCACGCTGCGCGACACAATGGCGTCCAGATCTGACGGCGCAGCCCAGCGCCGCGCAACCCAGCCTTGTGCATTGATCTGGGCCCGCTCATCGCTCAATGCGAAGGGGATCACGCCAAGCGTAACATAGCTTTCATCGCTGGATTGCTCGATCAGGTTGCCGTTGCAATAGGGGCAGCTTTCGGAAATCGAATGGCCCAGAAACACCACTTCGCCACCACAGGTTTCACATTGGTAGGGGCGGTTTTGGGTAAATCTGGGCTGTTCCGTATGGGGCAGGTCCGGGTGGTAATGCTGCTCGGCAGAGGGATCGGCATCCGGATCAATGGCAATCCGATGTTCCGACGTGCAGCGCAGGCAGGTCAAGGTGCCGGACGCGGGATCAAAAACACACTGCCCTGCACAATTCGTGCACAGCAGATCTGTTTGGGCAATTGCGACGCTCTCAGTCATCCGCCAAGGCCGCCAGAATCCTGAGCAGCAGTTCCAGACGCCGAACGCTGCGCCCGATGGCGGACGACAGGTCGCCAGTGGCCCACCAGTCCCCGACAATCGATGCAAAGAACCACGTTGCGGCGAGCCAGATCGCGATGATGATCCAGCCCGACATCGTGCGAAAGAAGCCGGGTGAGCCGTGCTTCAGTTCGTGTTTCGCTTCCTGAACCCGGATAAGCTTCTTGATCGGATATATGCCAAGGCTTGCGGCAATCCCGATAATCAGCAGCGTAGCAAGGACCGGGCCAGTTGAGGTGAGCATTTGCGATACTGACGGTTAGGTTGACTGAACACGCTGACACCATGTGCCAAGGCCTTGATTACAATAGTGCGTCTGGCGCGATGTGAAACCCTGAATTCGACGCTGGGGCCTCGACCCGCCTGCCGCGAACGCCGTCGCAGCGCTGACTTCGGCGCGGTTTCCGGCGGATGCGAAACCACCATGAGGCTGATCACCGGTTTTGCCTGCGTCCGTTTTACCTGCGTCCGTTTTGCCTGCTTCAGGGCTGTGGCAACGGGCGTGGTGACCATTGTCAAGAACCCCAAGCGCAGCCCATGCACTGCCGCCACATTGCGACGGTCATTTTTTCCTTGCCTGAGGCAATATGAACGGGCGAGTCTGCGGTGACTTTCAACAGGATGCTCCGATGCTGGTCGTTGCCGACAACAATCCCACCCGTCACATCCGCTTTGCCTATGTGAACTGGGCGCTGATGATCGCTTTCCTGCTGGTGTTCCTTCTGCGCGTGCCATGGGATGGATTGGCCTTCACGCCCGCGCATCTGCTGCTGGTTGGCGGCAGCAAACCCGCCGGAGGCGCGCCCGAAATCATCGCGACAATGGTCAGCTATATCTTTTTGCATGCCACGCCGCTTCATCTGTTGGGCAACCTGCTGGCGATGTGGGTGTTCGGCGACAACATCGAAGACAGCATGGGGCACTGGCGGTATGCGCTGTTCTTCATCCTCAGCGGGATGGGCGGCGCCGGGGCCGAGGCGCTGTTTTCCAATAGTCCCGAGATCCCGGTGATCGGCGCATCGGGCGCGATTGCCGGGCTGATGGGCGCCTATCTGCTGCTGCATCCGCGCGCGCGGGTGCTGGTGCTGATCGCCTTTCGCGTGCCGGTGCTGGTGCCCGCCGGGGTTTTTGTTGGCCTGTCGATCGGGCTGGATGTGGTGTCGGCGCTGTCACCGGCGATGCCCGCCGAGGTGGTGATCGCCTTCTGGGCGCATATCGGCGGCTTCGTCACCGGGGCGGTGCTGATCACGCTGCTGCGGTCACGCGATGTGCCGCTGTTTCAGCCCGCGACGGCCTATCCCGACGGCGGGTTTCTGGGGCTGGGGCGGTTCACCCTCGATCTGGGAAGCGACCGCATGACGTGGGGGTCACGGGTGTTGTTCTGGGTCAAGGCGGTGGTGTTCTTCATCGTCATCAGCATCGCAGTCGAATGGCTGCTGGTCTGATCCGGCAGCTGGTCTGACATGGCTGCCGGTCGGTCATGGCTGCCGGTCTGGCCCGGCAGTTGGACTGGCCCGGCTGTTGGACTGGCCCGGCGATCCACCGGACCCGCGACCTGCTGACGCCCCCCCTTGATGATCCGCGCGCGCTGTCGCAAAAGACCCCATGATGATCGTTGCCGCACTTTATCATTTCACCCGTTTCCCCGATCCCGCCGCGATCCGGGGGCCGCTTGCTGCGCTTTGCGATGCGCAGGGGGTCAAGGGCTCGCTACTGCTGGCGCCCGAGGGGATCAACGGCACCATCGCAGGCCCGCGCGCCGGGATCGATGCGGTTCTGGCGCATGTGCGCGCCCTGCCGGGCTGCGCCGGTCTGGAGTGGAAAGAGGCGCAGCACGCCGTCATGCCGTTCGGCCGCATGAAAGTGCGCCTCAAGCGCGAGATCGTGACGATGGGCCAGCCCGACGTCGATCCACGCGCCAGCGTCGGCCATTATGTCGCCGCGCAGGAGTGGAACGCATTGATCGCGCAACCCGATGTTGCGGTGATCGACACGCGCAATGATTACGAGGTGGCGATCGGCAGCTTCGATGGTGCGATTGATCCGCATACCACCAGCTTTGGCGAATTCCCGGCGTGGTGGGAGGCCAACAAGGAGCGGTTTCACAACAAGCGCATCGCGATGTTCTGCACCGGCGGCATCCGCTGCGAGAAATCGACGAATTACCTGCTGTCGCAGGGGGTGGACGAGGTCTTTCACCTCAAGGGCGGCATCCTGAAATACCTCGAAGAGGTGCCCGCCGAGCAGAGCCTGTGGCACGGTGGCTGCTTTGTCTTTGATCAGCGTGTCGCCGTGGGGCATGGGTTGCTGCCCACCGGGCATCTGATGTGTCACGCCTGTCGCCGCCCGCTGGAGGCCTCGGACACCGGGCATCCGGACTACGAAGACGGGGTGCAATGTCACCACTGCGCTGACGAATTCGATGACGCGCGCCGGGCGCGGTTTCGCGAACGTCAGCGTCAGATAACGCTGGCCGAAGCCCGTGGCGAGGCGCATCTGGGGCGTTGATCCGTCCTGCTGCCGGTTGGTCTGTGGCTGCGGGGTCGTTGGCTGCAGGCTTGCCGGCGCGGTGCCGCGGGCGCTGGTGCCGCGGGCGCTGGTAATCGGCGTCGGGCATCCGGGGTGCCGCGCTCCCGACGATCCATCTGCGTGCTCATGTCATCTTGGTGGATGTGGTGGTCATCGGTGTTGGGTGAACGATGCGCCGCCCGCCGTAGGGTGCGTGCTTGCACGCACCTTCCGTCACGCCAGACAACGGTGCGTGCAAGCACGCACCCTACGGGCTGCCCCTTAGCGCAAGCCCGCCAGCAACGTCGCGGCAAAGAACAACCCGGCTGACAGCGCCGCCGTCGCCGGCACGGTGACCACCCATGCGGCCATGATCGTCATCAGATGCGAGCGCCGGACAACCTTGCGGCGCGTGCGCTCTTCAACCGGCAGCGCCGACATGTCGCGATTCACCTTGAGGATCTTCTCGTGATACCACTCACGATAGAAACCCACGCCAAAGATGCCGCCAATCGCGATATGCGTCGAACTGACCGGCAGACCCAGCCATGACGCGATGATCACCACCACGGCGGCGGCCAGCGCCACGCACCATGCACGCACCGCGTTCAGGCGCGTGATCTCGGAACCGACGACCTTGATCAGCTTTGGCCCGAACAGCATCAGCCCCACCGACAGACCGACCGCGCCGACAACCATCACCCAATAGGGGATCTGCACCCGGTCGCCCGAGGCCCCGTCCTGCACCGCATGGACAATCGCGGCCAGCGGACCGACCGCATTCGCCACGTCATTCGCGCCATGGGCAAAGGACAGCAGCGCCGCCGAAAAGACCAGCGGAATAGCGAACAGTGCCTTCACCGACTTGGTGCGGTTCTCCAGCCCCTGCGACTGACGGCGGATGATCGGGCGCATGATGATGACCAGCGGTATGGCCACCGCGATACCAATCAGGATCGCCTCGGACAGATCGAATTTCACGATCTTCTTGAGGCCCTTCATCGCCATATAGGTGGCAAACACCCCGCCCATGACGCCGATCAGGATCGGCACCCAGGTGCGCGAGGCCGCCATCTTGTCGTCGCGGTAAATGATCCGGTTGTTGATGATTGCCAGAAACACCGCCGCCATGATCCCGCCCAGAACCGGCGAAATCACCCAGCTTGCGGCGATTTTCGCCATCACCGGCCAGTTCACCGCCGCGAATCCCGCTGCCGCGATGCCCGCGCCCATCACCCCGCCAACAATGGAATGCGTCGTCGAGACCGGCGCGCCGAACCATGTCGCAAGGTTGATCCACAGCGCCCCGGCCAACAGCGCCGCCATCATCGCCCAGATGAAGATCTGCGGATCGGCCACGCTCTCGGGGGCCACGATGCCGCGTGACACGGTGCTGACCACATCGCCCCCGGCCAGCAACGCCCCGGCGGTTTCGAACACCGCCGCGATAACCAGTGCGCCGCCCAGCGTGATGGCGTTCGCGCCGACCGCCGGGCCCATGTTGTTGGCGACATCATTGGCGCCGATGTTGAGCGCCATATACGCGCCGATGATGGCGGCGATCACCACCACCCAAGCGCCGGCCGTCGCCCCCATGATGGCTGCGGCGGCAAGCCCGGCCAAAACCATGAAGACCAGCGCGATCCCCGGACCGACCAGCGGGCGCGACGAAAACGTCGCCGCCTGTTCCAGAAGAGAGATCCGACCAAGGTCCTTGTCGAGCGTCTTGATGCCCTTGGCGGTGGGGTCGACTGGCGCAGACATCGCTGGCTCCTTGGCTTGGCTTGGCTATTTGCCGAGCGCCCTAGCCTGTTTGCCGGTCGATCACAACGATTTTGGCTTTATAGCGCGCGCAAAATTTCCTTGAGTCCGTCTTCGGACACAGCCGCGATAGCCTGGTCGATGGTCATCCACACGCGGTTGCGCTGTGCGCGCTCGGGCCAGTCGTGGGCAACACGGTCAACATGCAGCGCGAACAGGTCGCAGTTGCACATCACCGGAATGCCGCCCTTGACCAGCTTGCGATAGGAAAACGTCCCAAGGCAGGTCTGGTCAACGCGACCCTTCACTCCGGCTTCTTCCCAAGCTTCCTGCTGCGCCGCTTCGGCCAGTGTCCGGCCCTTCATCGGCCAGCCCTTGGGCACGATCCAGCGTTTTGCACCAAGGCTGGAGACCAGCAGCACCTCGGTCCCGCCCGCGTCGTCGCGAAGGCACAGCGCGCCGGTCTGCACGAAATCGGGTCGACGGAATACCGGTTCGATATAGGTGCGAAAACTGGATACAGCGTTGAGTTTCATGGGATGCGGACCGTGCTCGATGCCTGCCCCGGTATTCGGGGTCTGTTTGTGGGATTTATGCGCCTACACTTGCGCCTAGTCACCGCTATCGTCAACACGACCGCGCAAAGATTTGATCGAACCGCGCTTGGTCTTGGTGTCCATGCGCCGTCTCTGGCTGGAATATGTGGGCTTGGTCGCGATCCGCCGACGGGGCGCAACCAGCGCCTGCCGGATCATTTCGACCAGACGTTCGCGGGCAATCTCGCGGTTTCGCGCCTGACTGCGGGTGTCCTCGACGCGCAGCAACAGCGCACCGTCCAGCGTCCAACGCCGCCCGGCCAGCCGTTTGAGCCGCGCCTTGACCGCCGGTGTCAGCGCCGGGCAGCGCGCTGCCTCAAAGCGCAGTTCGACAGCGGTCGACACCTTGTTGACGTTCTGCCCGCCGGGCCCCGAGGACCGGGTGAAGCTTTCCACCAGTTCCCAGTCCTGTATCGTAATCTCGTCGTTGATCCACAGCATGTCTTTTGTCCCATCGAAAGGGCCGCCCGATTGACGAGCGGCCCTCACGAGCTTCAGGAGATGGAGCCGGTTAGATCAAGGCTCAATCATTTGGGTAGCGCGCCCTCTGGGCTGCCGTCAGCAAACGCTCCCTCTGACTGTCCCGACACCTCTCTCCAATATCACTCTCGACACTGGACCACCTCCTTTCAACTGGTTGAACTGTAGGGGGATGGTGGCACATATCTTGTATTTGTCAAAACTTTTTAAGCGATGGGTTGCGTCATTTTTCGCACAATGACGCGAAACGGTGCCAGCGCCAGCAGTGCCAGCAGCAGTTTCACAGCCCAATCCGCGACGGCCAGCGACACCCACAGCGGCACAACCGGGCCGACGCCCAGCAGCGGCAATGCCTCGGTGGCCCAGCTTGTATCATTGCCCGGCTCGATAAACGCCAGCGTGGCCGAGAAGGCGATGGAAAAGAACAGCGCGGTGTCCAGCGTCGAGCCGACCAGCGTCGAGGCCAGCGGTGCTTTCCACCACGCGCCGGCGCGCAGCCGGTCGAACAGCGACACATCCAGCATCTGCGCGCAGAGGAACGCCAGCCCCGAGCCCAGCGCGATCCGCAGGGTGACGGCGGGATAGGTGAAGCCATCGCCCTGCAACAGGATCTGCGTGCCGATCAATGAGCTGCTGACGCCCACCGCGAACCCGGCCCAGACAACGCGCCGCGCCGCCGCCGTGCCATAGACGCGGTTCATCACATCGGTGACCAGAAACGCTAGCGGATAGGTCAGCGCGCCCCATGTCAGCCAATTGCCGAGCAGGAATTGCACAAGGATATTCGAGGCCACGACAATCGCGGCCATGGCAAGAATGCCGGGCAGGTGGAAACGGGTCATGGGTCAATCCGGTTTTTCAAGGAGCGCGGAAACTTGGCCGCCGATTGGCGACGCGCCTCCCTATAGCGCCAGATGGGTCTGCGCAAGATCAGTTGATCGCGCGGGCGGCAAAGACCTCTGGGCAAATGACCCTTGAGTGGTATCGTGAGGCCCCGTGTGTTGCGATCCTGTTCAAAGAAAGAGCGTCATGTCCGTATCATCCCGTCGAGCGCCGATTGCCTTGTTCGCCTTGTCTCTGGCTGCATTCGTGCCCGACGCGGGCCGCGCTCAGGACACCATTGTTGAGCAGGCCGATATCATCGTTGAACCCGATGCTGACTCTGCTACTGGCTCGGCTACTGACTCTGCTACTGACTCTGCTACTGACTCTGGCACAGATACCGATGCACAGGACGCTGCAAGTTCCGGGCCAGTTTCAGGGGCCACCGCGCCAACCGAACAGGCGGCGCAAACCGAGGACGCGATGACCGGCACAACGGCGGTCACCGACCCGGACCGCTTGGGCACCCCCGACACCCTGCCACTGCTCCCGTCGCTGGTAAGCGCGTCGATTGCACCCGATACGCAGGTCGTCGCCGTGGATCAGACCCCCCGGCAAAGCTGGGCCTTGCTGGCCCATCAAGACACCCCCGATAGACCCCATACGGCGCTGATGGCGGGCGACCCCGGACGCGACATCGATGCCGCGACGCAAGCGGTGCAAAGCCTGTTCAACGCGATCGACAGCGTCGAGGAGGGCAACCACAGGGGCACGCCGGTCTGGGTGATCACCGGGGATGCGCGCATCGACCCCGCCAGCCCGTTGCTTGGCGGCCAGATGCTTGGCGGTCCGATGCTTGGCGGCCAGATGCGCGCGCAGATCATCGTCACGCAGGTCTGCCAGATCAGCGAAGGCCCGCCCGCCGATGGCCCGGTGATGCTGGGCGCGATCACCACCCCGACGCGCGGCGCGCCGATTGTGATGAACGCGATCCTGTCCACGCTGGACCTGACGATGCCGGAGGACGCAGCACCCTGTCTTGACGGGCTGGGCGAGGCGCTGCGCACCATGGCGGCGGACCTGCCCGAGTTCCGGATCGAACAGCAACGGCAGGCCGCGCTGGCGATTGCTTTAGCCGAAAGGGCCGCGCAGGCCGCGATTACCGCCGAGATCGCCGCCGCCGATTGGCCGGCGCACGACCGCTTTGGCCTGAGGCTCGAAGCGCCCGCAGACATGCGCGTGCGCCGGGATCGCGACACGAATGAGCGGCGGGAATACTGGCTGACCAATGCGGACCCGGAAACCGAGGTCGGCACCGATGTGACCCTGCGGGTGTTGACGACGCCGCAACGTCAGGCGGTCAGCGACGCGCCCGCCGACAGCGCCGAATTCGCCGAGGTTCTGTCGCAACTGGCCGACACCCCAATGCAGCGGACCGGTGAGACGCTGACACTCGGCGCGCTTACCTTGCGTTACTATCGCGGCACCGAGGTGCGCGACGTGAACGGCGCAAGGCAGCCCCGGCGTTTTCTCTATTTGATCAACGAACAGCCCAGCGCCACGGGCCTCAATCCATGGGTCGCGATTGTCAATATCGGGATCGATGATGTGCGCGCCGACGCCCTTGAACAACGGGTGATCGCGGGCCTGTCGATGCCGGACCCTGCGCGCTTTGACGGGGCGGGCCAGCACGAGTTTCTGGACGGTGCGCTGGCCATCACGGTGCTGGCCGATCAGACGGTCATCGAAAGCGCCAGCAACGCCAGCGGCGGACGCCTGATTATGGCGCAGGCCCCGGACCCGCAAACCGCCAGCCTGCTTTATGCCATCGAACAGCGGTATGAAACCAGCTCGGATCTGGCCGAGGCCCTGCCCCGCAGGTTGGTGCAGATCGACTCGGTGCAAGACGGGTCCGTCGATGGCGTGCCCGCATGGGTGATCGACGGTCTGGCGGACCGCGCCCCCGATGGCGCGCGCGGCACGACCTCGCCCGCGCGGATCGTGGTCACCCGCCAATGCGTGCCGGGGATCGGGCCGATTGTGATCGGTATCCTGAGTTCCGAGGCGCAACTGGCGCAGGCGGGTGGGTTCGACGCGCTGATGGCTCCGCTGCGGATCACCATGCCCGAGCGCAGCGCCGCCTGCAGCACATCCTTCGATCAATCGATCGGCGCGGTGCCTCTGACGGCTTTGGACCCGGAGCCACCGGTCACGGCTGGAGGCAAACCCGGCGGCGCGGTGCCACAATCCGATGTGCAGGCGGGTCCACGACCCGATCCGCAACCGGTTCCGGAACCCCAGCCTGTTCCGGAACCCCAGCCTGCTCCTGACCCCCCTGTAGCCGATGGCTCCAAACCCGGTGGTGATACCCCGCCCGATACCATGGCGGACGCGATGCCCGATACCTTGCCGGATGCGTCAATGCCCGGCCCCGCCCTGCCCGACGCTGCGTTGCCTGACGCTGCGTTGCCCGACGCTGCGTTGCCCGAGCCTGACGCATGGGCGCAAGCCCGCGCAGCCGGAACCGTAGAGGCGATGGCGGCCTATCTTGCAGCGCATCCTGACGGGGCTCATACCGAGGACGCGCGCGCCTACATCACGATGTTCGCGCCCAATGATCCGGCGGCAGGCTCCGCAGCGGATGGGGCGATACCTCAGCAACCGGTTGCCGACGCGCTGCTCGATCCCGAGGCCGAGGCATGGCAGCAAGCCCTGACTGAGGGCACGCCGCAAGCCGCGATGACCTATCTCAAGGCGTTTCCGAACGGGGTCCATGCCGCCGAGGCCCGCGATATGATCGCCGCACCGCCGGGACCGCAACCTGGTCCAGACCCCATGCCAGACCCCGTGCCAGACCCAATGCCTGACCCAGCGCCAATGCCAGACCCCGTGCCTCCGGCCACCGGCAGCAAGACGCGCTGAGGCCCCTTGCCAAATCGCGCGGGGCGTTGCAGGTCAATGCCCTGCGCCCATGACCTCAGGATACCGACCGATGATCGCCGACAAACCCGACCTCATGCAGGCGGTCCGCAGCCGCTTTGCCCATGTTGACACCTGCCCGTTCGAAGGGCCGCGTATCTTCTTTGAAAACGCGGGCGGGGCGTTGCATCTGAAATCGGTGGTCGAGGCGTCGGCGCTTTACGCCAGCCTGCCCGATAATCAGGGGCGCCCGAATGCCGCCTCACGCGCGCTGAACGCCGCGATTGATCAGGGTCGGGCCGATATGCGGCTGTTCCTGAATGCACCCGACGGGCAGGTTTTCGTTGGCGAAAGCGGCAGCGAAGTGCTGTTCCGGCTGGTGCGCACGGCGGCTCTGGCGGCGGCAGAGGGCGGCGTCATGCTGCGCTCATCCCTCGAACACCCGGCGATGGGATCGTCGATGCAGCGCTGGTCCGAGGTGACCGGGCGCGAATTGGTTGTGGTCGAGCATGATGATGCGACGGGCAGCGTGAGCCTTGAGGCGTATAAGGCGGCACTGCGCCCGGATATTCGCGTGGCCTCGATCATCCACACATCGCCGGTGACCGGCATGACACTGGATGTGCCGGGTATCGCGGCGGCGATCCGCGCGGTTGCCCCGCAAGCGCTGATCATCGTGGACGGTATCCAGCACGCCAGCCACGGGCCGGTGGATGTGGCGGGCTATGATGTGGATGGCTATGCGCTCTCGCCATACAAGATGTTCTCGCGGCATGGGTATGGCGTCGGCTGGGCCTCCGAACGGCTCAGCAACGGACCCAAAGAGCAGATCATCGGCGGCGCGGCGACCAATTTTGAACTGGGCACGCGCGATACCGGAGCCTATGCGACATACTCGGAGGTGGTGAATTATCTCGACTGGCTGGGCGCGCAATTCACCGATAGCACGGGGCGTCGCGACCGGCTGGAGGCGGCCGGACGCGCGATTGCCGACCACGAGCACCGGCTGGTCAGGGCGGTGCTGTTCGGCACCGGCAACCTGCGCGGGCTGGCCGAAATTCCGGGTGTCACGCTGATCGCAGGCGACGCTGTCGAGGGGCGCGAAGGTGTGGTGTCGATGCGACTGGACGGCTGGGACACGCTGGATCTGGTCACGTTTCTGGGCGCGCGCGGCATCCGGGTGCATATCCGCAAGGCCGATCATTTCAGCGGCAACGTGCTGCGGCCCTTGGGGATGGCGGACTGCGTGCGGATCTCGTTTTGTCACTACAACACCGAGGCCGAAGTGGCCCGGTTGCTGGGCGCGGTGGAAGAGGCGGTGGCCACGGCGTGATCTGTTACGGTGCGTGCAAGCACGCACCCTACGCCGGTCGCCGCAGCCCGTAGGGTGCGTGCTTGCACGCACCGTCCTTACCCGACAAACGCTTTCTCGATCACGAAATCGCCCGGCGCGGAATTCGAGCCTTCGCGCAGCCCATAGCTTTCCAGCAACGCCGCCACATCCTTGTTGAACCCCAGCGAGCCGCAGACCATGGCGCGGTCTGCCACCGGGTCGAACGGACCGGGCAGACCCAAATCATCGAACACCTTGCCCGAAGCAATCGTCTCGGTGATCCGCCCCATGCGCGCCGAGGGCTCGCGCGTGGTCGTCGGGTAATAGCGCAGCTTGCCCCCGACCATTTCGCCAATCAGCGGATCCTCCTGCAACGCGTCGATCAGCTGCTGCCCATACGCCAGTTCCCCGACATCGCGGCAGGTATGCATCATCACCACCTGCTCGGCCTTTTCCCATGTCTCGGGGTCCCGCAGCAGGCTGGCGAAGGGCGCAAACCCGGTCCCCGTTGCCAGCAGCCACAGCCGCTTGCCGGGCAGCAGCGCGTCATGCACCAGCGTCCCGACCGGCTTGGGCCGCAGGATCAGCGGATCGCCCGGCTGCACATGCTGCAACCGGCTGGTCAGCGGCCCGTCCGGCACCTTGATCGAGTAGAACTCCAACTCGTCATCCCAAGACGGCGAGGCAATCGAATAGGCCCGCAGGATCGGCTTGCCCCCGGCATTCGGCAGCCCGATCATCACGAATTCACCCGACCGGAACCGCAAGCTCGCCGGACGCGTCACCCGAAACGAGAACAGCCGATCGGTCCAGTGCCGAACAGCGGTCACGGTCTGCAAGTCGGGGCGGATTTGCTGGTTCATGCGACACTCCTGCGCAGGCGAGCGCGGTAATCATGGCCCTGCCAGTTGGCGCGCGCCAGCCAATGCTCAACCGGCTGGCGGGCGGCCAGCGCATCGTCGATTTCGACCTCGTCGAATCCGGCCCGCCGGGCCATCGCGTATTGATCGGCCAGCACATGCCCCTTCGCCCGCAGCCGCCCGGCAAACCCCATTGCTCGCAACCGCGCGGCCAGCGTAAAGCCGCGCCCGTCAGCGAACGTATCAAACCCGACACGGATCGCGTCGGTGCCGGTCAACTGATCGCCCAAGGCATCCAGATCCACATCCGCCGCAAGGTCGAACCAGACCCCCTGAAACGCATCCGGGGCAAAGCCCGCATCGGTGACGATTATGCTCATGAGTCCGTTCCTCTGATCACCCGGCCATCCCGTATATGGATGCCGCATTCGGTCTTTTCGTGCCCGCGCCAGCGACCGGCACGCGGGTCTTCGCCCTCGGCAACCGGGCTGGTGCAGGGCGCACAGCCAATCGACTGATAGCCCCGCGCGATCATCGGATGCGGCGGCAGCGCGTGACGCTCGCGGTAGGCAGCGATGCGGGCGATATCCCAATCTGCCAGCGGATTGACCTTGATCAGCCCGCTGTCGGCATCCCGTTCGACCAATTCCATATCGGCGCGCGAGGCACCCTGAAACCGCTTGCGCCCGGTGATCCATCCGTCAAAGCCATCCAGCGCCGCCGTCAGGCTTTGGGTTTTGCGCAAGGCGCAGCAGGCATCGGGATCGGTGCGGTGCAACAGCCCGTCCGGGTCACGCGAGAACAACGCCTCGGGATCGGGTTGAATGACCCGCAGATCCTGCAATTGCAACCGCTCGGCGACCGCCCTCTGATAGGCCAACGTCTCGGGAAACAGCATCAGCGTGTCGATGAAGATCACCGGCGTCTGCGGTGCCAGTTTCGACACCATATGCAGCAACACCACGCTTTCCGCGCCAAAGCTCGACACCAGCGCGATCCGACCCAGCGAGCCGGACAACGCGAAATTCAGGATGGCCTGCGCATCGCCCTTGAGCGGGGCTTCGGGCGTCAGAAGATCACGGGGCATTGGCCGCCTCACTTTCATACAAAGCCGCTTTGAACGGTGCCGCTCCAAGACGGCGATAAGCCTCGAGGAAACTCTCGTTGCGGTCAATCCGCTGGTGCAGATAGGCGCGCACGATCCGATCGATGGCGGGCACGATCTGGTCATAGGCAAAGCCCGGCCCGGTGCGCTCGCCAAGATGCGCGTCCTCGGTGCCGTCACCGCCCAGCGTGATCTGGTAATACTCCACGCCCGCCCGATCGAGGCCGAGGATCCCGATATGCCCGACGTGATGATGCCCGCAGGCATTGATGCAGCCGGAAATCTTGATCTTCAGCGGGCCGATGTCATGCTCGAGCTTGAGCGCATCGAAATGCGTGGCGATTTCCTGCGCCACGGGGATCGAACGGGCGGTCGCCAGCGCGCAATAATCCATCCCCGGGCAGGCGATGATATCCGAGATCAGCCCGACATTCGCCGTCGCCAGACCCTGCACCCGCAGCGCCTTGTGCACCGCCGGAAGATCGGCCCGCGCGACATGCGGCAGGATCACGTTCTGCTCGTGACTGATGCGGATCTCGCCATGGCCATACGCCTCGGCCAGATCGGCGATCAGGCGCATCTGATCCGACGTCGCATCGCCCGGCGTCTCGCCATGCGCCTTGAGGCTGATGGTGACAATCGCATGATCGGCGTCGCGGTGCGGGTGCAGATTGGTATCCGCCCAGGCCCGAAACAGTGGATCGGCGGAATAGGCCGCCTGATACGCCAGATCCGAGGTTGCATGCAGCGCCGGTGCCTTGAACATCGTCTCGATCCGCGCCAGCTGCGCGGCGGTGGCGGCGGCGTCGAACTGCGGGGCGATCTCGGTGAAACGCGCCTCGACAAGATCGCGCACCCGCTCGATGCCGTTCTCATGCACCGTGATCTTGATCCGCGCCTTGTATTTGTTGTCGCGCCGCCCCAGCAGGTTATAGGTCGCAACGACGGCTTCGAGATAGGGCAGCAGATCGGCCACCGGCAGGAAATCACGCAGCACCTTGCCGATCATCGGCGTGCGGCCAAGGCCACCGCCGACGATCACCTCGAAACCGGGCACGCCGTTGCGGCGCAGCATCCGCAGCCCGATATCATGCGCGCGGGTGACGGCGCGGTCGATCTCGGAGCCGGTCACAGCCACTTTGAACTTGCGCGGCAGGAACTGGAATTCCGGGTGGTCGGTGGACCATTGGCGGATCAGTTCAGCGACCGGGCGCGGATCGGCGATTTCATCGGCGGCGGCCCCGGCAAAGTGATCCGAGGTCACGTTGCGGATCGTATTGCCGCTGGTCTGGATCGCGTGCAGCCCGACCTCGGCCAGCGCGTCCAGAATATCGGGCACATCCGACAGGCGCGGCCAGTTATACTGGATGTTCTGGCGCGTGGTGAAATGGCCATAACCCTTGTCGAACCGGTCGGCGATTGCGGCCAGTTTGCGCATCTGATGCGGGTTCAACGACCCGTAGGGGATCGCCACGCGCAGCATATAGGCGTGCAATTGCAGATACAGACCGTTCATCAGGCGCAGCGGTTTGAACTCATCCTCGGTCAACGCGCCGTCGATGCGGCGTTGAACCTGCGCGCGAAACTGCCGATTGCGTTCGGTCAGAAACGCGTGGTCGAAATCATCATAGATATACATGGCGTTATCCTCAGGCGGCGGTCGCGGCTGCGGCTTGCTTGCCGTGCGCGTAATTCGAAGGGCCGCGACGGCGGAAATCTTCGCGAAAATGCACCGGCTGCGGGCCGGATGCGGTGACCCGCACATCCGTCAGATAACAGCCGACCACCTCGGAAATCCGGCTATCGGCCTCGGCCAGCGCGATCTCGGCGTCGGTGGTATTGGTCAGAACCAGCGCTTGTTGCAGGTGCCGGGTCCAGCCGTGATCGGCGCTCAGATACACAACATCGCCTTCGATCAGAGCGTTGGCGGTGACAACTTGGGGAAGGGTTTCGCGGGGCATCAGGCCATATCCTCGATCAAGGCGGGAAGGGTCGCGACGGCCTTGGCGGGGGCAAGGCCGAACAGCGTGAGAACCGGGCCGAGCGGCGCGGCCTGAGCAAGATCGGCGGTCAGCCGGTCAAGGCGCGTGGCGATAATGCGCTGGTCGGGGCGGCTGGCGT
>Ga0316204_10006176_pt1 | contig 18707 bp, 16 predicted proteins | sample 6monrhotite_MG_2_FD_205661 | JGI IMG/M metagenome (GOLD analysis project Ga0316204, IMG submission 205661) | Microbial mat bacterial communities from mineral coupon in-situ incubated in ocean water Damariscotta River, Maine, United States -... | ecosystem: Environmental > Aquatic > Marine >...
ATTTTGGTTGTAGTCGTAAGGAACAAATCTTGGCATTTTCATGACTCCTTTCACGTTGAGTCATTGTAACAAATACTTTTTAGTTTTTAGGCTTTTTCGACAGCCTCAACGTTTAAGCTAAGGGGCCGCGCGCTTTATGCGCGGTCCCGTGCGTAGCACTTTACTTGAGCGCCTTGTTAGATGATTCCACTTCTATTTTAATAGCTGGCTTTCTTACGTAGTAAGCCATCCATAGTTGCCACGCGCCTGCGAAAAGCAGAGCAATCGCAACATATTTCACTACCGCAACAAGCCCCCACGCTAGCTCTCGCGAACTCTGATCTAGTGCAAATATAGCACTCATTTTTTCCGCTTGCTGATCAGGGGTTAGTACTTCTTCCTGCTCTCTTACTTCATCTATCATTTTGACGATTATAAAGTTATTTTTTTCGTGATTTTCAAGTGGTCTTTCAATATTAATATACAGTGTGTAGAAGACAGCGAGAGCACCTAAGAAACAGACTATCCCAGGAATGAGTAGAGCTATAGATATTTGATATTTTGGCTTCATATAATCATCTAACTGTTAATTATACAGCGACTATCATAACTGAATTATACAGTGACTATGTATCACGGTGATTTTTTTCGTGATTTTTTGTATGGCGCGGGTAGTCAATATGTGCGGCCAAGGAGGGCTTGTCGTGACTGACAATAACTGACAATAGCAGCGAAAAACTTCACCATGCGGTAGATCGATTTTGGCATAATTATCTGTTCATCCTTGAAAAAAATTCAACGCCTAAAAAATTAAGGCAGTGGTATCGCAAGCTTATTGAAGAATACATCGCGGCCATCTAAGCGTCAAACCGCAGCGGCATACGGCCCGTTTTATCGATGACTATCAATGTGTGAAAGGCGGAATCAAATTTCTGCGTGAGCGGTGCAACAACAGATTGTTGACGCGTCGAATTTAACGTTTTATTGCTGATACGCGCTGACTACGCGCAGAGGAGTAAAGAAGTATCGCTGTTATTTTTGACGCAACGTGAACGTTATGAGTGCGAGCCCCATGATACTGTTAAGCAGATACAGCACGGATGCCATGCCGTGTAAGCGACCAAATTCAGCAGCCAGTTCCGTGCCTTTTAGTATTGGCCCATGCGCTTTGAGGTCGACCATCATGGGTTGAATGATAAATACCGCTAGCACGGTTAAGAGCAGCATTGCCAGCAACAGCCAACAGCGCCATTGGCGGATAAACTGCCGACCTATTTCATAGAATAGGCCACAGAGCAGCAGCAAACCGCAGGCAAGACCGATCACTTGTATTGACTTGAGCATTTGCCCCGCCAATTCTCCGGCCAACTGCCGATCATCGAGAGTGAAGAATAAAGATGGGACTGCGATATAACCTATCGCCCATAAACCTCCGACCCAGAAAGTCAGTAATACGCGTTCCAGCCTGGGGAAAAATCTCATACCGATTTTACAGCGGGCAACAAAAGATCAAACATACTTAACGGAAAGAATTTCATATTCTATTATGCCACCCGGCGCTTTGACGCTGGCCACATCACCTTCTTCATTGCCGATCAGTGCACGTGCGATGGGCGAGCTTACAGAGATTCGACCTTGTTTGATATCGGCTTCATCGACACCGACAATTTGGTAAGTAACTTCATCACCGGTTTCTTCATTGATGAGATCAACCGTTGCACCAAACACAATCTTCCCATTTGTACTGAGGCGCGCAACATCAATTTCCTGTGCATTAGATAGCTTGAAATTAATGTCAGCAATACGCCCTTCGATAAAACTTTGTTGTTCGCGCGCGGCATGGTATTCCGCATTTTCTTTTAAATCACCGTGTGCACGCGCTTCAGCAATCGCGGCTATCACACGTGGCCGTTTAACGGTTTTCAATTCATGTAGTTCATCACGCAAGCTTTGTGCGCCAACCAATGTCATGGGCACTTTATTCATACTGATAACTCCTGATGGAGGTCTTGTAAACGATGTACCTCTTGAGCGGCCATCTCCTTCAACGCCATGCAAGTAACCTTAGCACCAGCCATTGTAGTGGTATAGGTTACTTTATGGTGTAACGCAGCACGACGTATTTCATACGAATCCGCAATCGCCTGTCGTCCTTCTGTGGTATTAAAGATCAAACTAATTTCGCGATTTTTGAGCATATCAACAATATGCGGACGCCCTTCACCCACCTTGTTAACTTCAGCGCAACTTACGCCCGCGCCTTCAAGTATACTGGCCGTGCCGCGAGTTGCCACCAAACTAAAACCCAATCCTATCAACTCACGCCCAACTTCAACAGCCTGAGGTTTATCTGCATCACGAACACTAATAAATGCTAAGCCCCCTGACGGCAAATCTACACTGGCGGCTAGCTGTGATTTTGCAAACGCTTCACCGAAGCTGCGACCCACGCCCATCACTTCACCTGTCGACTTCATTTCCGGGCCGAGAATAACATCGACACCAGGGAATTTTGCAAACGGGAAAACGGCTTCTTTCACAGAATAATAACTCGGAACGATTTCTTTTGTCACGCCCTGCTCTGCCAAACTGCGTCCTGCCATACAGCGTGCACCAATTTTGGCGAGTGAGTATCCGCATGCCTTGGAGACAAATGGAACTGTCCGTGATGCGCGCGGGTTTACCTCGAGCACAAAAATGTCATTACCTTTTACTGCGAACTGAACATTCATCAAACCCACCACACCTAAACCCAGCGCCATGTCTTTAACCTGTTGGCGAATGTGGTCCTGTAATTCTGCGTCAAGGCTATACGGCGGCAAAGAACAGGCGGAATCACCGGAATGAACACCGGCTTGTTCGATATGCTCCATGATGCCACCAATGACAACCTGCTGACCGTCACACACTGCATCAACATCGATCTCAATCGCATCATTTAAAAATCGATCAAGCAGCACGGGCGCGTCATTCGACACCTGCACAGCTTCACGCATGTAGCGCTCTAAATCTTGTTCGTTATGAACAATTTCCATGGCGCGCCCACCCAATACATAAGAAGGTCGCACCACTAATGGATAACCAATTTCACGCGCACTCGCAACCGCTTCTTGTTCACTGCGCACGGTGCGATTATCAGGCTGACGAAGACCGAGCTTCTCGATCAATTGCTGAAAACGTTCGCGGTCTTCCGCTAAATCTATCGCATCTGGCGATGTACCTATAATCGGCACACCCGCAGCTTCAAGCTCACGCGCTAACTTCAACGGTGTTTGACCACCGTACTGCACGATCACGCCTTTGGGCTTTTCGAGATCAACAATTTCCAGCACATCTTCCAACGTCAACGATTCAAAATACAAGCGATCAGACGTATCGTAATCTGTTGAAACGGTTTCAGGATTACAGTTCACCATAATCGTTTCAAAACCATCTTCACGCATCGCCAATGCCGCGTGTACACAGCAGTAATCAAACTCAATGCCTTGACCAATACGATTAGGCCCGCCACCCAGCACCATGATTTTTTGATTCTGAGTCGGCAGCGCTTCGCATTCTTCGTCATAACTGGAATACAAATAAGCTGTTGAAGATGCAAACTCTGCTGCGCAGGAATCAACACGCTTATATACAGGTCGAATATTGAGCACATGGCGATGTGCCCGTACAGTATGTTCATCACTGCTTAATACGGTCGCCAAACGACGATCAGAAAAACCTTTGCGCTTCAAAGCATGCATCTGCGCGGCTGAAATGTCAGCAATGTTTTTATCACGCAGCGCGTTTTCATCGCTTATTAAATCTTCAAGCTGAGCAAGAAACCAGGGGTCGACCGCACTCAACTCAAAAATTTCATCAACAGACAAACCGGCACGCATTGCATCAGCGATATACCAAATGCGTTCTGCACGTGGAATTCTCAGTTCTTGTTTTATAGTACTCAGCGATTCTTCATTATTTAAATCAAGGATTTCATCGAGACCATCTACACCCGTTTCCAAACCGCGCAATGCTTTTTGCAGCGACTCTTGAAAATTACGGCCTATCGCCATCACTTCGCCGACAGATTTCATTTGCGTCGTTAAACGATCATCGGCATGCGGGAATTTTTCAAAGGTAAAACGTGGGATTTTGGTAACGACATAATCAATCGTCGGCTCAAACGAGACAGGTGTTACACCACCGGTAATTTCATTACGTAATTCATCCAGCGTATAACCTACCGCCAATTTAGCCGCGACCTTGGCAATCGGAAAACCGGTGGCCTTTGATGCTAAGGCAGAAGAACGCGAAACACGCGGATTCATTTCAATAATAACTAAACGACCGTCATCTGGGTTGATCGCAAACTGAACATTTGAACCGCCGGTATCAACACCAATTTTACGCAGTACCGCCAACGAGGCATTACGCAGAATCTGGTATTCCTTATCGGTCAGCGTTTGTGATGGCGCAACGGTAATCGAATCACCGGTATGCACACCCAGCGGATCAAAGTTTTCGATGGAGCAAACAATAATGCAGTTGTCATTAGTGTCCCGCACCACTTCCATTTCATATTCTTTCCAGCCCAGCAGTGATTCTTCAATCAACAGCTCACGCGTCGGTGACAGGTCCAGTCCGCGTTCGCAGATCTCCGCAAACTCTTCACGGTTATAAGCAATACCACCGCCGCTGCCGCCCATGGTAAAAGATGGCCGGATAATGCAGGGCAAACCAATTTGCGCTTGAACTTGAAAGGCTTCTTCAATGCTGTGAGCAACGGCTGAATGCGGAGATTTTAATCCGATCTGATCCATTGCCTTACGAAAACGATCACGATCCTCAGCCATATCAATGGCGTCGCTGGTCGCGCCAATCATTTCAACCTGAAATTTTTCCAGCACGCCTTCGCGCGCTAAATCGAGTGCGCAGTTCAATGCGGTCTGACCACCCATCGTCGGTAGCAGCGCATCGGGGCGTTCCTTCTCGATGATATTAGCAACGGTCTGCCAGCGAATCGGTTCGATGTACGTCGCATCCGCCATTTCAGGATCTGTCATGATCGTCGCCGGATTCGAATTAACGAGAATCACCCGATAACCTTCTTCACGCAACGCCTTACAGGCCTGGGCACCGGAATAATCAAACTCACAGGCCTGACCGATCACAATCGGCCCAGCGCCAATGATAAGAATGCTTTTTAAATCAGTACGTTTAGGCATAGTTATAGTGTAGTTAATAGCTTACTGCTAGTAAGCTCATCTGAGTTTCTGCAACAAAAATAAAACATCATTTGTTTTTCATTAGTTCAATAAAATGATCGAACAAAGGCGATGCATCCTGCGGGCCGGGGCTCGCTTCCGGATGTCCTTGAAAACTAAATGCCGCTTTATCGGTTCGATGTATGCCCTGCAGCGAATCATCAAACAATGAGCGGTGCGTTGCTTTGAGGTTGGCAGGAAGACTGCCTTCATCAACAGCGAAACCGTGATTTTGGCTGGTGATCATAACGCGCGTAGACGCCATATCCAGCACCGGATGGTTTGCGCCGTGATGGCCAAATTTCATTTTCTCTGTGCGTGCGCCACTCGCCAAGCCGAGTAATTGGTGGCCAAGACAGATACCGAACAGCGGCATGTCCGCATCAAGTAATTCTTGAATGGCATCAATCGCATAATCACAAGGCTCAGGATCACCCGGGCCGTTAGAAAGAAAAACACCATCGGGCTGCATCGCCAATACGTCTTTTGCCGGCGTCTGCGCAGGCACCACCGTGACATCGCAGCCGCGGTCTACCAGCATACGCAAAATATTTCTTTTTACGCCGAAATCGTAGGCCACCACTTTGAAGTCGTTTTGTATGACATGAGGTGTATCATCATCCAGTTTTATCGATGGTTGCTGCCATCGGTACGTTTCCTGGGTTGTCACTTCTTGTGCTAGATCCATGCCTTTTATACCCGCAAAACCGCGTGCAATACTGACCGCTTTTTCCTCGCCAATATTATTGCCAGCCATTATACAGCCGTTCATCGCGCCTTTTTCACGTAACAGGCGTGTCAGCTTGCGTGTATCAATGTCGGCAATACCCATCACCTGACGACGCTGTAAATAGTCCTGCAAGCTTTCGCTGGAACGCCAGCTACTCGTCATCAACGGCAAGTCCCGAATAATCAGCCCACTGGCCGAAATCGCGGCCGATTCTTCATCGTCACTGTTAACACCGGTATTGCCAATATGCGGATAGGTCAGTGCCACCATCTGTTTGCAATAAGAAGGGTCGGTAAGAATTTCCTGATAACCGGTCATGGCGGTATTAAAAACCACCTCTCCGGCAATCTCTCCGTCGATGCCAATAGAACGCCCGCGGAACAGTGTTCCGTCTTCCAGGGCAAGCAGCGCTGGCTGATGCAAATTAACCTCCACACTCAAATACAAAAAGCAGATACAAGAAGCGGGAACGCCATGCGTCCCCGCCTCCACATGACCTCATCAAATTGCCCGGCATGACTTACAACCCAAGTAACCAGGCTAAGCCCCGGTCTAAGCTATTGTGATAACGTGTTTTATTGTTATCACAGCTCTGCCTAACCAGACACGATGCAACTTCAAGAGGTACTCAATTGAAAATAAACAGGGGCTAAATTTGCCCTGTTACAACAGGCAGAATTCTAACGTATCTTTCCCGCTTCTGTCCATGTCAACGCAGACGCTAAAACAACAAATTACCAACGCTTTAGCAACAAAATTCTCCTCAGCACGTCACTCGATACGCATTTTGCACATTGAAATCTGGAGTAGGACTGAAAACGATTGCTGCATTTGTTGAGAACCAACAGATATTAGACAAGCTAAAAGAAATTGGTGTCGATTATGCGCAGGGTTACAATATTGACAGGTCCAATTCGATTAAAATAAAAAACAAACTGGCCAACACAGAGGAATTGCTAGCGTAAACCTTAAGGAAAAATTTAGCGCAAGTCTAAAACATCCTGCATATCATGCAACCCTGAAGTCTGCTGCATCACCCATTCTGCCGCTCGCAAAGCGCCATTGGCAAAGGTCATGCGGCTCGAAGCCTTATGTGTAATCTCAATACGCTCACCGATATCCGCAAACATTACCGTGTGATCACCGACAATGTCGCCGGCTCGAATTGTTTCAAAACCAATCGTAGCGCGCTCACGTTGACCCGTATTACCCTCGCGGCCGAAAACAGCACATTCCTTCAAGTCACGATCCAGCGCATTCGCAATCACTTCGCCCATATGTAATGCGGTACCGGAAGGTGCATCTACCTTATGACGGTGATGCGCCTCAATCACTTCGATATCCACACTATCACCCAATACACGCGCCGCCATATCAAGCAATTTAAAACACAGGTTAACGCCAACACTCATGTTTGGTGCCATAACAATGGCCTGCTGAGTTGAGGCAAATGCAATCTGATCACGCTGATGGTCACTAAAACCCGTAGTACCAATCACCATGCGTTTACCGGCCTGCTGACAAACGCGGAGATTGTCTATCGTTACAGAAGGCATTGAAAAATCAATTAACACATCAAAGTCTTCGGCAATCTTTTCCAGGCTGTCACTGACAATCACACCCAGCTTGCCCACTGCCGCCACATCGCCGGCATCAAGTCCAATCGTATCGCTGCCAGGCATATCTGTTGCCGCCGCCAAACGAATATCCGCTGCGCGTTGCAAACACGCTTCAATCAGCGTCTTACCCATCCTTCCGCTTGCACCAACAATCGCTACCCTGATCATAATTTCACCTATGCAAAATTTAGAATATAGTTTTAAGCCTGCGCTTAAAGATGCAAACCATCAAGAAATTTTTTCACACCACCTATCCATGATGAAGACTTAGGATTATGTTTTTCGTGTTTATCCTTGGTCGTCTCATCAAACTCACGCAGCAATTTTTTTTGTTTGCTACTCAAATTTACTGGCGTCTCTACCATTATCTTGCAAAATAAATCACCAATGCCACTTTCATGTACCGAACGCACACCCTTGCCTTTAAGACGCATCACTTTCGCTGTTTGACTTTCAGCAGGCACTTTTAAATTAACACGACCTTCCAGTGTCGGCACTTCAATTTCACCACCCAACGCGGCGGTAACAAAACTAACAGGGATTTCACAATATAAATTAGTCCCTTCACGCGTAAATAGCGGATGTTTTTTTACTCTAATCTGCACATAGAGATCACCCGTCGGCCCACCATTTTCGCCCGCCTCGCCTTCACCACTAAGACGAATACGATCACCAGTATCAACACCTGCGGGTATTTTCACCGACAACGTCCGTGTATCTCTGACACGACCTTGGCCATTACAGCTGGTACAAGGATCACTGATCACAGAACCATTGCCGTGGCAATGAGGACATGCCTGTTGCACCGAGAAAAAACCCTGTTGAATACGCACTTGCCCCAAACCTGCGCAAGTCGTACATTTTTTTGGACTACTGCCTTTCTTTGCGCCACTACCAGAACAAGGTTTACACGCTACATGTGTAGGCACACGGATTGTTTCTGTTTTGCCATGAACGGCATCTTCGAGACTCAATTCCATCTCATAGCGCAAATCTGAACCTCGGTGCGCTCGGCTTTGACCTGCCCTGCCTCCTGCTGCGCCGCCAAATATATCGCCAAAAACATCTTCAAAGACATCACTGAAACCACCGGCACCGCGGCCACCGCCACCAGCAGAAGAGTCAACGCCCGCATGACCAAACTGATCGTAAGCTGCGCGTTTTTGCTGATCGCTCAATACTTCGTAGGCTTCTTTCGCCTCTTTAAAATTTTCTTCCGCTTTAGCATCGCCCTGGTTTCTATCTGGGTGATGTTTCATTGCTAAACGTCGGTAGGCCTTTTTTATATTAGCCTCACTGGCATTGCTTTCAACACTCAGAACTTCGTAATAATCTCGTTTCGACATGGAACCCTATCTTCACAGCTATCAATTATTTTGCTTAATTTGATAATACAAAAGCGCGGGGATAAACCCGCGCTTTTGTAAAACCCCAAAGAAAACAGCTGACCTAAACTACTTCACCGGCCAACGCTTAAACGACTACTTGTCGTCTTTTGCCTCTTTCACTTCTTCAAATTCGGCATCAACAACATCCGCATTCTCAGCCGCGCCTTCAGTATTTTCGGCACCAGCTTCACCCGCAGCTTCTGCAGACTCCGCTTTTTGTGCATAGGCTTTTTCAGCGATCTTTCCTGAAACTTCAGTCAATGCTTTAGTCTTAGCTTCGATATCGTCTTTGTCATCACCCTTAAGTGATTCTTTCAATGCTTCGATAGCTGCTTCGGCTTGTGCTTTTTCATCCGCATCAACCTGCTCACCCAGCTCTTCAATAGATTTTGTTACAGCATGAATCATATTGTCAGCTTGGTTACGAACGTCTACAAGTTCGTGGAACTTGCGATCTTCGTCCGCATGAGCTTCAGCATCTTTAACCATTTTATCAACTTCTTCATCAGACAAACCACTCGATGCCTTAATGACAATCGACTGCTCCTTGCCCGTTGCTTTATCCTTTGCAGAAACGTTTAAAATACCGTTCGCATCAATATCAAAGTTAACTTCAATTTGAGGCATACCGCGTGGCGCTGGTGGAATGTCCGACAAATCAAAACGACCTAATGATTTATTACTCGCCGCCTGTTGACGCTCACCCTGTAAGACATGAACCGTCACCGCTGTCTGATTATCATCAGCAGTAGAAAAAACCTGATTCGCCTTAGTAGGAATAGTGGTGTTTTTGTCAATCAAGTTAGTCATCACACCGCCCATGGTTTCAATACCCAAAGACAATGGCGTTACATCAAGTAACAATACATCCGTCACCGAACCGCCCAACACACCGCCCTGAATTGCCGCACCAACCGCTACAGCTTCATCCGGGTTAACGTCCTTGCGTGGTTCCCTGCCAAAAAATTCCTGAACCATTTCCTGCACTTTAGGCATACGTGTCTGACCACCGACCAGAATCACGTCATCAATTTCTGACGCAGACAGGCCTGAATCTTTCAGTGCAATTTTGCAGGGCGCGATTGATTTCGCGACTAGATCTTCAACCAGCGACTCTAGCTTGGCACGAGTAATTTTAATATTCAGATGTTTTGGGCCACTCGCATCAGCTGTGATGTATGGCAGATTAACGTCTGTCTGTTGACTCGATGAAAGCTCAATTTTAGCTTTCTCTGCGGCTTCTTTAAGACGCTGCAATGCCAATGGATCATTATGCAAATCTACGCCGGCATCTTTTTTGAACTCATCTGAAAGATAATCAATTAAACGTGTATCAAAATCTTCACCACCGAGGAATGTATCACCGTTGGTAGAAAGCACTTCAAACTGATGCTCTCCTTCAACCTCAGCAATTTCAATAATGGAAATATCAAACGTACCACCACCCAAATCATAAACCGCAATCTTTACATCACCACGGCTTTTGTCCATGCCGTAGGCCAAAGCAGCTGCGGTAGGCTCATTAATAATACGTTTAACTTCTAGACCTGCAATACGACCCGCATCCTTAGTCGCCTGACGCTGTGAATCATTAAAATACGCAGGTACGGTGACCACGGCTTCAGTCACTTCTTCACCGAGATATTCTTCAGCGGTGGTTTTCATTTTCATCAAAACGCGAGCAGCCACTTCGGGCGGCGCCATTTTCACGCCATTGCCTTCAACCCAAGCATCACCATTGTCTGCTTTGATAATTTTATAAGGCACCAACTTGATATCACGCTGTACTACCTCTTCGTCAAAACGACGACCAATCAGGCGTTTGATGGCAAATAAAGTATTCTCAGGATTCGTCACCGCCTGGCGTTTTGCCGACATGCCGACCAATACTTCCGAGTCTTCTGCGTAAGCAATAATAGACGGCGTGGTGCGGCCACCTTCACTGTTTTCAATGACGCGCGCCTTGTCACCTTCCATTACTGCGACACAAGAGTTAGTTGTCCCCAGGTCAATTCCGATTATTTTTCCCATTTTATGTCTTCTCCTAAAATCCTAATATCTTTGTTTGCTCTGAATATGAATGCTCGTTTGTATAGTTGAAATATGGGGTTAAAGCCATACTTTTCAAGCTGTTTCATCAATTTTTTGATTATTTTCATCCGTAGACTTATTCGAGGCAGCAGAAACCACCACCATGGCAGGACGAAGTAAACGGTTATTTAACAGATAACCTTTTTGGTAAACTGTCATCACGTGATTGGCGGGCATTTCATCTGTTGGCTGGGTGGACATCGCCTGATGAAACTCAGGATTAAATACCTCACCGCTTGGATCGACCTGTTCAACGCCAAATTTTGAAGCCACATCAACAAGCATTTTCAATGTTAAATCAATACCTTCCTTAACTTTAACAGGATCTGGGTCATCAGTATCTGCCGCCACGTAACCAAGTTCTAAACTGTCTAAAACAGGCAACAGCTCACTGACAATCTTCTCCATTCCAAATTTATGCGCATTTTCCAGATCGCGCTCAGCGCGTCTCTGTACGTTGGAAAGGTCCGCTCTTGCCAGCAACACCTGCGACCAGTTGTCATCTGCTTTTGCCTGAGCATCCTGCAATTGTTTCTGCAACTGCTCAATGACTGACTCGTCTCCCGCCTCACTAGTAACTTCAGCAGGCTCCACATCACTTTCAACTACAGCATCTGAACTTAACACCTCACCCTCAAGCTGCTGATCTTCAGTTTGAGATGCAGGCTGGTCTTCACTACTCATAAAGCACTCCAATACATAAATATTTATCTAAATTAAATTCGCATGTGAATTATAGGGACTCATTAGCCTGATTCAAGGGCGAACCGAGTAATTTTGCAGTCACATCGACCAGCGGAATCACGCGATCATAGGCCATGCGCGTCGGGCCGATTACGCCCAACACCCCCAATACCTGACCATCCACCTGATATTGCGATGTCACCAGACTGCATCTGTTCAACTCACTGTAACCAGACTCATCACCAATAAAAATCTGAATACCCGGTGTCGATAATGACTGATCAAGCAACGCCAACATACGCTGCTTCTCACTAAACGCTTCAAATAAATCGCGCAATTGAGAAACGTCCGTCAAACCTTCCTGCCCCATTAAATTAGTTTGACCGGCTATGACAACATCCGCGTCATTCTCCGAGGCACTCTCAACCGCTTGCTCGGCCATTTCAATGGCTGCTTGCATCGTCCCGTCTAATACTTCACGCGTTTCTTGCAAGCTCTTTAATAACAGCGCCCTAACCTCGGTCAAACTACGCCCGGACAAACTGGTATTCAGATAATTCGCTGCCTGATGTAATTCTGACTCTGTAAAGCTGCGATCAGTTTGGATAATCGTATTCTGAACATCCTGATTATCAATCACCAAAATCGCTAATATGCGTTTTTCCGTCAGACGAATAAACTCAATATGCCGAAGTGTTTTTGTCGCAGTGTTCGGCAACATCACCACGCCGGCCATTTGTGTGATCTCAGACAACAGGGTTGATGCTGTTTCTGCTGTGTGTGCAATTGACGTTTCTGCGTCGAGGCTTTCGCTCATCTTAGTTACCGCCGCAGTGTCAAGCGGTTGCACCGTGAGCAGCGTATCAACGAAAAACCTATAGCCCTGATCCGTCGGAATGCGCCCCGCCGACGTGTAAGGCGAAATAATCAAACCCCGCTCTTCAAGCTCCGCCATGACATTACGCACGGTCGATGAGCTCAGCTTCAAACCTGACGCATGGGCCAGCTTACGCGAGCCAACAGGCTGACCTTCGCGAATATAAACTTCCACGAGGGACTTCAGGATTTGCTGAGATCTTTCGCTGAATGCCATTACATTTAATTAACTAAATAATTCGATTAAACCTTTGCACCATCTGTGCATTCTGACAACAGCCTTATACGCTTGGCACTGTCAACGTGGCACTCTACCATGAAGAGTGCCAAAAATCATTCGACGCCATAAAACCCGCGTCCATAGAAAACTTCAAAGCCTCGACTGGAAAAATCAAACACACCCTGCATGGCCAGAGCATCAGGGACATGTTAAATTGCAACTAACATATGAAAGAGATAATAAAACATCTAATTAAATGACGCTCAAATTCAAAACAATTGGCCTCGTCGGCAAACAAAACGGCAACAGCGTAGTTGAAGCCATACTTAAGCTTGGCGAGCACTTGGCGAGCAAAGGTCTACACGTCCTGCTTGATGAAGATAACGCCAGCATGATGAGCGATCACAACATGGAAATGACGTCCATACAAGACCTTGGCTCCCGTTGTGACTTAGTGATCACTGTCGGTGGTGATGGCACCCTGCTCAATGCAGCGCGCAGCCTTGCCAACAGCCAAACACCGCTGGTGGGTGTCAATCTCGGCCATCTGGGATTTTTAACCGATGTATCACCTGTCTCAATGCTCGAATGCATCGATGAAATCCTCGCTGGAGAATTCCAAGAAGAAGACCGCTCACTATTAAGCTGTCGGGTCACACGCGACAATCAAACCGTCAACGAAAGCATTGCACTGAACGACGTCGTTGTTCACAAATGGAATGTCTCGCGCATGGTCGTGCTCGAAATGTACATCGATGATAAATTCGTCAGTCAAAACCGTTCGGACGGTCTTATCATTTCAACGCCAACCGGTTCAACTGCCTATGCGCTGTCTTCTGGCGGCCCGATCATACACCCCGCGCTGAATGTCATTGCTGTGGTACCGGTCTGCCCTCACACCATGAGCTACCGACCGATTGTAGTCTCCGGAGACAGCCAAATCACTATTGTGGTAAGTGACGCCCATCAAGACAGCATACGTGTTACTTGCGACGGCCAAATACCGTTTCAAGTGACACCCGGCGATCGCATTCATATTGAGAAAAACAAACAATCTGTGCGCCTTTTGCACCCGGCTCAACATGACCATTACGATATGCTGCGCGCAAAATTATTCTGGGCCGAACCGCCCAAACGAAAAACCTAATAACTGTTTTAATTAAGGACAAACACTGTGCTGACCTCTCTCAGTATTCGCGATTACGCCGTCGTTGATCGACTGGAACTTGATCTGTACAAAGGACTGACAGTGCTCAGCGGTGAAACCGGCGCAGGCAAGTCAATCCTCGTCGGCGCACTGGGTCTGCTTTTAGGCGAACGCGCGGACAGCAGCATCGTACGTCACGGCACAAAACGCACCGAGATCAGTGCCACCATTAATATTTCTGACAATTCTGTGGCAACACGCTGGCTATCAAACAATGAACTCGATGATGAAGGCGAATGCCTTTTACGACGCACCATCAGCGCTGAAGGTCGCTCTCGCGCCTGGGTGAATGGTCGGGTAGTTAACCTACAACAATTGCGCAACTTGGGCGAACTGCTGATTGATATTCACGGCCAGCATGAACATCAATCATTATTAAAAAAAGACCAACAACGCCAACTGCTCGATCACAGCTTGAATGATTTAAGCTTGCTGGCCAGCGTCAGCGAGCATTTTCATATTTGGCAAAGACTCAAAGACGAATATCAAGCGTTACATCTGGCCGCCAGCGATCGCCACTTGCGCCTTGAATTATTACGCTTTCAAGTTGAAGAACTGGATGCACTGAATTTCTCAGCAATAGACATCAAAAAATTGGAGCAGGAGCACCTGCGACTTGCCAATGCTGAAAAACTTATTACCTGCAGCCAGAATAGTCTTGCTGACTTAGATGAAAACAGCCCATCGGTAATGTCGTTATTAAATAGCAGTCAGCACGATTTGCAACAATTGCAAAACAACGACCCACAACTGACACCGATTATTCAACTTATGGATGAAGCCAGCATTCAACTTCAAGAAGCCATTTCAGAACTGCGCCACTACCAGGATAATCTCGAAATCGACCCTTCTCGCATGCAACAGGTTGAGCAACGACTTAGCCTGCTACACGACATCGCGCGCAAACATCGCATCAAAATTGAAGAAGTCCCTGACCTCACTTCAACACTGCACTCAGAGCTCGACACATTGGTACACGCTGGCGAACGTTTGGACACACTACAAGCGGATATCGATAAAGCCGCTGAAAATTTTCAAACAAAAGCGCAGCAACTTTCTAAAAAGCGCAGCAGTGCCGCCACAAAACTTGGCAAACAGGTCAGCAGTATAATGAACAAACTCGGCATGCCGGGCGGCCGCCTCGACATCCAAATCAGTCCGTTGGAAAAATTTTCCGCTCTGGGTTTGGATCAAATTGATTTCATGGTTGCCACCAATCCAGAGCAGCCGCTAAAAGCCTTGCATAAGATTGTTTCCGGCGGCGAGCTATCGCGCATCAGCCTGGCATTGCAAGTTATTATGGCCAACGACCATGGCATCCCAACGCTGATTTTCGATGAAGTTGACGTTGGCATTGGCGGCGGCGTAGCAGAAATTGTCGGCCAAAAACTACGTGCGCTCGCGGATAAACGCCAAATACTTTGCATTACACATTTACCGCAAGTGGCTGCGCAGGGGCACCATCACTTGAAAGTAAGTAAACAGCAAACGGAAAAAACCACGTCAACACGCATAGAAAATCTTGAGCTGAAATCTCGTTACGAAGAGATTGCCCGCATGCTGGGCGGTGTTGAAATTACTGCGCAAACACGCGCACATGCAAAAGAAATGATCGAACTATCTAATGTGTAAAGACTAAATTAATAGTATCTAATCAGCTTTTATTTGGCATTCAGCACAATAACCATATATGTACAAAGCATGATCTGTCATTTTATAGCCGGCCTTTTTAGCGATTTCATGCTGACGTTTCTCGATCGTATCATCAACAAACTCATCCACCTTGCCGCAGCTTACACATAAAATATGATCATGGTGTTCACCCTGCTCCAGCTCAAAAACAGAGTGGCCTTCATCAAAATGCAAACGCGAAACTAAACCCGCAGCCTCGAACTGGGTCAATACACGATAGACAGTTGCCAACCCCACATCCTCACCAACTTCCAATAGCGCCTTATAAACATCTTCAGCGCCCATATGGCGCTTTTCACTCGCCTCAAGTATTTCGAGAATCTTAAGTCGAGGAAGTGTGGCTTTCAAACCTGCTTTTCTGAGCTCGCTACTACTCACCGTTCTATCTCCATTGCTAATTCAGTGTGATTGCCTGTGCCATTTTTGCGGTGACTACGCTATCATAGCCGTCTTTGAAATGACTCACTGGACAGCACTACAAGTTACATGAAAACGCATCGAATTAACATTACCGTTTTAACCCTGATCCTAATATCATGGCTCCTAACATCCTGTTCAATCCATAAAATCGATATTCAACAAGGTAATGTCCTCACAACTGAAGTGGTTTCAAAAATCACAACTGGCATGAATAAGAAACAGGTTCGCTTCCTACTTGGCAACCCATCGATAGAAGACCCGTTTCATCAGAACCGTTGGGATTACAGCTACACTTTCACGGCTGGCACAAAAAATGCCGAGACCGAACGCAATCACGTCACACTGTGGTTTGAAAATGAACTCGTCGCGCGTATCGAAACAAATATGTTAAATAAGACTGATCCGGACAACTAAGTAAAGACTGACTATATCAATCTTCAACTATTCCTTCTTATCAGCATCCTTAATATCACCACCGCCCTTCTTCATTGCCTTGCCCTCAGCGGCACGTGCTTTACGCACGGCTTTTGGATCTGCAATCAAAGCACGATAAATTTCAATGCGTTCACCTGCACGTAAAGTAGACGTCAGCTTTGCCTGTTTACCAAACACCCCTACTTTGTTAACCGCCAAATCAATTTCAGGGAATTGCTCAAGAATCCCCGAATGCTTGATCGCCTCTTCAACAGTCGTCTCTGTTTTTACAGTCACTTCAATAATCACCTGACGATCAGGCTCTGCATAAGCCACTTCTATATCTATTTTTTCAGCGTTTCCCATAAACTGTTCCTGCTCGTTGACAAAAGGCATCCATCAGCGAATTCGCGATACGATCAAAGACAGGGCCTACCGTCATTTTTAATATTCGATTTGAAAATTCGTATTCAAGATCCAGCTTAACTTTACATGCCTTATCGTTAAGTGTTTCAAACCGCCAAAAACCTTCCAGATGTTTGAACGGCCCATCAATCAAACGTATTTCAATCATCTTGCCGGGCTGATTTCGATTTAATGTTGTAAATGTTTTATTCACTACTCCACGCGACAACTCAATAGACGCTTTAACTTCATATTCATCTCGGCTCCAGACCTTCGAGCTTTTACACCACGGTAAAAAATCCGGATACGATTCGATATCATCAACCAAGTCAAACATCTCTTGCGCCTGGTACTGAACCAGTGCGCTTTTATTTACAACCGTCATTTATTACAACTCATTAATATTACTTCACTTCATTTTGCAATCATGAAACTTAAACTCGACCCATTTCCCTTTCAAAATCTCCTCGCCGATGTTTCATCATGTATTCACGAAGCGCACGTTTAACTCGACCATGCAATAAATACATGCCCAAAATATTGGGAATGGCCATCGACAATATCATCAAATCACTGAAGTCTAATACATTGCCTGGGCTGGTAACCGCTCCCAGAAAAACAAAGCTGATAAAAACGATGCGGAACACCATTGAAGATTGTTCACCAAATAAATACGACCAGCAACGTTCGCCGTAATAAGACCAAGAGATCATCGTACTGTAAGCAAACAACACAACGGAGAGAGACAAAATCATAGGAAACCATGAAATGACCGAACGAAAGGCTTCTGCGGTTAATGCTGCACCTTGTTTTTCTTGAACCAATATTGCGGTATCAGGACTGTTATAAACACCAGTAATAATAATCACCAATGCGGTCATGGTACAAACAACAATCGTATCAATGAAGGGTTCCAACAAGGCAACAATACCTTCTCGAACGGGATATTCTGTACGCGCCGCAGAGTGAGCAATCGCAGCCGAACCGATACCCGCCTCATTAGAAAAAGCCGCACGTTGAAAACCGATAATGAGCACACCCAGAAAACCGCCGTAGCCAGCTGCCGGTGTGAAAGCTTCTGAAACAATCATCGTCAACGCATCCGGCACCAAACTCGCATTTACCACTATCACCCAAATACTCGCAGCAATATAAATTCCACACATAGCCGGCACCACGGCCTGAGTGACATGTACAATGCGCCGGATACCGCCAATGATTACGATGCCAACTAAAAATGCCATAATGATGCCATACAGCCACGGCTCGCTATCAAAAAAAGGGATCGTTTGCCTTACCGCTGACAATGACTGGCTAATCTGAAAAGCGTTGCCCGCGCCTAGTGAACCGCCAATGCACAACACGCTAAACAATACCGCCAATACTTTCCCCAGCTTTGCTTTGCCGATATCGGCCAAGCCTTTGCTCAAATACTCCATCGGCCCACCCATAACATGACCATCAGAGCGAATTTCACGGTACATTTGACCCAGCGTGCATTCGGTAAACTTAGCCGTCATGCCCAAAAAGCCCGCCAAAATAATCCAGAAGGTCGCGCCTGGGCCACCGATGCTAATGGCAATCGCAACGCCGGCAATATTCCCCAAGCCGACCGTTGCCGACAGCGCCGCGGATAACGCCTGAAAATGGCTCACTTCACCGGCATCTTTTGGGTTATCAAAACGCCCGCGCACACAATCAATTGCATGTGAAAATGCTCGCACATTAATAAAACCCAT
>Ga0316204_10006177_pt1 | contig 18702 bp, 19 predicted proteins | sample 6monrhotite_MG_2_FD_205661 | JGI IMG/M metagenome (GOLD analysis project Ga0316204, IMG submission 205661) | Microbial mat bacterial communities from mineral coupon in-situ incubated in ocean water Damariscotta River, Maine, United States -... | ecosystem: Environmental > Aquatic > Marine >...
TAGTGTCTGTATCTAAGTCTTCAAGCTTACCTTTAATCATACGGGTGATGTCTGAATCAAACTCAGTGTTCTTACCCTTTACAAGAAGTTTATCGAAAGTGTTTAGGAAACGTTGTTCCATTGAACAAATTACAGGGGTATCTAGTTGTCTGCCCACTGTGTTAACTGTACGCTCTAAACTTTCAAAGACATCGAGTGTATCCGCTTCGCCTGCATCAGCGCCGAGGAGCATCTCACCACGTTGACGATTGTGGCTACTCCCGTACCCGTATTGGATATGAGAACTGTCAGAGAATATCTGCTCGTTCTCAGGGTTCTCTCTACTTGCGTGTGTAGTGAATGTAGCTGCTTGGTCGTCTTTAGATAGTGTTTTAGATAACTTAGCTGCTTGTTTCTTAGTTTTAACGATTCCCACTATTTTGGTAACAGGGGTAGCTACACCATTGATTACCTCATTAGATGTTCTTTTAACTAAATATCCAGCATCTCTGTAGAATCTATCTATGTGTCCATCACGCTTGTTAAGCATATTAGGTGGTAGTTCTTTAATCTTTGAAGGTGTTACCCACACATCAGTGTACTTACCTGTAGGGGTATCTATCTCTTGACTAAGACGTAGGCGTATCTTACCAGCCACATCTTCGTCTATATCTACAAGCTTGTTAGTCTCTATATCAAATACGCCCTTCTGAGCGTCATCGACATCTGCTCTAGATATAGCTCTTCCTAGATTTCCATTTCGCCCATCATCTACCATCTTCATGCCTTTAGCCACAAGACTGTCTCTGTAAGCTTTATTTCGAATAGCCCAGACATCTTGCATAATGTCTCGAACTTCCTGATATTTTCCAAAAGCTGTTTGGAGAGCTTTAGATGAAGGATCTGCATTGAGCCTCTCAGCTAAGTCAGCGATAGATCTAAATTCTATCTCCCCCACTTCTCCAGATTTAAGTGCCTTCTGCAAATACAGGGCAGCTTCTGGAGAACCCACACTAAGGGCTTTCTTCAAACGCTTATCTAAATCCTGCACTGTTGCCCTGTTACGTTGCTTGAGGACAAATAAGCCTCTCAAGGCATCTTCGCCTAAGTTACGTAATGGGTCAAGCACCATCCGCTTGAAAGCTCCTGAGGGGTCTTTAATATCAAAACCGCCAACATCTTTTGTAGGGTCAAACTTATGAACTACATCTGTCTGTACATACCAGCCATCGGTTCTTTTAACGACCTTGTGGTTAGGGAGTACGCCCTGTAAAGCAGCCTCGTTAGCTTCTTCATAAGACTTATAGCCTCCCTTTCCTCCGTCACCCATCAAGAATCTGAATGTACCTGCTGAGTCATCAACCTTGTTAGGGAGGATAGCTGTGGAGGAGTCTATTACTTTCAAGCTAGACCCCGAGAGAGATTCTAACTGACGTGCTCTTGCCATGCCACCACTAACTAGATGTGGAGAATCTGTTAGGATAAGCTCATTCACCATATACTTATTATCAAGTAAATTAGCGTAGCCTAAGTCTGGAGTGTCTGAAGGTGTAGGAATTTGTCTGTCAATAAGCTCTTTGGGGGTTAACCCATACTTAGTCATCAAGGCTTTAAGCCCACCGTCAGCTTCCTCAGAGGCCTTAGCTAGAGGAACTGCTGCTGCCTTGCTGTCTAAAGGATTAGCCCCTCTACGAACCATATCAAATACAAGGCCGTTAGGGTTTACTGTATTCCCAAAACCGTCGGCAATATTTACGGAGTCTTCAGGGATAACGTTTGCAAAGTCTCCCTTCTTACCGAATATCTTGTAATTCAAGAAACTGAATATCCCACGAATACCTTTAACCGCCCCAACACCCGCTGGAACGAGTAATGTAGCGTTAAGCGCAGTCTCTAGGATATCTATAGCTTCATCTGATGTATACCTTCCATCAGCTAAACCAATGATTCCATCCTGAAGTGAATCCTGTAAACCTTGGAGCTGGTCAGCCATGAGTATACTATTGCTGTTGTTAAACAAGAGGGTCTGTTGGGCGAGGATTGTATCCACTGCACCTTGGAGGATCTCTTTTCTACGAGCGACGGGGGCATTTTCTAGCTCATCAGCCAATGCACCTAGCCTAACTTGTAGTTTATTCCCCTCTTCACTAATCGCTCCTGTTGCTGTAAATAACTCTCCAACATCCCCAATCAAATCTAAATAGCCAGTATCTTCCCACAATCGAGCTTGAGCTTTAGAGACCAAGTCGATATAGTTATACTTATCCTTTACGGATTGAGTTACAGATGTGAGAGATATCTTGGAAGAAGATGTAGTAGCTACATAGTCCGCCTCTAAGGTGGCCATTGTTACAGGCTCTTGAAGCTTCGCATCTGTTTCTGAGAGAATACCCTGAACCTCTTCTGGAGATTCTGCATCAACAATACGTTGCTCCGCTTCTTTCATTGCGGAATCTTGTACTCCACTTTGAACTGAATAGCGTGCAATGTCAAAACTTGTAAGGTCTCCAGAGACCAGTTGTTCCTCTAACGAAGAAGAAGCCTGTTCTGTAGCAGGGGCCAGAATTAGTGATGCCTTCTTAGCCCCCTCCGTTGTTAAAGAGACAGAGAATCTATTCTCCACTGCAATGTTTGTCAAGTCAATAGCGGGAGTATCAAAAGAGCCTAAACTTACACTAACCCCTGTCTTCCTGTTTAGTATTACATCAGGTTGAGGAGCTACAGCTTGAGCCTCACCTCCCTCTAGTTCCTCACCTGTAGCGAATCCTTCACGCAATTGCGAAGCCACTTCAGGATTTACAGGAAATTTATTGAGAACATTCTCTACCTGTTCTTGAGTATACCCCTCAGACTTTAGCTGTGAGATAGTGCCTTGAACATCTGGGAATTCTGTCTGAGCTGTTTCAGCCATCTATAACGCCTAAAGGGTTGGCGCAGCATTTAGCCACGGCTTTTGGGTATTGCTTACCTGACTCATGTTAGACCCTGAAGCGCTGGAGTACGCGTTGGCAGAAGGCTGCTGAACTTGGCTTGGGGTTGCTGGGGATGACTGCTGCAAAGCTAGATTCCCCAGTTGAGTAAATGCCTGAGCATAACTCGAAAATCGATTAGCACTCCTGAGCCTTGAGGATACACTATCCTGAATATTCTCTATCCCGTTTATAAAGCTGATGTTACTGGCAGCGCTGGATTGGACACCAGCTACACCTCCAGCTGCACTCGATGAGTTCAATGTTCCGGTGGCCGCAGCCCCTGCTTGGATCTGTGCCGTAGCTATACGGCTCTGCCTAATCTCTTTGAGTCTAGCTCTTCGTGACTCTTCTCCACGTATACGGGTCTGAGCTTCTTGAGCCTTCTCCTGTTTCCGTTGAGCCATTTGCTGTGTGCCCACCCCAATGATTAGGGAAGCAATTGCAAGTATCGTAGTTGGTTCAGCCACTAAACTCTACCTCTCATTGTATAGCTTACACTATATCCAAGCAGTTGTAAGTCTTTCTCAGGTTGAGCTTCAAAAAGAAACTGAACCGCATCGCCACTTCCACGAATATTAAACTTCTTGGATACAACGCCATTACCTTGATTGAATGGTGTTGGGAGTACAGAAGGAATCAGTCCCCGTTGTAGAGGGTTATAGAGGTTTATTTTCTTCCCTCGTCCACCTTGTGTACTTGTTCTTCCTACCCACTTGGCATAATCTTCTGAAGTGTCAAAGTCCCAGCGAGACTGGAACAGACAACCTGAAGGTTTATCGTAGGTATATTCGCCACTAGCGTAACCTGTTATATTGTCTTCTGTCCTATTAAAGAACACCTTAGCTTGGGTAATGCTCTTGCTGTTAGCGAACTTACCCAGTGTCTCCCATCCAGAGATGAGATAAGCGTCTTGGTCTATAGCGAAGTCCTTGAAGTCTTCAGAAGCAGGCTGTGACAAGCTGTACTCGAACACAGGACTGGCTTCCCAAGAAGGATAGAATATTTCGTTAACTATCTTAACCGGACGGGTTATTGTCTTAGACCCGAAGTTCTTCTGGGGATAGAAGGCATCAATCGATACATCGTAGATTAAGCCTCTGGAGTCCTCATCGGGATTCCACCAAACTACTTGCTTCTGAGCTTCATGATAAACTCCTTGACAGTTCTTGCCATAAAAGAAGTCTAGGTAGTGTTGTCTAATCGTTGCTTCTGTTACATCCTGACCTATTAAGTTATCGAAGTCGTCTGCCACAACCCTTACAACACCTGTACCTGAGAAGTAAAACATAACCCCCTCAGCTTCAACGATAGTACGCTTACCTACTACGCCTCTCTCTGTCACCTTAGTGACATTGAATGAGGTAGCTTTAAACCCTGTATCTGAATTATATACGTACCATACACCGTTCTCTGCAAAGACAAGAACCCCTGAACGGAAGGGGCGAATAGCTCGAATATTGAGCGTATCCTCGATAAGGATATACCCGCCATCTGTATCTAATACATCAGGGATATCCTCGCTCACTGGATCATTTATCTGGTAACATCTCCCAGCATCTTTAGCTGTTATGAGAACCTTAGAGAAGTAAACTACACTGCCCACTGCATAGAAGAACCTACCAAAGGCACTAGCACATGCTGTGGGGTTCTTAAAGTCTTGAAACGGAGGCTTAACTGCCATTAGATTCCAACCCTCCCTATCTCAGATAATGTGCTGCTTTCTGCACCGTCGTCATTCTTGTCAAGGATCTTAGAGTCCCTGTCGAAATCATTAACACTGTAAATGTAATGACCCCTAGGTGTTTCTGTATTACCTAGGTTAGTGTTTAGCAGGATATCGGGATCGAAAGTTGTTCTTCCGTTCTCGTTAATAGCAACACCTATTGCAATTGAATCGGCATTACTTGGAAATTTAAAATTGTCGGGATACAGGAAGAAGGCTAGAATAGGATCTCCTACCTCTTGGTCTTCATTTGGCTGTATCCGTCTATCTAGATACCACCCCGAATTGTACAGGTTGTATTTGTGATCATCTGTAAGAACCAAGGGACGCTCAGTTATAGAGAGTTCATCATCAACCAGCTCAAAGTCTCGTATACTGATATCTACAGTATAGGTTACAATCTCACCATCCGCCTCTTTGTATTCCAACAATACAGGCTTCTGTGTCTCAGCTGTCGTAATAGCCACGAAGGTGGTGTACTCTGCGATCTCAGTCTCACTGATTCCTGTATTCAGTGTAAAGGTACCCAACAGGGTGAGGTCAGAATCATTTCTGTGGATTAGTAGCCTAGTAGCTGGAGTGTCATCAGTAACAACAAACAGCAGTACATCAGGCGCTTGCCAGTAGTACACATTCTCTAACTCTCCACTCTCAAACTGAAAAGGGACAGCAGACCTTACCTCTGTGAACCCTTTACGTCTTTTACGTATGAAGCCATCCTTATCTAGGATGAAATTAAGTTCGTCAGCAGTAGCGCCTTCAGGGAAGTTGAGCATACTTGCTTCAGTCACTAACCCTTTAGCTAGGGAAATATATTCCTTCTGCCCACTAGCCCTCATTTAGTATCTCCAACTCCACACGTATGAACTTCTTAATCTGTGCAGGATTAGACATGTTATCTGGGAGTTCAATCCCTAGACTGTCGGCAAATGGGATAAGTTCTGTCTTCCGAGTATATACTTCCAACTGCTCTAGAGGCGTTAGTGTATAATCAATTGTATCTTTACGGTTGGTAAGATTCCAGATATCTAACATACGCATAGCTTCTGTCTTACCTGTGAAGCTGCCCTGCATACAAGTAGGGATACTGTTGCCCCTCCAATGATAAAGCTTATCAGAACTGAAGCTGAGGATATATGGTACACCCGCCTCTGACTCATGTTCTTGTCTATAACTCTCCATCGAAATGTCTCCTTAGTGAGGTGAACCCTCGTCTTCCGTAGTTCTTCTTAGCACGACTTTGTCCCATGCTTCTGTTATCTTGTTGCAGCTTAATCCTAGCTGACCTAGCTCTAGCACCCAACATCCCATTAGGTTGTTGATAAACCAGAGTATAGGCCTCATCTAAAAACATATCTAAGTATGTCTCAGATAAGTGATCAGGAACAGGGATTACAAAATCATCTTGCTGTAAGAAAACTTCTTCCTCTGAAGATAGCACTTTCGATTTAGAGGCTTGGAGTGTAGTGTCGTATTCTTTATTAAATGAATCAAATACGATATACTTTCCATCAAAACTTGTACATATTGAAGGGAACTGATTATTTAATATAACCATTAACTCTTGGTCAAAGCCCTTCACTACTTGGGAATTATCGCTACTATCTGTCCGATTACTCACCCTAGATAGAAACGCTAGTGGGGTTAAGTACGGGATCTCTTTATAATCTAGTGTGGTATTCTCACCCTTAGATACGTTGTAGTAGACTTTACTGTCTTGGATCTTCTTAATCGAGCTGGGGATTAATAGGTAGTTAGGCCTGTCTGGATTATTGAGTGCATCCAAAGCCCGAGTCTTCATGGAGAACAGAATATTGGGGAACTGTTGAACCATCCTGTAGTAGACCCGTTCAGCAATCTTAGCCACTTGCTGGCTTTCATCTGTTTCAAATATGCTGTTAACATAGAAGCCACTTGTACTGTCAAGATACTCTTGAACAACCATTAGCAATGTTCGTTGCATTAACTTCTCCGTTAAAGGAGGGGGCCGAAGCCCCCTATGTTACACTGTGTAGATAGTGACTTCTAGTACACCCGCTGTGCGAGTACCTGTAAAGGTCAACTGACCCTCAGCCGATAATGCTGTGCCTATTAAGGCACCATCAGCTGATACGTAGCCGGAAGTGGCTGTAACTGCTGCGTCAATACCATCGGCATCAATCACTGTACCGTCAGGCTGAGACATACCTAATGTAAAGTTAGTCCCACCACTGAGGGTGGAAACAACTTGGATGTCTGCTGCCTTAATCACCGCTCCGGCAGGGATAGTCTGTACAGCCGTATCTGTATCAGTAGCCACAGGGCCATCTGTTACGTCAAAAGTGTACTTATATACCTTACCTTTCTCTTGCGATGCTTCTACCTGACCACGCTTAGTAGCTGTGTAGTCATCAACATCATAATAATTTAAAGGTGCTGTGCTCATTTAGTTCTCCTTATTGAGGGGTTAAGATTACGCCGAGGGTTTCATCTTTTTGGTTATTGAAACCATAACGACATGTAGCACTCCACTCATCACGCTTACGATGCGTGTTACGGAAGAACTCTGATTCAGGACGTTGACGGATAGCCCCCATGAACGGCATGTCTTCAGCAGAAGCCATAGACATAGCGATGTTAGCTACACCATTAGTTACAGATTTGCTGTTGATAGTCTCAGACACTACCTTCGGTAGGTTATGAGAAAGAACAACATTAAAGCCGTAGATGTTGTACAAGAAGTTAAGGCGTGAACCGAAACCTGTTTGCACACCACCACTGAAGTCAGTGTTAAACTGAGCACCAGTAGTTGGAGCTGTGATGTTGAACAACTTGTTAAGCTCTGATTCAGCTGTAGGATCCATGACCAATACACGGTTCTCTACAGGAACAAGGGCTTGATCGAAAGACAGCTTCATCTGGCGAATATCATCTAACAAGATTGCACCGCCAGTACCACCACCTACGATACGGTGAGGCTGACCATTGATGTTGTTTAAGTCACCCAGAGTCTGGTTGTTTGCTAATGCAAAGCAATCCTTCTCCATGTCACGCTGCATAGCAATGCCTGACTTACGGACATTCTCTGCCCAGAAAGCATCAGCCTGCCAACCGTCTTGCTTTAGCTTATCATTCATGAACCAAGCATCTTGCTTGTATTTATTGATGACAAGATCAATACGAGATGTAGCCATGTTGTCGAACGAGATAACTTCGCCTTCTTCATAATCTGAAGTGGCACGATCACCCGTCTTAGTGATGTTTAATGTATCACCATCCATAAAGCCTGAACTACGGTCATTGAAGTACGGAGTACCTAGTAACCAGTCGTCCAGTGATTTGTTTAGTGAACCGTCATACACCTCTTGGCGTACGATGTTCGCTTCGTTTGAGCTATTATAAGCCATTTATAACTTCCTCAGTTAGTAAAAATACTGGGGTCAATTCCCATCTGTTTAGCTTTAGCTGCTAGGCTGTTACGTGTGTTAGTTACACGTTCTGCCTGATTAAAGCCACTCAAGTTAATCTCAACAGCCTGTTCGTTAGGCTTACCTCGATAACTAGATGAAGGGGAAATGTTCCCTTTGGGTTGTTTATCCAAACCAAATAATGTTTTGAATTTAGTTGGGTTAGTACGGGCCTCTGCAAGAATATCATTATCTGACATACCTAGCGATGCTGCACGTTCCCGTAGAGAGTCTTCAAAAGAATCTCCTAAAACAGCTTTAGCCGCAGAAATACTCTCGTTCTCATTAACATCTTCAACCTCTTTACGCTTCGAGGAAGAAAGATTCTCTAAGATCTCTTGAGTTAATTGCGTTTTCAACTGCTCTACGTCCAACTGAGGGGTTGTCTCAGTGGTTGTCTCTTTAACTATGTTGTCTGTCACTTCAGATTGCTCCTTATTACGAAATTGCGCTAAGGCATCATCTAGCTTAGTGCTTTGGTTAAGCTCGGCTTCAAGTGCAGCCACTTTGTCACGAAGAGACTGTGTTTCGCTCACGTTCTCCTTAATGAAGTTCTGAGCGTTTTGCCAAGACTGTTTCACATCTTCAACATCGTTGAATAGACGCTCTTTGCCTTGGCTGTCCACACCACCAAATAGTGGCTTTTTCTCTTCCTGAGAGTTTGCTGGGTTAGCGTCCAAAATTTCTTTATTGTCTGGGTTAGACATTAATTCACCTTATAATTTAACTTATCGATTATATCTCGTAATAGCTTTCTCTCAACTTTATTAGCTAGAGATTTCTTACAAAATTCAAATTCAGTGCTGCCGGATAGCTTCTCATCTTCTATAACTAATTGGTTAATTCGAGAGTTAAGGCCTTCTATCCATAACTCAGTAAACCTGTGACCATGCCAAGTCTTATAAGCAGCTATCTCTTTATTTTTATCATCATCCCTAAACTTAGACAAGTGTTTTGACAAAAAGTTCGGAATTTTAAACATTTATCGGTGCCTCTTCAGCCTCTAGCTCTGCTACAGTAGGTTCAGCTAGCTCGCTTGTAACATCTTGTTCAGCAAGTACAGCTGCCTTCTCTTGTTCCACTTGCTCATCCATAGCTGCAAACTTGTTAATAAAGTCAAACTTCTCAAACCCATACAGGCCTTCAACAGTTTTAGCTAGGCTGTAAGTGTTGATGTGTGCACCAATTACCTGCCCTAGATTGGTGTTAACCAGTTGGTTAATCCCTGTAAGTTGCTGCAATTGGCGAGAGAAGCGTCTACTTCCCATTGGGATCAACGCCCCGTTACTTGTAAGATCTTCTTCTGTTATCTCAGCAGCTAATTCAACACCCTCTGAGTCTTCTTGAAGAACCCTAATAACGCTTTGGTAATTATCACGAGCTATACGTATTTCAGCGGTTACTAGCGGTTCAAGGAGGTCTTCTTCAAACTGAGCAGCCTTGGTAATGAACCCCCTAAAGGCTCCATCATTCAAAGCTTGAACTTCTGTTGCAGTCTTCTCACCTTCAGTACGAAACCCTGTAAGTTGTTGAGGAAGCCTCGCAGCGTTCCTAGCCATCTCTTTGTGTAGGATAATCTGGTTATCAAATGTCAGTACAGTGGCATCAGGGCGGATATCTGATACGCTTCCACCTTCAGGCATAATGTACTTAGTCTGCCCTGTAACTTCGTCATAGATTTCTTCTACGTCACCTACATAAGCAATATCCGGTTTGATGAACTTATCTATAGCTTCGTTCTTAGCGTTCTCTCTGTGGTTAACCATGTAGTTAATACCCACTACATTATCTAGCGGGCCTTGACTCCACAAGTTATCCGGTCGGTTCTTCCAACCTGCTTTAAAGATTGAGGGGTAAGGTTCATAGTTATCGAAGACAACTGTTGACCTGTCGGCTACACAAATACAGCGCGATTTATGTATTTCTCCCGTAATGTCGTCATAGATGTCCCCATAGAACCACAACAGCTCCACCATTCCACTGTTGTAATATTGATCCATACTCCCAAAGCCTTGAGGGATATATTGTTGTTCCTTGTACCTTTCACTGTAATCCAGCTCTCCTCCTCCACGCTTATGTAGAAGATTTCGGACAGTTGCATCGTCAGCCTTGACCTCAGATCCTGCATCCTGAACCATTTCAGCGAACTCCCCCACTGAGATCAAGCTCTTGATGATCTTAGGCGATTTCTTAAAGGAGTGGTAGGTAGGGTTAAAGACTATGTCAAAGACGCTTATACGGCCTACTGAGGGGCCAATATAGCCATCTGCAACATCATCCTCAGAAGATTCTGAGTTATCTATGTATTTAGCCTTACCAAAAGCATTACCATAACGGATGAAGTCATCAACAATACTTCGGAGGGTTTTATTGAACCCATTCATCGAGTGAGCCTGTTTTATGTAGCTCAGGATCTTCGCTCGCTTAGCTTCAGCTATGGCATCTTCATCATATCCCTTCCAACTCATCCAGTCTTCATGAGGAAAGATTGTGCTGTATACAATAGCTATGAGGTCTTCATGTAGCTCTGCAAGCACAGGGATGTGCGTCTTGTGGTCAAAGTATTCACCGCCCTCAAGGGAAGATGTATCTGTAGCGTGAATATACGCATCTATCTCGCCCCATAAATCTAGTTGTGGGGTACGTGCGCTATTCCATTCATGCCACTGTCCAGCAATAGCACCAGCTACTGTGGCATCATCCCGATAATCTAAAGTAATCAAGCTTGTCTTCTCCTAGAAAGAAACCTACTCTTGGCGTTAACCACCTTCTGGTTTCTATTCGTTGCAAATTTAGGTTTTGATGCCCTTTTCCCATTACTCACAGAGATCCACACTGCATCTTTAAGATCGTCGTGAGGGGGCTTACTGAGACGCATCTCTTCTTCAAGAAGTTTGGTATAGCCGCCTTTGGTGTGGTATACGCTCTTATTCCTATACAGGGGTTCAAACAGTTGGGCATTACGCTCTTCTTTGGAACCCTCTCTCTGGTTCTTAGACTGGCTCTGAATAACTAAGCTGTGGCCAGCACGTCTAATCTCGTCTTGTATAAAATTAGCTATAACATTACCGCCAGCATTAGTCTCGATGGTGGCTTCTCTGAACTCCCACTCTTCGTGGAGGCTGATTAGCTTTTCATAATACACTTCAGCTTTCGCTGTCTGGAACCTTTGAAGATCTAGCACATATAAGTACCCATCTCCATCCCAAGCTGTTACTGCTATGGCTGTGTAATCTCGTTTAACTTTACGGACTCCACTGCCTTCACTGAAAGCTAAGTCAACACCACAGTGAAGCTTTAATTCCTTATTTCCGTACCACCACTTACCCTGCCTAAAATCTAACATATTGGGCTGAAGGTACATGAAGCAATCTCTGGTTATCTTATCTACAGCTGCTGCATTAGGGTCGTTATAATACTGTGAGTAATATAGCTCTAAGTTAAAAGCTTCTGAGCGCTTCTTAGAGAGTTCTGTCTGGTTGAATCCATACCAACTTCCATCTTCCATCTTAGCACGAGGCCACACGTATGAGCCTGTACCATCTTTATTCTTACTGTCTTCAACAACCCTCTGGAACCAAGACCACAAAGGACGCTCTTCAAGAACATTCCCCAGATCGTCATAGACTTCGTAGGACTTATCCATTAGATCGGCATAGAGGTCATTATCCCCGTACCTAGTCCCTACCATCCACTTAATACTGCCTGTTGTGGCGATAGAGGCATAGCTTTGATACACTTCCCGTATCTCTTCCCGTTCAGCAGCTGACCTGTAGTTCTCGTTAGTCACCAAATCGTCGAAGATACACATCTTGTAGTGAGCACCAGTATTGGTACTCTTAGCCGATGTAGCAGCAATAGTTGGATCTTTTTCAGAGGAAGGCCTATCTGGGTGATCTACCTCTATCTCTGTCTTAGTCCAAGTTTTATTAGACCTACGTTCAAGTTCTTTAGTTCTGGGGTTGATATCGAAGTTAACCATCTCAGGCCACAACTCACGGTACTCTTTACTCTTAAAGAGATTCTTAATTATTGTGAGCTGCCTTTCAGCTAGGGTTGGGTTAGAAGATACATAAGTCACCGTGAACCACGGATGTTTCGTTATAGCCCAGCTACAAGCCACAGCTATGCAAAAAGATTTCTGATGGTCACGAGGGATTAGTGCTGCTGCATTATCCCCTTCACCGTCTTCCATTGCCTTCTCTAAAGAATTCTGAAAAAACCTAAACATCTCTTCATGCACTTCCCCAAAGTATCTCTTAGGGAACATAACTTGAGCATAAAGGAATAGGTCGTTTTCACAATCCTTACGTACCTGATCTATACTAGCCACCGAATGCACCTTTGTAGATGGCAGTAGAGGCAAGGATTGCGGACAGTATAAAGGGAATACTCCACTTCAGTATAGCATCCCCTATAGCGCTCACTGCGTTGGCAGATGGAGCCATCTTCTGAACCTTAATATCTATAGCATCAATATCATCTCTGATATCTTTAAATCCCCGTTCAAGTCGATCTTCAAGTGTTTTTTCTACGGAAGCCTGCTTCTGCTTAATTTCTAATATCTGCTCTCTCTGCATTTGAGAGATTGCAGCTACTCCGTGGTAATCGTTAGCGAGGGTGTGAACATTCTCTCTAAGTTTTGTTAGGTGATCGTTTGTCTCTTTCCTGTCTGCAATAACCAACTCTTGGAGTTGGAGAATCTGTTGTAATACGATCTCTGAGTTATCTGCCACATCTTGCCCTTACTTTTTTAATCTGTTGTAAATTTGAGTTACAGTAGAACTCGTCTCTTTTTGTTTGGTAGGTTTCTGAGGCCTCCCAGCCTTACTGGTGGACTTTTTAGCTGCTTCATGGAGATACCTACTGGCTGACATATTGCCACCCTCTGCTTGCTCTAGGAGCTGCCGTTTAGCTGTGGATTCATCCCGCATTTGCATCTCATAACGCCAATCCACCAAACCTGTATATCTGTATCCTTGAGAAGTAAGGAGTCCGTTTAAGAACCAGTCAATATTAGACAGTTTCTTCCAATGCTCCCAGCTCCCTACAATCTGCATAGCTGCATCGTATTCATCTACACAAGTTCTGTAGATCGCAGGTACGGACTTATACACTTTCCCCTTCCGTTCAATGTCATAGTCCCTCAGCGTATATGGAGCATCTTTGTTGTTATGCTCAAGGAATAGCCCCTGAGTCAGCATAACACCATTCACCCCTTTAAAATTGTCCATTAAGCCCCCCTAGAAGTTGTTGTTAAGCAGCTCTCTCGTCACTGTACCTGCTAGAACCCTTTCAGTTGTAACGTTAACCCCTGTGTTGCCTGTAGCTGTTAAGGCAGTCATACTAGCTGCGCCTGCTACAATGATAAACCTGTTAACGTCCTTAATCAGCATACCTGTAACTGTAGCACTAGCGCCTGACTGGATATTTAAGAAGTCCGTATTGCGGGCTGCTTCAATCACTGTATTGTCAGCACAACCTCCGTTAATGGTGATATGGCAATCTGAACTGTTTAGAACAATAGCTGTTGACGTATTAACATCTGTAGAGTTATCTTGGTTCCAACCTTCGAAACTGCAACCTGAGAGGACTAGTTTATCTACTCCAGAGTTAACTCGAATGAATCCTGTCTGACTGACCTTAAACCTTACATTACTGAAGTGGATTGTTTGATCTGTAAAGGAAGCTTCACTAGCTCCATCAAAAATACAGCTTACACCTCGGAACGTACTACCGCTGTCGTTGAAAGCCCTGTATGTACCATTATCGAATTGAGCATTACGGATAGCGACCGTTGTATCATTCTCGATTAAGTCCATAACTCCATCAAAAAGAAAATCCCCTAAGCGGAGGTAGTTAACCACGTCCCCGTTTTGCATTAGGAATCCCACCTTAGCTGAGAGAGATACGAAGTTAGTTATAGTGAGGCCATCTGAACCGCCATCTATATCGAATAGAACGAGGTTGTCTTGCTGGAATGCCTTAGTGTTAGTTAAGGCTCCTACATGCCATACAGCGCTAGTAGAGCAATGACTAACCTGTATCAGGGAGCTTGAGTCCTCAATACGTAAGAAGTTGCGGTAGAAGCTACCGTGTATGTTTGTGAGGCCTGTAGCCCCGCCGAGGATAAATCCCCTGTTAGTTCTATCAAAAGTTATGTCTTCAAAGAAACATTTAGTCCCGTTAAAGCCTGAAGCTATTCTAATAAAGGCTGGGTAATCTACAGGAGTAACAGGATCTTCATCTTGGAAGGGGTAATCGACATTGAATGTATGGACATAGCTCCCCCTCTCAATCTGGAAGGGACTGTTGGTGACGCCTTTAATGCAGAACTTAGTACCTACGGTCTCTACAGTGGGGAGACGTCCTTGGACACCCCCTACGCCTGAGAATTCAACACCTTCAGGGATAGTTATTGTGCCTCCGTCTGTGTCTAACAGGAAGTTACCTGCACCAAACACAACACGGCTCGTATGGCTGTTAGCTACAGCAGCAGAGCAAGCATCTGCAATAGCTGCTCGGTTATCTGTACCGGTTAGGGTATCAAAACTGAAATCCCCTACGGCTCCAAACCACTCAACTTGACAGCCTAGCGCTACATATAACTGACCTACACGACCATTGGCGAAGGTTACATCTCCAGCAAGGGCAACGTACCCTTCCGGCTGTAGCGTATAGAAGGCATTACCCCTCTCGATACACCTGAAGTATTTATTATCGTCATCAGTGGGGATTAGAGATCTAAGCTCATCCCAAGTATCTGCAATGACTTCTGCATCCCCAGTAACTACTGAGATGGTTACTTGAACATCCTTTAACCGAGCTGCATCATTTCCGTTCTCAGGAGCGCCTAAATTGATGATCCTGTTACTGTTAGCATCGAGTACCTCTGTTAAGGCATTCGCTTGGCCTTCATCAGGAACCCTGTCAAACTTATCCTTGATGTTCTGATCCAGCTTCTCCAGCTCCGCGTTTACTGGGGCTAAGTCTCCCGTAAGGGTATTTATTACTCTATTGGACACAGATTACTCTCCGTTAATGAATGCATAAGTGATGAGGCCTGTACCTAGGTCACTAGCCCCTGTATGTGTAACCTCAACAGTTATAGTACCTGCTGCCCCGTTAACGGTAATCGTAGGAGGGACAGTAACGTTTACAGGAATACCTTTTACGTTTAAGGTGCTGTACCACGAAGTAGAGCTGCCAGATGTGCTTCCGACTAACAGATCTCCTGACCAATATGCTTGTTGTGTGCTGGAGTTGTTCTGTGAAAGGTTGATAATTAGATTACCGGAGAAGAAGTCTCCAGTCCCTAGAGGGGGCATGTCAAACACAACAGTGTGGGTATTAACCCCTGTGTGGGTGCTGTCGAAGTAGGTGGTCTTTTTAGACGCTACCTTAGCTATACGGCTTTCCCCGTATCGTAACCTTTGGAGGTTATCGTCATCTTCAACAAGGGATGTTTTTAATCTGAACTCAGCATCATCGTCTAGATAGGTGCCGTTACTTGTCATGGTGAAAGCAGGGGCTACGCCTCGAGGTGTGACCTCCGTAACCACTGATACCCCATAACTTACATTCCAGTTCCAAAGGTTAACCTCTATACCAGCAGCCTCTTTGGACACAATAATGACTTCGGAGTTATCATCAGCTACAACACTTACACCTGTAATGTTGGCGTTAGCTTTGTCGATACCTGAAGCAGGGAAGATACGAAACACCTTATCCCCATCTTGTAGGAGATCAGATACAACGATATTATTTACATTGACATGCCTCCCCATCTTGGAAATCTTAAACACGTAGCCATCAGTCCCTCGGTTCTCGATATACATATTCGAGATATTGGTGGAACCTAGCTTATCGAATTTTAAAGAAGTACCGTGTGCGTATGTGTGTACGCCATCAATTTCCCACCCAGCTGCCTCATACAACTCAAAGACCTCTCCATCAAAATCGCTGGACATATCAATCCGAATGTTGGACATGTGACCATCTGTGAGGCGAGGGATCTCTGTATCTGATGTAGAGCCGTTCCGGAATCCGTTATTACAATTTCGTATCGTACTGTTAGTGAAGTTGTTCTCGACAAGGGATGTTGAGTTAAATGCACCGGAGGTTGTCTGAGATGAGAAATACATGCCATACCCACCACAGTTTGTGATGTATACGTTATCTACAGTTGAGTAGAAGTCCGTAAGAACAATACCGTGATTACGAGTACCGAGAAGATTGCTTCCTGTAATCCAAAGGTCATGGATGTGTAGGCTTCCTTCAGGGGAAGAGTTAAGACGCCACGCCCTGTTAGCAATTACTGGGTTGTTTGCGGTGGTCTGTATGATATGAGAACCAAGTCTACCTGTATCCCCATAAACCTCAAATCCGCTAGGGAATGCAATAACATTGCTGACTTCGTAGTCCCCTGCTGGGAAATAGATCTTAGTATAACCCTCTGCAAGGGCATAGTCGATAGCTAGTTCGATTTTAGCTAGGTTCTCAGCTGGGGTGTTCCCTAGACTGTCTCCTGCACCGAACTGCTGTTTAACATTCACAACACCCTCTTGAACAACCTCTTGGTAAACTATCTCCCCCTCAACGGCATTCAGTATGTCTTGCAAACGGGCTGGCTCCCCATTAGTCTGAGGGGCTGGGAGGTTAAAGATACGATAGTTATTCATATCTAAGTTTGTTTCCATTTGGTTGGCTGCGTCATCCTTACGGGATAACAGCTCAGCTTGGGTGCTTTCCACCTCACTAAACTTGCCATCAACTCCAGAAATAGTTGTTGATGCACCTGTATTCTTAAATCTAGCCACGTCTTCTCCACATGCTGTAAGTGTTAATGCTAAGCTTAGTAGTAAGGCTTTCATTACGCATTAATCAATTTAATTGTAAAACGTACAGAGAGGAAACCCCCTGTCGCACTGATCTGTAATATCTCTCCTGCATCTAACAACATACCTTCTAAGATAGGGAGTGCTTTCCCTTCAGGGGGTATGCTGTAATCTGTGAGGAAAAAGTTGTTAGCGAACAATAAACCGTCTATTGCCACGGAGTTAATTGTCTGAGCTGTTGCTTCACTGTTGCCCGCCAATGCGGCTAGTATAACTGCCTTCTTATTGGCAGGCACCGTATAGACATCCACAGCTTCTGTGGTAAGAGTGTCTATGGAATCTGAACTTGCCTTAATGTATTCTATTGCCATGTTACCTACTATTCGTTATGATATATCAGCGTGACGTTTAATAGTGACTGTGCTGTCCCCTGCTGCTGATGTCACTGTACCTGCCGTAACTGTTGACAGATTACCAAACCATATTTCAATTGTTCTGGAAGTGGTATTAGGGACTTCTATAGCATACTCTACTAAGTGTAGGGAGGAATTGGCATGTCCACCAGCTCGGGATATATACCCAGAAGCCCCTACAGGCCCTGTTCCTACTCCACCTATCCCTAATTGCATAGCTACACAATTGTGAGCTGTACCCGTAGATCCAAAAAAGAAATTAACCGAGATAGTATATATTCCGGGCTGTAGGGTTATTTCCCCTGCTCCGATTGCTGTAATGTTGGAGCTTCCATCTCCCACTACAGCTGTGGGGTCTAACAGCAACACCTTAGTTCCGTCTAATGCTTGGCTCGCACCAATAGTAGAGCTATAGCTGGAGTTGTTGAACATAACAACTTCTGTGGGATCTGTGACAGGGTCTGAGCTAACAGCCTCTGTTGTTCGACTAATCCCCCTCTCGAACTCCATCTCATCAAGCTTTCCCTGTATTTCTGAATCTAAACCATCCACTTCTGAGGAGTGCGATCTTTCAAAGAAAGTTTCTAGGCCAGCTACCTCATCACCTAAATTAGCGAACCTACGGTCAACCTTACGTTCCCTCGCCTTAGAGGATCTACCTCTGTCAGGTATTCTACTCACTTATTCGCCTTGTTTAACTTAATTGCCTTCTCAGCACTTCTACCAACAACATAACCCCCTAGACCTATTTTAAGTAGATCCCAAAGATCAGGTGGTAGTTCTAGTGTTACTGAGACATCAAAGAAGAGGGAGATATAAGGAGAGAGTATATAGTTATTCGCTATAATAAAAACAAAGACCAGCATCGTTATAGGACGCCATGCGGCAACAAGCCAGTGCTCGGAATTAGCTTCAGCAGCTATTACACTAAACCTGCCATTAAGCTCATCACCTTCTTGGGTGAGTGCCATCTTAGACAGGTTCTCTTTAGCCTTTTCCCTTTCATTCGTATCAGGAATGACTTTATCTAGTACAGCACCTATAAGAGGTAGGAATTGTATCACTACTGTATCTCCTGTATCGTAATTTCTGAGGAGTAACAGGGAATCAGTACATAGTCCCCATCTAAAGTGTCTAAAGTTATAGCTAGATATTCTTCCTCTAACCAATCTTCTCTAACTACTCTACCTATATAATTATCTATACTAATTAACTTATCTAAATATCTATTATCTGTATTCATTTCTAAAATCCTTCTAGGAATTAGACAATTGAAAATTGACATAGTTCAAATTAATTTAGAAAAGCACGCAACAAGTTGCATTAACGCCA
>Ga0316204_10006178_pt1 | contig 18701 bp, 18 predicted proteins | sample 6monrhotite_MG_2_FD_205661 | JGI IMG/M metagenome (GOLD analysis project Ga0316204, IMG submission 205661) | Microbial mat bacterial communities from mineral coupon in-situ incubated in ocean water Damariscotta River, Maine, United States -... | ecosystem: Environmental > Aquatic > Marine >...
ACTTGACGATGGTGAGTTGGATGGGCATAATCCTGCCTCAGTTTTAAGCGCCTGTAGCTCAGCTGGATAGAGTACCTGGCTACGAACCAGGCGGTCGGGCGTTCGAATCGCTCCAGGCGCACCATATTTCAATAAGTTACAGCGACTGAGATTCAGTCGCTGTCCCATTGAGTCGAGGTTGTCCCATTCCTGCTCTAACTTGTGGTGGGCTAATTCCTATTTGAGTTTATCTTTCATGCTATGTGGCATGACGGGTCGACCTTTTATTTGATACACTTTCTTAGTTAATTCCTCTTTGCTGTGATTTAGCAACTCACTGGCTAACGCTAACTCCATATCAGAAGCTGTCTTTTTGCGTAGATCCTTTTCCTGGAATCGTTCGGTTACTTTGGTGTGTGCCAGCACTTTAGTCATAAATCGGCTCCACAATGAATCGAATGCATTTTTACCGTAGGGTTGACCATTACGAGTGGAAAATAAATAGAGTGTTATAACTTTACGCACTTCCTTGGCGTGTTCAACGGCCTCGTTCAGTTCATCTGTCCATTGGATGATTATTTTCGTACCACTACTGTTTTTGGTTTTATTTGGCCTGATGTGTATACCATCATTTTTCAAGTCACTTAATTGCAATTTTAGTAAGTCACCGCGGCGCAAGCCGGTTAAGAGTTTCAATAACAAGTATGCTTGAATTTGAGGTGAGGCGACTGTGTACGCTTCAGTAATTTCCCAATCCTCAACATAACGTGTGCGAGGAGGGATACTGTTTTTTCGAATATTTCCTGTTAAAGGATTGCTTTCTATCATTCCCCACTCAACCAGTTTCGTATGTAGATGGCTAATGACTTCAATATCATGATTAACGGTGGCTTTGGAAAATTTTTGATTGGCTCTATCACGATACCTGTATACGTGCATTGGTTTTATTGTTCCAATTTGCATGTTGCCAAACACAGGGCGTAATCTTTTAATGGATGCTTGGTTGTATGTTTGAGTTGCATCAGCTTTAGTGGGTATAACCTCTAATAAATAGCGATCGAACGCCTCATCATACTTTGATATATCACTATGGAGTTCGAGACGTTGCGTCCAAACTCTATAGGCTTCTGCATCTGTTTTTCCGAGTGTGAATTCCTTTTTACCTTCCCATAGATGTTCTAGCCCTGGAGGAACTCGGTAGCGTAGCGCGCCGTTTTTCCAACGCCATCCACAAGGATAGCCAATATTAATCCGTTTCCGTTTTTTGGGCATTATAATGCGTCCATGTTTGGTTCACTGATCTGTGCCTGTGACGATTCGTGTAAGGCATCCATGGCTTTTAAAAAGTGTTCCCTCGCTACAAGTGGACTATTGTCGGATCTTACGCGCACGGTAAATCCCATCTCTCTTAGGCGTTTAACCTGGGTGCTAGATCGTTTTGCGCGGGTGATCTCAATTATTTCCGCTGGAGTGAGAAAAATTGGAGCTTCCATTATCTGCACCTATCGTCATCTTCTTCGGATGTGGTGCCGTAATTGCTGAAGCAATAGTTGATAGCTACGTTATCAGGAGCTTTCCAATGTGCAAGTGGTGCATCGGAGTGGTTGGCGATAAAAATGTTGTATGACGGGATATATAAGTAGTACAGCCCGCGCTGTAAAATAAATGGAATTTGTTTGTACATGCGATTCTTACCTATTTGAGATAACAATACATGCCGTATATCCAGCATTGCTAGAAAAGGCATTATGATTTTGAAAAATGAATTTTGAAATTCTCCCGACTCAGGAAAGAGCCAGGTTTTTCTCTCGATAGATTAAGATCGTTTGAAGCCCTGCCAGAAAAGGCGGGCATTCGTATGCAGTTTATTTATAAAAGAAGCCTGCTACCTCTTAGAATATATAATATGTATATTTGATTACTTGGTCAAGGTGAAATTTATTATTTGCAGATGATCGACCGAAACTGGTTAGGTCAAACTCCAAGTCACTGATTGCGTGCGCCGATTCCCATTATATTGGACAACATGTCTAAGGCTGCGTTTTATGCTATTAGTTTCCCCATTATTACTTTTATCAGGAATGTAATTTGAGCTATTTGCTAGGCTTCTTGCGTGCCTCATGAAATAGTGCCATTCGTATCGTTTCTAAAACGAGATAAACACCATATTCCGTTTCATCATCAGGATCACCATCAAATTTTATTTGTTGTAGGCAACGAATCATAGCGCAGACGTTAAATAGTGTGTCGTGATAGTCGCTACTGATCAAAGGATTATTGGAATAAGTATTTTGTTTGTCGACTTTTGAATTAGGCTTGTTCATCATTTTCCGTTTTCCTTGCAAATGAATGTGTGATCGTTTTTCCGAAATATTCTTTGGATTTCTATTTTAACCACGTATCAAAATCTGCAAGGGCATGGGGGAAACATTAAGTAGATGCAGGAGTCGTTGGCTGGTTGTCTAAGAAATTTATTACATCGAGAATTGATCCGAGTCAGATTTCCAGCGAAATACTGTTTAATTTATTATGTTCTGTGTTTAGCTAAATACCTTTTCTAGAAAGTTTAATAATAGTGCTTGCATTGCGTTAATATGAATTATTCTATTGCATGCGGCGAGTCGCATATCCAATGACAATATGAAATTGATGTCGCGTCAGTATTCGAAAAGCTATGCGAACACAAAAGGAGCTTGATGTTCATTGTTTCGGATACTCTAAGCCATTTACATGTGGTCGTCAGGATAGATGTCTATTTCAATATCATGTTTGTCGGACTCTTCATGGAATATATTGCCAGGGGTTGAATGGTAAATTGGGTCAAAAACTTCAGGAAATTTTTCCTGAATATTCTGTGTTTCCTCATTTTCATTGTCGTCAATGTTTTGATCAAAGTTATCAACTTTATGACTACCTATAGTAGTGTCAGTGTCTTGTTTATCTGAGGTTAGAAAATAGACCGTAATATAGATAATTGTTAATACGATAAATCCCGTTGCCGAGAGAAAATCGATGTAGTCCAACAATAGTAACGGTAATGAAACAATCGAAGCAATAAAAAACGTTTTTAACAGAGAGAATGCAACGTTAATACTAGATTTCTTGTTCTGCAGTGAAACCAATCTATCTTTACATGATACATAATCAAACTGTGTTTTTGGCTGTTGGCCAGGCACTGTAGTGACACGTGACTGTTTCAGCTGGCAGATTTTCTTTCCAGATAAACTTGGTCCTGGAATAAAATCGTTAATCTGATCAACACGTGTGTTAGGTGGCCATATTAATGATGTGTAGTCCGTATTGAGTGAACGGACGTCGCTACAGTCAACGCGATCTGGAAAAATCAGCAATCGTTTCCCCGCGTGACGAATAACGTAGGCGCGTCCTAATTTTGTCGCTACATTAGCTGTTTTAATGAATTGAATTTCCCCCATCATTCTCATCTCCTGTTTGCGTTAATAATAAGCCATGGCTAACGATGACATGGGTTTTAGGATCTGCAAGGGGTGTTGTCAACAGAAAATGTGTTGACTGATAGCAGTGGCACAAGACTGAGAAAATATACGGAACGTTTGAAAAAAAAATTTCTTGAAGGCTAGCGAATTATTATTCGGCTTAAGATGTGGGTATTTGTCTTATCGCATAGATTTCTTTGACCAGCTGGGAGAAATAAATGATTATAAATCCAAAAATCTGGAGTGGTTTTTCTTAATTGGTCGCGTTATTTATGTGATTACTCTACTGTTTATTGGGGCATTTTTAGATACAAGTAAAAAAATATTTTAAGTATATAGATTCTGTTTCAGTCAAGTAGGAAGAAGGTGAGTATAAAAGTTTGCCGGCCAGTACAATACTATTAAAATGGAAGTGTACTTGCTGTTTCCAAAGAAGTTACCCGGTCCTGATGTTACCCGGTCCTGATGTTACCCGATCCTGATGTTACCCGGTCCTGATGTTACCCGATCCTGATGTTACCCGGTCCTGATGTTACCCAATCCTGATGTTACCGTCCTTGATGTTATCAGCCTTGATGTCACCGCTTCCGATGTTACCCACGTCGAGTACAAGTAGAATCAAATGTTGTACACACTAGCCGGGCAAAGAAAAAGCAAGCCGCGAATGCACCGTTTGTTATTTGTGTTTATTGGTGCAAAAATCTGAGCACTTTTAAATGCATTTCTCCCCCAAATTATTTACTTCACCTAAGTAGATCTCAGTCTATTAACTCTGATTTTATCGAGCAAATTTTTATAAAATAATAGCGTCTTCTTTCTTTAATCGATAGGGAGGGGCTGAGAGAGATTTTTTTAATTATATAACACAATCATTTATCAGCAAGTTTAATGAAAATTCAACTGTAACATCAAGGTAACGAAAAGTTGAATGTATGAATTCTAGAGAAAGTCGCGTTTTTTTTGGTTTGTATAACGACTCGAACGCTGAATTTTATTTCTTCTGCCGTCGTTAAATGAGAATATTTTATTTGTGCGTAATACGCCTATCCACTTCCACAAGTAGACCCAGATCGTTCATGCTGCAAGAAGATTTTTAGTGAAAAGTTTTTGTCCGTTGGACAGGGAGGTTTTGTTGAGGATTATTTTTATTATATAACACAATTACTTATCTGCAAGTTTAGTAAAATACGGACTGTGAATCCAAGGTAACAAAAAGTCCGACTTGACAAACGCTGGTATTATTCTATTCTTTATAGTGAAGTTTTCAATCCATGCCGTGAGCGTGGCGCGGTTACCCCGCGTTAAAAAAGGAGGGGTTTGAAAAAACCTCCGCTGCTTTCGCCAGGTGAGCGTATATGAAACTGTGTGGCCCACAGATTGATGCTGGTCATCAAATTAGCGAGTTCGATGTAAGAATCGCTAAGACTCTTGCCTAAGTTTTTGGGCAAAATCATATTTTTAAATAGGGATAATCTCATTCATCGAGAGAATTTTTCGCGTCTGAACTGGTTTCAGGCGCAGAAACGTGAACAGGAAGCTGTTCTCTTTGATCTGAAATTGCGCGGGGCTAGCCCCTTCACCGCATACCACCCATACACCTAGGTGGCGATGTTGATCTCCTAAACTGCTGCTGGTCAGCATTTAGTAGAGACTAATTTTTCCGTTTGTATCGTTTGGCTTAGGCCACTTCTGTCATTTGGCGCTCGCTAGCCGTCGCCGTTACTGAAGTAGATGCACACACTTGCCCGCTATTTAGCATGCGGAAGCTCTCTCGTGTGGCGTGGAATGAAAGATTGATTTGTTTCGTGAATCTACACCGTTACGGTGTCCCAGGCTTTGGACTGGGAGTGGGTTGATGGGTTAAGCCTGTCACCTGTTGGATGAGAGCATCCCTAAAGAATTTGCTAGTTGCTGAGGCAACAAACGAGAGCGTTTCCTAATTATTAGTTAAAAAAAATTATTGAACTGTTACTTGGTGAGGGTATGAAAACTGACTCTATGCCTTATAAAGGACCATTGAGAAAATTAATGCGAGATCTATATCGCGTACTGGGAAAGCACAACCGTTATGATGCCAGGGGCAAAAAAGTGGTTAGCTTTGCCACTCAACAACAGCGTCAAAATGTGCTGGAAATATTTATGCGTGAACTGTATACGCTGGGGTATAAGCCGGAGAATGTCAGGTCGCTGAAAGAAAAACATATTGCTGCAGTATTGGATAGCTGGGAGCAGCGTTTTATAGCCAGCGAGAAAATGAGTGCGTCCACCCTTACCACGCGCATATCCATATTACGCACATTCTTTAGTTGGATAGGTAAGCAGGGTATTCTGGATGACCCTACGAAATATCTGAAAGAGCCAACCGCTATAAAACGCACATTGGTATCCAACGTTGATAAAACATGGTCGGGACAAGGTATCGATATTAATGCGAAGTTAGAGGAAGTTGATAAAAAAGATCCGGTAGTGGGTTTGCAATTCCGACTCCAAGCTGCATTTGGTTTGCGGCCAAGGGAGGCTTGGTTGTTGAAACCACATATGGCAGATAAAAATACTCATCTGGTAGTGGCGTGGGGTACCAAAGGTGGACGTTCACGCGCTAATGTTTTAATTGATACGCAGGATAAACGTGATCTCATTGACTTGGCCAAACAGTTAGCACCGAATCTGCAAGATTCCACGATCCCAAAGGAGCACACTCTAAAAACGTGGCGCCGACATTTCTACTATGTTTGTGAACGTTGTGGTATCACTCGCAATGACGGTATTACCGCCCATGGTCTACGTCATGAATATGCCAATGGCAAATACCAGGAGTTAACCGGTTTCCCCTCGCTGGTGAAAGGCGGAGATAAATCTCAGGTAGACCCGGATCGGGATAATGCCGTCCGGCTGGATATTGCGGAAGACCTGGGGCACGGTCGAGCGGTAATTACTGGCGCTTACATCGGAGGGAGGCGTAAAGCTCAGTAAATTGGTTATTGAGCATACCGAATTTCAAAACTATTAACCTTGTTTTAATACCAATGCGTAGTTTGTTGGTTTCATTTTTTTTGAATTTGACAATTTAATCTAAATTTCCCACAGCCTTGCTGCGGGCGCAAACCCGATGGAGTTAAAATTGATTGCAGATTCCCATCCTCGCTTAAGCAACGGTTGTACATATACAACATACAATGTGTTTACAATGAATTCATCGGTATTGTTGCTTGTCGCTGAATGTTCATCCGTGTATCTCTAAGCGTCGAATGATGCCATACCGATCGAATCATTTCATTGATAGTGTTGCGCGTACAAGCCTCCTCTCAAATTATGCCGCCAAATCGCCAGTGCACTACTGTTCATTGAAACCGCAATCCGATTGAAATCGCCGTCATTAAAACCGCGTATGGATAAATCTGTTTCACCGGCGAGCTTTTTGGCACGAAGCCAGCGCTCAGTCAATGGTTTGTGCGACCAGTGTGTATGGATGTTGGACCAAACTAATAATGCATTTCCTTGCGCATCGACACCGAGCCGTTTCCCCCATCCACCCAAATTATCAATCTCTTGTGTGTCAAACCAGCCTGACGGCGTCGTATATATTTTCGCGCGGATCGCTCTTCCTGTGTTTTCACAGCTTGAGTTAAACGACTGTGTCCAGGCGACAACAAAAACGCCTTGCTCGTTGCCGTCCAGAGTAATGAAACAGGCACTGCTGGGTGTGTTATCCAGTAATTCTGCACTGGACCAGACTGAGCTTGCGGCATCCAAGCGTGCGCTGTATAGCCCCATGATGTCAATGACCGCTTGCGTCCAAACAACGATCGCATTACCTTCGCCGTCGATGGCAAGTTGCGGTTCGACTGGTGTACTCGATAGTGCGTCAAGGCGCACAGTTTCATCACAGGCTTGTCCAAGCACACAGGTGACGGCATTAACGGTTTCACTGGCCCAAGTAATAACTATGTTGCCATGATTATCCAGCTTACTGTCTGTCGATGTGGCCACGGCATCGAGAATGATCGGTGATGTCCAGGCGTCATTGGCATATGCCGACATAGCGATGCCATTTTGGATCCATGTGATCAGTGCTTCACCCGTTTCATTGATCGATAGAACTGGGTAGTCTGCGTCGTGCTCGAGATCTGATGTGATCTGAGTTGGGCCTAGCCACTGCGCGTTATTCGGGTGATAAATATTTGCCCACAGTTGCTGCTTCGTGGAAAAAGTGTCCTCAGAAATCCATGCTACCGCAGCAAATCCGTTACTGGCCATGGCGAGTTGTAGTGACTCCTTAACTTTTGCATTATTGTGCTGCGCTGTTTTAACCGCAGACTGCACGCCGTTATCGATCACCTGCTCTTCAGACCAAGCCTGGTTGCTCACGTCAAAACGACGGGCGCGTACTTCATGACGATCACCGTTGTCCTGTGCCCAGATTGCAAGCCCATTGCCTATTGCGTCCATCCCCAGGCTGGGATTGGTCACTGGACCGATACCTGCGGACAAGCGCACGTTGTCACGCCATTGCCGTGTCTCGCTTGCTGGATTGTCCTCAACGCCAATGTCTTCTGCAGTTTTCGCGCTTTCAGGGTTGTCCTGTGGCTCACCGCCACCACAGGCTATTAGCACGTGTATGAGCAACGTGTAAATCAATAGCTTTAAGGTTTGAATGGTTAACATACGTACCTCCCGGAGAAATCATGATTGATGAAAGTTTTTTCAGTTTAAATTGGCGGCTACGTGTTCAAAGTGATTTAAACAGGCTTGATGGATTGGTTCATATTACCGAACTTTATTGATCTGCACTGGTCATTGCCGACATCACGAACTCGATTTAGCTTGTCGCCGAAAATTTACGCGATGACACTATTTTTAGTAATAATGAATACTATAGTTTGTAGCGCTATAGTTCGCAAGCGGTTGAGATGGGTGTTCCGAAAAAAGGGACACAAGTGTGGACACAAAACACGCGTTTGCCAAGGCGCTTAGGCAAACCAGAAAAGCACAAGGGCTTACGCAGGAAGATTTCTCGTTGGTTTCCAGTCGCACGTATTTAAGCCTGTTGGAACGTGCGCAGAAAAGCCCAACACTTGAAAAAATCAATGAATTGGCGGAAACCCTCGATGTGCATCCGCTGACATTGTTGACGTTGACTTATTTGCACGAGAAGCCTCGGCAAAAGTTGGGGAAGCTGCATGACATCATTGCGATGGAAATCGAACAGATCAGGGATTCATCCACATGAGGGAGAGTTCTGTGTCTTGTTTAGGAACCGAGCTAGATAGAACCAAAATGCTTTTCCATCCAACCTTTTGGTGGCGCACTGCCGTGCTCGATGCGATAGGCAATTTGGGGTAAAAATATTTTACGCATCACCCGCAGCTCACGGCAAATTATTGGATCACGTGCGGAGTGCTGACGGATGAATGCAAGTAACCGTTTCCGTGTACGCTGCTGAAGGATCACTGCCGGTTTTACATTACAACAATCTGAGAGTAACTGAAGGTCCTGCTCGCTGAGTGATACGAGATCCAACACAATAATATCGCCCATAGTTCTCCCGCTGTGTTTCGTCCGCGAATCACTGTTTTCAAGCACCTTACAACATTCTTTGCGGTACTTCAATTGTGCTCAAATGCTTCGGGCGTGCGCTAAAAAAATCCAGTGCATGTCCGTTAATCCCCAGTTAACGGACATGCATAAATGGCCGTTGGGCGTTCATTTTTTGATGCGATTGCGCCGTTGACGGTTAATTAGTTTGAAGACAGCAACCTTGTCGCGGGATTTTGGTTTAACTCACCGGTCCGGTAGTATTGCAGCGCCGTTTTAGTATCACGATGCCCGCTCAATTGCATGGCGTCACGCACGTGGCATCCCATGTTACCTGCCTCTGTCAAAAAGCCTGAACGTAGCGAATGTGCGCCGTAGGTTTCCGGATTTAAACCGATCTGTTTGATGCGGCGTTTGATCATACGATTGATGCTGCGCCCGGTAATGTTCTCATGATAAGTCTCGTTGTGCTTGATCCCGCGAAATAAATAGCCTTCACGAATGCTGCTTTTTATTAACCAGGTGTTGAGTGCTATCGCGGCTTCCCCGTGGAGCGGTACACAATAACCACTGCCTTGTGGGTCAGTTTTGCTCTGGCGTAATTGCAACATATAACCCTGATCACTTTTTGATACGTCACTGACGCGTAACAGGGCTAATTCGCTACGTCTTCGTCCGCCACTGGCAAAGCCCAGCAATAAAATCGCTTTGTCTCGAATGCCGTGTAATGAATTGTCGCACGTCGCCAGCAATTTTTGCAGGAGGTCTTTGGTAATCGCCGCCTTCTTGTTTGGCTGTTGATCAGCGCTAGTGGCAGCACGTGCGCGTCGTAATAACAATTTCACTTGATCATGCTGCAACGGAGAAGGGTAACCATGTTCCTGTGTGATGACCGACAACGAGGCCAGGTATCGTTTTATGGTGCTAACTTTCAAGGGGCCGACATGCTGCTTTCGTTGATCTCTGACAAGCCGTTGATCAATTTCGCTCGGTAAGCCTGTTACATGATCAAGAATAAAACGCAATACAAACTCGATATTCATGGGATAGTGCGGCGTAATAAACTCGAATCGCAATTGCGCCCAGGTCCAAAAATAATCGACATCCCGTTGATAAGCACGCCGTGTGCTGTTTGCGGTGCCTGCGCTGATCAAGGCGTGTAGATCAACGTTGAGTTCTGGGTCGACCAGAGGGTGAGTGAGTTTGTTATTCATCATGCTATTGTCGCACTTTTTTTTCAGCTGCAAGGCATGTTTGTAAATTCATTGTGGCTAGGATCTGCTGCAAATAATTAACGCCCGCCCGAAAACCTCCGATGATGTAAGATTGCCTATTGAATGGTATGCCTTTGCCTCCGTTACACCGATTGGACAGTTTCCATTTTCCATTCAATTTTTAAAATTAGGCAATCGGATTGAACTCTGAGTTGAGGATTGTCCGCTGGTTTATACTGGTCGTGATGCACCCACAAAAACGGATGTACTGGGGGCGCTATTATTATCTGTTCCATCTGGGCACACCCACTACCTGAATATAACTACGTTAATGAGTGATACCGTTAACGCAATTTATAGCTATGAATACCCGAGGCTATTTTGATTAAGGTAAGGTGAGATTTCAAATATATGGTTGGAAAGATGAACGCCAGTCAATTGATCGAGTTCCTAAAGCGCTTGATCAAAGATGCCAAAAGAAAAGTGATTTTGATGCTGGATAATCTTTGGGTGCATTATGCAAAGCTGGTTAAGGTGTGGCTAACTCAGCATAAGGAAGAAATAGAAGTGTTTTATTTGCCGACATATTCTCCTGGACTCAATCCTGATTTAAAGACAGGTATGCACAGCAAACCTCCCGCGAGTAACAAAAAGCAACTCAAGACGAAAGTGTTATCGCATATGCGGATATTACAGAAACAACCTGCGAGAGTGATGAGATATTTTTGTCATCCTAAAATTTGTTATGCTGCTTAATAAGTCTCATTAATTGCCGGGTTAATAGCAAAAAAAATTCCCTACAACAAAAAATAAGTCGCCAAATAATCAAAATTCAGAACACCGTGCTACTTGTCGGCCAACTTTCAGAGAGATAGTATTTGGGAATGGAAGACTGAGAGAACGAACTGAGAATACTATGCACAGGCGCAACCATACCTGAGGTCTACCATTGAATTTGGCAGATGACCGCCCTGGTTAAATCCAATCGCGATCTTCTTTAACCCTATGCTTAACTTTGGCGGTAGTCGATGAATGTTTTGAAGCTGTGGTTATTTATAATACTCGGCAATTGGAGGCTCCCAGAGTTAGATGTCACAAACTCAATGCATATAATTGAAAACGACAATGAGAAGATGCACAATATGCTCGTGGCGTTTGAAGTTTGGGCGTTAAGTGTACGATCTGTTTGTTTCTTAACAAGACATGTAATAGCAAAGCGCGATTGCAAGGAGTTTTAACGCATTGATGAAATAAATGAAGTGTGTAATACACCTTATTCCAATCGTTACGAGTATAATCCAAGCAAACTCAACAAGCAGTAACCCAACAAAATTGGGCTGTCCGTATCGCCACCAATAGCGAATATTTCATGTCTCGGCACATTTCTTGAGTTTCAGTTGTAGCTTATGTTCTGATCAAGAACCTTATTCGGGTTCGAACGATTTAAAATAAAAAACGTTAACAAATTATTCTCAAAGGATTAATAAATGAAAAATACATCTACAACTATCACGGCAATAATTATGCTTGCTATTGTTGGTTGCAGTAGTAGTAGCAACGATTCAGATAGCAACACAAGCACAGGTGTTTTCAAAGACAGTAATGTATCTGGTATATCTTATGTATCAGGAAAACAAAATGGAGTTACGGGAAGCGATGGTAGTTTCACATACGAAAACGGTGAAACTGTTACATTTTCAGTTGGTGGTGTGGAGCTAGGCACCGTGCAAGGTGACTCCATTATAACGCCTGTGGATTTGGTAACTAATGGCAGCTCAGAATCTACCACCGTTCAAAATATTGTCAGATTTTTGATGATGCTTGATAGCGACAGCAATCCTGATAACGGCATGTCAATCGCAGATGCAGTCAGAACGGCCGCGAGTGATTGGGGACAGGTCGATTTTGCTGGTTCTGATTTTGAAAATGCAGTAGCTACTATCACCAACAGCGCGCAAGCTGTTGATAGTGGCGCTTACACATTACCAAACACAGCAGCGGCGAAATCACACTTGGAATCAACACTTCTATGCACATATGCTGGTGCGTTTAAAGGCAGTTATTCTGGAGGTGATCAAGGTACCTGGGGATTCCTCGTGGACGCAAGTAATGGGAACGTAGAAGGTATCGCTTACAGCACTGTAGAAGATGACGTCATTGAATTAACAGGCAGTACCCCCGTCAGTTTTAATCAGACTCGGTCTTTTGTAAGTGGAAGCACATCCTCCGGTTCCAGTTTTTCGGGAGGATTTCCAACATCCAATACGGCGGCTGGCACCTGGGAAAATAGTATATTCCAAGTTTCCGGAACATTCACCGGTACAAGAATTGGAGGTTCCGTCAGTGCCGTACATCGTTTTACCGGCCATTATATCGGCGACGATGCTGGATTATTCAGTTTTGATATTGACAATTCAAACAACGTAACGGGTGTCGCATACAGTGTATTGGAAGATGAATTAGTTTCCGTGTCTGGCTCGTTAGCAAACACACTATTATTAGCGGAAACTTCATCAGGTGCAGCAATAACCGCTACCCTAGATACATCAACTGGCACCATCTCCAATGGGTCCTGGAGCAACTCAGGCGAAAGTGTGTCAGGCAGCTTTACAGGAAGTGGCTGCAAATTAAATTAATTTTTTATTTGTTCCCGCGATTCTTTGTGGGAACTTTCTTGATCGATGGCATTAGACTCGAATTAATTTTCCTACTCGATCTGTGGTCATCTCAAATTAAAAACAAATTTGTTTTTGTACTCGATGCTTAGCAACAAGTGTTAATCAAATAAGATATTAAGCTAATTTTCGTCAAAAACTCTAACAACACGCAACGATACGTTTTACCTTCATGAAATTTCGGTGTGACCTTGATTTCATAAAAACCGTGGCGCTTACACAAGGAAGGAGCTTTTATGGGTCGCTTTATAGTTACAGGTATCTTTGTCATGGGCCTAGCTTTTTTGGTCGCTAGTTGCACGACTACTCCACCAACCCCTGCCCTTGAGAAGGCGAAAGAGCAGGTTGTTGCTCAAAAACCGAACATAATCCATTTTTATGAAGGAGCTCCTCTGCCAAAAGAAGAGGCTGCCTTTCTCATCGGGGCTGAGTACGAAAAACAAGCGAAAATTTTTATTATTGAAGTGGATGGTATTGCTCCCTTTAAAAAACAGGGACTCATAGGCGGAGCTAATGGCGCCGTTGTTTTACCGGGAACCCATCACATTACCTTGCAGTTTCATGACAAAGAACGAATGACAGTTCCCATTAAATTGCCTGATGTCACGGTTGAGGCTGGTCGTACTTATTTAGTCGACTTTCGCACGATTTATGGGAAAGGTAGCAGCTTCTTAGCAATGCTTGAAACACGCATTTCCATCGCTATACAAGATTTAGATAATAAAGACATCATTTATTCCAGGACCGTGAACAGCCGTGGAATGGAGGAAAAAACCGTAGTTCACAATAACTCTGAAGGAGGATACTCCATCACATTGCCTGCGGACACGGTGATCACTGAAAAATCTCACGCTCTAGGAGGAAACTCAATTATTCAATATTTTTGGGATCCGAGAATCCTCCATGGTATATCTCACAACCGTATAGTGTTGAAAACCGATACTGGCCCTATGAGTGTCGATAAAGAGAAAGACTTCATCAAGTCTGGTTATAAATTTTGGACTTCCAACATCCATAAAAACCCGATAAAAAAATTATCTGAAAAATGGATAATCGTTGACAATAGGCCCGCTTACTTTACTGTTTCTAGGGAAGAAGGCTTTCAAGAGGTTTTCACTGCGTTAAGTGTGCTACGGGGAGATTTCAGTTATGTCATTTTTGATAATATCCGATCAGAGCATACCGATATAATTAATGAAGAAGAGCGTTTAAAAGAGCATGTCATGCGATTATATCGATCCATGAAATTCGACGAGGTTAAAAATCCTAACGTTTTAAAATAATGTGGTAACAAATCGTTTCACTGCCTTATTTGCAACGTTAGGGTTAAGGGCTCACTCATTTTAGAAAAAGCTCCGTTCAGTCACCGGCAAATTAATCCCCCTTCCGGAATGCATTTTGAGTGAATATATTGTCGAGACTGTATTCGTGAAAATAGTAATTTATTGCTTAATCAGTTGATGGAAAATAATGAATAAAATAATAAACGTTGTGCTGGTATTTATTGGGTTCGTTTCTCACTCATATGCAAATGAGGGTTTTGACTTTAGTAGGTTATCTGCATCAGTTAATATGATTCCTGCAGAGATGAACCGTGATGTTTCTGATATTGCAGGTAGCGAGACACTGGATGATAGTGCTTATCAATTTCAGGTCAACTTCATGGTAAATTCTAATGTTGGTTTACCAGGTTTCTATAAATCAAGTTATTCATATGTTTCATTACGAGCGTTTAAGTTTATTGATCGATATACTGATGAGTGCGATGGTGCATCAGAGGTTGAAGGTATTGCCGGGTTTTATGGTCAACGTTATATGGCAACAGAAGACGCTCATCACGGTCTCGGACTTGGTTGGTATTCCGGGCTTGCAGTGGGTAACGATAAGTGGGTTGAGTGTGATTCTCGTTTTTCAGGAGAAGAGGAATTAACTGCTCTTCTTGCAGCAGGTGAGCTATTCTATAAATTTAATGTAACAAAAAACTTCTATATAGAACCTGCGTACCTTGTGGCACTGGACAAAAATACAAATGGCGTTAGTTTTTTTCCTCAGATATTCTTAGGTGTTGAGCTTTAGCTTTCATTTCTTAGTAGTGAGGCAAAGTGAACTGGTGTTGAAAAGCAATTGTCTTGTGGCGCTTAGTTTGGCTGATAAGCAACAGGGACGTTATGTTCGGATGTGACTCATTAGCGTGTTCTGAAAAGCCTACACAGGGATGGGTAAAAGGGCTGGAACTTCCCGTGCTTTTACATCGGCAATTCTTTACAAACTAAGGATGGAAGTACAGGAACTCTTTATCTGATCACCAATGATTTAGACGCAACAGCAACGACTATCGAGACAATCTACAAAAACGATGGAAAGTTGAAGTGTTTCATAAAAATATCAAGTCGAATATGGCACACGCGAAATCGTTAACGAAAGTGGTTGGAGTTGGAACGCAGACAAATCATATCTTCATGTCACTCTATGCCGCTGCCCGATTAGAGATGTTAAGTATCAAGCAACAACTGAATACGTTTGTTTTAAAAAGCAAACTTTACATCAAAGAAATTAGGCTGGCTTTTGAGAAATTACAGCTCCTCAAAAATGCGGCTGCGTAACATCAGTGAGTTATTACAAACAGCAGATCGCTCTTGATCTGACACACTTTAATAAAGATTTGATTGAACGCAACTGGTACTGGCTGAGGATTGTGGGCAATCTCTGGTTAGCTTTGATCAACAACTCGACTTGTGGCTGTTTTCGATGGTTACTTGGGGTCAGAGTATTCTGGCATCTATCTGAAGATGAGTGGTCGGAAACGAATCATCTTTTTAAAATGGTATTGGACACCATGGACGACCCATATCTACACGAACAAGTGCGATCAAGCATGAAGCCTTTTTTCATTCACTACGCGAAAGCATTGCCGGTGACAAACAGCATGACGATGGCTATGTCAGCTTTTATTATTTGTCACGAAATTGCTCATTATACGTTAGGATATATAGGGCAACCGTTAGATAAACAACACGAACTCGATGCGGATAAACAAGGTTATCTTTATTTACAACGTGTGTGTCAGGCTTTTGATGATACTGCGAGTCTGAAAGTCAGCGAAAATATGATGGCGGTTCCCAGTATATTAATGGATCTTTTCGATCTCAATCACAATCGTTTTGGGTATAGTCATCGGTGTCAGAATTTAAGTGAGAATTTGTCATGTACCTGGACGCAGGAAGCTGAAAGTCTCTACGAAGGGTTCCAGAGTACTGTACAAGAAGTATTGAAACATTTGGGACTGGACGAGTTGCAACTGCATCCAGAGGGAATAAATGAAAACCAGGTGAAATGTTAACCATAAAGAAGGTTTGACTATTTTTCATTGAAATAATTATAGCGCCTTTATTATATATTCTATTGCAGGAAATCACTTTGATATCACGCAATGTGGTGAACAGTTCTAATTCAAAATATCGCAACATTGCTAGCAACAAATTAAACTCAAATGTCGTGTTCACTTATGGTTTGAAGCGGCAAGGTTTGATGGATGATTTGGATGTCTGTAAGATGATGTTGTTCGTCAAAATAGCTTATGGTGGTGTTACATCGTCATGCCACTTGAATAAGAAGCTAAAGTTTTTTTAGTATAAAATTACACCTAAAAAAGGTAAAAGGCGTTATAGATGGCAATTCCTCCAAAGAATAAACAACAATATGAAAAGGATTTATTAGATCGCGCCATTGATAGTTTTTCTTCTGTTGAAAAACCGAACAAAAGCGACTTAAATTGTGTTAAAGCGGCCGCACAAGTTCAGGCAGGTATTAACGCCTACCGTGCCGCGGCAAAAAATATGAGTCCTGAAGAACTCGAAGGCGAGAGTCACAATTCCAAACGGCTCGGTGATTTTATGACAATTACCGGCGATCCTAGGCCTCATCACCTTTGTGATGCTCATGCCATTATTTCTGGTGGTCATACCCTTGCCGGAGAACTAAGAGCAATTTTGGCTTGGTTTGAGCGTCGCATTGATGATCCTGTTAATGGTTGTTGGCTACCGTGTAATACTGCGTCTGTTGTGCACATGCCACGGCGATTAAAAAATGCTGTTCCGCACAGTCGGATTCATCGAAAAAAATATTACGAATGGCTCAATAATGTTATAAGTTTGCATTTAATTAAAGACGATGCCATGTTGGTACAAGCGCTTAAAATGGTAGAATTCAAATTACAAACCTCTACTTTTCCCGATGAAGTCATGTTACCAGCGGGGAAAGAATCATGACCATACACCGTATTCATCACAACGATGATTTTCTCACATTTGAAATACCAACTCGGGAAGTACTCAACAAGTTAGGACGCGAACACCCCTTTCATATAGACCGCTCACCTAAACCTTATGCTTCCGTATGGTCTGAGCCATTAAACATTAGCTTTACGCCTATGGAAGCCGGGAAAGAAGCACACATGCCTGACATTTGTGCGCGTAATGGCAGATTATTTCTAAACCATAAAGCGTATAGCGCCTTGCATTCACTGCTTGTCAGTGACGGTGAGTTTTTGCCTGTGGCATATGAGGATGGAGAAGGATATCTATTTAATCCGTTGGTAGTCGCCGAAGACCTGGGCATGTTGGATGAATCACTCACCGGTTACGATCAACATGGTAACCTTAAACATTTTTCTTTCTTGGAAAATAAGCTTGGCGATACGGTGATATTTAGAGCAAAAATTGATAATTACTATGGGGTCTTTTGTGCCGACCAATTAAAAGAGGTTATTGAAAAAGCCAACTTAACAGGCGTTTATTTTCAGTCTGATCTTGCCTCCTTTACAGGAGAACCATCGTTGCTTAATCACTAGTTTTTTAGTTTGAGTCGATGTTAAGCTGAAAAAAGTGATGTATTTTGTAGCTCTATGGGAAAAATAAATGACGGCAGCGTGTCCGTTGCGGAAGTAGCTACAAATATTTCAATCTTCTCAATAGCGGACATTTAGTTGGTAATTTTGCCTCTTCGGAATATCTGAAAGTAGGTATTCTAAGATTAAAATCTATATTTTAATCTCGTTAATTCAATTCACATACTTCAAATAGCGATTTTGCGTATCGAAACGCTCGCTGCTTTACAAATTCATTATTGATAATAAGTAAAAAAGTGAGCATAAATACAATAGAAACGAAGCCAGACCCTATGCCAAATAAATTTCCTATTAAAATATTTTTATCAATTGATACTTCATCTTGAAGCAGTGATAAAATAAAATAGCCGTTTATTACTATACTAATAGTAGCCACAACAAAACCAAAACATCGTATGGCAAGCAGGTTTCTAGCAAATCCATATGTCACGTTGTCATAATAAATTGTTGAATATTTCTTTTTGTCTCGAGTAAACTCCCTTAAAAAATTGGTCGCACTGTGATATTTCTGATCAGCATCTTCTGGGTCACTCTTCTCTTCTTCGTAAGAAGGCATTTGTAAATTGCTAATTTTTGAATTGAGCCACTGATGATATCGCTCTTTAGTATATTTATCCAACAAGGAATTTGAGTATCGCATAACAACTGTTGTCGGTGCGCCACCCCACAATTCAAATAAATTTGTTTGCAGTTTATTTCCGAGATTAGATATTAAACTAGAAATAAATGCCATAACACCAAAGCTTATCAATATAGTTAGAGTTCCTCCCATTACGGTTTTTGCACTTGGGCACCAGGCTAACATCGTCAACACAAATGGAAGTATTGCAAAAAATGCAGGTTTAAACCTTGCGTTGATAGTGTAATGGTCAAAATATTTGCTAAGTTCTTTCAATGTTAAACGCGCACAATGCGCCCTCCTGTATAGGTAAGCATT
>Ga0316204_10006181_pt1 | contig 18696 bp, 15 predicted proteins | sample 6monrhotite_MG_2_FD_205661 | JGI IMG/M metagenome (GOLD analysis project Ga0316204, IMG submission 205661) | Microbial mat bacterial communities from mineral coupon in-situ incubated in ocean water Damariscotta River, Maine, United States -... | ecosystem: Environmental > Aquatic > Marine >...
CAGCGTTGTCTCTAAAGGGGAACCTGCGCTTCCCCTCTCAGGCAAGTCTCCTCGTCGCAAGCTCCTCGTCGTCGCCTTTCACACCCCTGTGCAGTGACTCTCGGGTCGTCTGGCATGCCCACTTGGGTTTGCATCCATTGCGAAACCTGGCCGGTTTTACAGAGTGGGTTCGCAGAAGAGCAACACCTGGGCTCCGTCGAAAACCGTCCACGTGTTCGCAAGGTCTTGCCTCCTGATGTCGCCTTGCGGCGAGGCATCTGACGTCGCAACACCCTCTAGTGTGAGACGCTGGGACGTCGCGTTCCTCAGAGGTGCCTCTTCGCAGTTGGCGCGCGCCTGACGGCACGTTCTGGCTGAAGGTGTGGACTTGGCGAGACCGCGTCATGATCCTGGTACCGATTGGGGGTTGGCGCGCTTGTGCGGCCATTTTTGTATTTACTGGTTTACCGGGCGTAAAAGGTGTTGGAGGTAAGGGGGGCTGTGCGCGGTTGGACGTAGGTTACTGTTTATTCAGAAACCTGAGGAGGTCTCCTGTGCGAACTGTAGTGTTTGTTGTCTGTGCTCTGCTCAGTAGTAGCGCGTGGGCGTGTGGCGTCGAAGGGGAGGTGACTCGCAGTGATGGCTCCAAAGTGGACAAGACCGCGACCATCTCGACCAGCTGGGACAGCTCAAAGGCATACCCGAAGAAGGGCTGGTACGAACTGGACCTGGGGAGCAGCGCCTGTGGGGCGAGCATCAACATCTACGTGGATGGTAACAACTCCAAGCGGATAACGCTCCCGAGCAGCGGCAACCTCCGGGTTGACTACGTCCTTAAATAATCTGTGTCGGGAGTGGTGATGCGTGCTCTCTCTCTGTTCTGTGTGGCTTTGCTCCTTGCGCCGACCGCCGAGGCCAAGCGCCGATCCAAGAAACAGCCGCCCCCTCCCTGTGAGTGGACCGGGGTGACGCCGACGGCGATCAAGCTCTCCGCGAGGAAGGTGGTCGTGGGTGACGCGGTCTTCCAGGTCCACCTCACCGATGAGCAGAAGCGACTGTCCAGCAAGATGAAGGCCTGCGGACAAGAGGGCGCCGGGGCGGCGGTCGCTGAGTGGCAGAGCGCCCGGCAGCTCGCCGTGATCTCGATCGTGCCAGGAGCCATCGTGGTCTTCCCGGCGCTGGCGATGCCCTTCCTCGCCGCGGACGCGGTCAAGAGCCGCAAGGAGGTCAAGCGGGGGCTGGTCGCCGCCGTCCCGGTGGCGATGTCCGGCGAGGAGGCGCGGCTCATCGAGCGCACGCGCGGCGGCTCCTACGCGCAGGTCGCCGCCGAGCTGGAGGCCTTCGCGTCGGGCGAGGGCAGCCTGGCCGCCTGGGTGGAGCTGGGGCTGCGGGCTGGGGAGTCGGAGGCTGATCTGGACGCGTCCGTGCACTACCTGGACAAGGCGCTGGCGACGGCGGAGCGGCTGTCCCTGAGCCGCGCCGTGGTGCCTGTCCAGGGCGCGCGCGCGCAGAGCTACGCGCGGCTGGAGCAGCGCGACTACCAGACGGCGCTGGCGGCGGCGGACGCGCGGGCCTACCGGGCCTACCTGGGGAAGTACCCGGATGGCGCTCACGTCGCCGACATCTCTTCTCGCCTCACCCTCTTTGAGGAGGGTGAGCTCTTCCAGGCTGCCCGGTCCGCGGGCACGCTGGGGGGCTGGGAGGGGTTCTTGGAGCAGTACCCGGGGTCAAAGCGCCGCGAGGTCGTGCACCAGGCCATCTACAACCTCCTGGTGTCCGACGGCACCATCAGTCAGGCCGCCGCCTACCTCGACAGGGCCGCGACCTACGGAAGCGGCGGCAACGGCGTCTACATTGAGAGCGCCTACGACATCCTCTACAGTGACGTCGACAAGGCGGACGCCGGCGCGCTCATCGCCTACACCAACCGCTGGCCGAAGGCCAGCAACCGCGAGAGCGCTGAGCATGCGCTGCTGGAGCTGTACGCGCCTCAGCGCGGCGAGATCGGGCTGGCCCGGTACCTCAAGGAGCGCGGGGACTCGACCATCTCGGAGAGGGTGTGGGACGAGCTGCTGGAGCGGCACTACGGCGGCGGCGAGGCGCCGGCTGGGATGCTCCGCTTCGTCGATCGTTACCCGGAGGCACCCGATGCCACGGCGCTCAAGAAGGAGGCCACCCGGCTGCTGAAGAAGAACGTAGAGGCCATCGGGCTGATCTTCGACCAGCCGTATGAGACCGAGAGCGAGCAGCGGCAGTCGGTCATGGGGCTCATCGAAGGCAGCGCGCCGGTCGATGTTCAGACGCGGTACTTCTCGCCGATCGTGCGGGTGGATGGCAGGGTCCGCAATCGGTCGGATGTCGCCGTGCGGACCGAGCTGGACGTCAAGCTGCACTTCTGCGCTGAGATCAGCAGCAGCCTCGGCGGCGTGGTCTCGGGCCTCTTCGGGATGGTGAGCGGGAAGTACGACGCAAAGGGCAAGATGGCCGTCGTCGAGTCGGTGGAGGTGATCGCTCCTGCTCGCGGTGAGGTGCCGTTCACGGTGTACGTGGACCTCCAGAACCAGCGCGTCTGTGACGCGGAGGTCGACAGAGTCAGCGCGGAGGTGGAGGCGGTGTCGCTGCGGTAGACGGGCCCAGGTAGAGGGTGGGGCCGGTGGGGTCGAGCACCAGCCGCCGATGGTCCAGCCGGTCCAGGCCCAGGATGCCGGCGGAGCGCTCGCCGAAGAGGGCCTCCAGGCCGGCGAGGTTGCCCACCAGCACCGTGGGTTCGGCCTCCTCGATGGGGCCGATCGCCAGGGTCTTGAGGCGCGCTTCGTACACCGGGGTGGCGTGCCCCGCGGCGCCGGTGAGGGCGCCGGCGGGCGTGTAGCCCGCGAAGTCCGGCTGGGCGGCGGCGGCGAAGGTCGCGCGCTCGTTGACCACGGTGACCATCGCGCCCAGATCCAGCAGGGCCGGGAAGGGCGCGCCGTCGTCCAGGCTCAGCGCCAGCCGCAGCACCCCCTTGCCGAACCACGCCAGGGGCAGCGCGGTCAGCCCGGTGACGTCCGGGGGGCTGTCGAGGGGGTGCAGCCGCACGCGCTCGCGGGCCGGGTCGATCTCCAGGATGTGCAGCGACAGGAAGTCGTTGCCGATGACCCCGTCGACGCCCACGCCCGAGAGGTCCACCTCCAGCGCGCCGTAGCCGTCGTAGGCGCGCTCGCCGACGATGAACGCGGGGAGCTGTCGGGCCCGCATGCCGTCCAGCGCGCCCCCGGCGGTGCCGCCGACGAGGTCCAGCCCCTCGCCGTCCAGGCCCAGCCGGGCCGCCATCGCCCGGTCGACCAGCGTGGTGTTGGCGCCGGTGTCCAGCAGGAACTCTCCGCGCTCTCCGCCGGCGAACTGGAGCGGCAGCACGAGCATGCCGCGCGCGCTGCGGGTGTGGGGCGCCTCGGCCAGCCCGGAGCCGCCAGGGGAGGGGAGCGCGAAGGCCGCGTCTCCCCGGCCCGCCGCGCTCGCTTCGCCGATCGTCCAGTCCGTGCGCTGGTAGTGGACCGTGATGTCCTCCGCCTCGACGGTCACCCGGGCGGGGCTCAGCACGCCGCCCAGGTCGCGGTAGTCCTCGAAGCGGGTGAGCGTCGGCGGGTTGTTGGTGTCCGGAGACTCCGAGCGGGCGAGCCGCAGGCCGTCGAGGGCGTACCACTCGCGGCCCTCGCGGCCGCCGCTCCAGGTCAGGACCACCTCCCAGGCATCCTCCGCCAGCCCCGGCTCATCAAACACCGAGGTGAGGCCGACGGTGCGCGACTCGACCACCCAGCGCGCCATGTCGGCGTCGGCGAACAGGTCCGCCCGCTGGCGCTGGGCCGCCCGCTCGGCGCCGCCCGTTCGGCGCGCGCCGGGGGAGAGCGCCCAGCCCGCCGCGCCGTCGTAGCCGCTGGACAGCTCCGCGCCGCCCGGCAGCGTCGTGGTGAAGCGGTAGCGACCCGGCGCGGCGTGGCGCTCGGTGAAGCTCGCGCGCAGCCCCTGGGGCTCGAAGACCACCTCACCGCTCGCCGCCCAGTCCCCCCGGCGACGCAGCGCGGCCTCACCGCCGATGGCCTCCAGGTGCGCCTGGAACAGCGCCGCTGGGGAGGGCGTCGCCAGGGCCTCGGCCGCTGGTGTCGGCGGGGCGGGGCGGACGCAGCCCGCGAAAAGTTGGACCAGGACGAAGAGGATTGCGCTCTCTGAGGCTGTGGGGCGGCACCCAGCATCCCTCACAATCTCCAAGGAGTCCCCATGCGCCTGGCCTTCCTCATCATCACGGTCCTCCCCCTCTCCGCGCCCGCGCTGGCCCAGGAGGCGCCCACCGAGCAGCCGGTGAAGCGGCTGGTCTTCGAGGAGAGCCCGGATGACAGGATCATCGGCGTCGTCGTGAACCCCATCAACCTCGTGGTGAAGCGCCAGGAGATCGAGGTGGTGGTGGAGCCGACGTTCGAGGTGGACCTCATCAAGGAGATCGCCCGGGCGGTGGAGAGGGCGCCGTTCTGAGAGGGGCGGACAGATCCTGACATGAGCGATGAATAGGTGGGAGCTTCACTTTGGAGGTCTCAGTGGGATTCAGCGCATACATCCAGGGGTGGCCCACCCCGAACGCCGACATCAGCGCGGCGCTCAAGGTTCTCGCGGCGGTGTCGCCGATCGCCGCCGACTGCGAGTGGGGGTGCGAGGAGTTCTACCTCCCGGAGGAGGCTGAGGAGGACGGCTCCCTCGCCATCTTCGTCAAGGTCATGGGCTACGACGAGGAGCGCATGATCGAGGACATCTGGCAGTGCGTCGCCCTCGCCGTCGCGATGAGTCGCCTCACCCCGGATTGGATCTGGGAGGTCTCGGATGACCTGGAGGCGATCGGCGCCGATCTGAACGGCGCCCGCTCGCTGCTGCGCGGCGGTCGGGCGGTCCGCGTCGATGGTGACCTGGAGGATCTCCGAGGGGCAGCCGCGACCGAGGATCCCGCGCTGGACGCGTCCCTCTGGGAGGTCATGGCGTCCCTCGCTCCCGGTCGCCTGCTGGAGGCGATAAAGGGGCTCCAGCCCACCGCCTGAGGAGAGAGCGAGATGTCCGAGGCGCCGCGTAAGCCGCAGCTGCCGGAGTCCTGGCTGGCGCTGCTGGAGCCGGAGTTCTCCAAGCCGTACATGCAGGAGCTGCGAGGCTTCCTGGTCTCCGAGAAGCAGCGGCACCGGGTGTACCCGCCCGGCCCCGAGATCTTCTCCGCCTTCTGGCTCACCCCCTTCGACCGCACCCGCGTCGTCGTGCTGGGCCAGGATCCCTACCACGGCCCGGGGCAGGCCCACGGCCTGTGCTTCTCGGTTCGCAAGGGCGTGCGGCCTCCGCCGTCGCTGGAGAACGTCTACCGCGAGCTGCGCGACGATCTGGGCGTCGAGCCGCCGCGCCACGGCGAGCTGACCGCCTGGGCTGAGCAGGGGGTGCTTTTGCTGAACGCCGTGCTCACCGTGCGGCACCGTCAGGCCAACTCCCACCGGGGCCGGGGCTGGGAGCAGCTCACCGATCGGGTGGTCGAGCTCCTGAACGAGCAGCGCGAGGGGCTCGTCTTCGTGCTGTGGGGCGCCGCCGCCCGGCGCAAAGCCGAGCGGGTCGATCGCAAGCGGCACCTGGTGCTCACCGCCGCGCACCCCTCGCCCTACTCGGCGGACAAGGGCTTCTTTGGCTGCAAGCACTTCTCCCGGATCAACGCGCACCTGGAGCAGCTCGGTCAGCCGCCCATCGACTGGTCGCTGCCGGAGTGATCGCTGGTGGAGCGCCGTGACATGACCGACTTCGCCGCCGCCTCCCGTCAGGCCCAGCTCCTCCGGCTGCGCCGGCTCGCCTTGTCCGCGCTGTCGGCGTGGGGGCTGGACGTGCGGCGGGTGACGCACCTGACCTACTGGGAGAACGCCACCTGGCGGGTCGACGCCCGCGAGGGGCGCTTCCTGCTGCGGGTGCACCGGCCGGGCTATCGAACCGCGTCGCAGATCGACGCCGAGCTGCGCTGGCTGGAGGCGCTGCTGGCGGTCGGGCTCGAGGTGCAGCGGCCGGTGGCCGCCCGCGACGGCGCCCGGGTCGTCTGGGGGGCCGCGCCCGGGGTGCCGGAGCGCCGGGCGGTCTCGCTCCTGAGCTGGGTGGAGGGTCGCTTCCGGCCGCGGTCGGCGCGGCCCGTGCACTGCCGGCGGCTGGGGGAGATGATCGCTCGCCTGCACGCCGCCAGCGAGGCCTGGAACCCCGGGGCGTGGGACCGCCCGCGCATCGACGAGCGGGACATCTTCCGGCTGCCCGCCCGCCCCGGCGTGCCCGAGGTGGACGGGCTGCTGACGGAGGCCGAGTGGGCGGACTGGGAGCGCGCCGGTCGGCGACTGCACGGCGTCATGGCCGGGCTGGGGCGCGGCCCGGCGGTCTACGGGCCCATCCACGCCGACCTCCACCTGCACAACGTCGTCTTCCGCGGGGCGGCGGCGCTGCCCATCGACTTCGACGACGCGGGCTGGGGCTACTACGCCTGCGACCTCTCGATCCCTCAGGGGCGCCTGCCCGGATTGAGCGAGCCCGAGCGCTGCCGGGGCGCGCTCCTGGAGGGCTACGCCGCCGTCCGCGAGCCGCCTTCGGCGGAGGCCGTGGAGGCCTTTGAGTACTGCGACGCGGTGATGACGCCGCGCTGGATCGCCGCCCGGCTGGAGATGGCGCGCGTGCGCGAGATGGCGCCGGATCTGCTGCGGCGCTGCACGGCGCGCCTGCGGCGCTGGCTGGCCGGCGCGACTCGCCTGAGCGCCCCCCGGGGCTACTCCGCGCCGGAGACTGTCCAGATCTGCGTCGAGCAGTCCAGGCAGGCGCTCGCGCCGCCGGTGTAGGCCGCGGTGAAGGTGCCGGAGAAGTTGGACTCGTCGCTGAACGAGCCCTCCAGGGTGTAGGTCTCGGTGCAGCTCCCCGGGTATTCGTGGACCACCGAGAAGTTGCCGTCGCTGTCCACCGTGCCGGACATGCTGCCGGGCTGCCCGGAGCCGCCCACGGTGACCACCAGCGTCGAGCTCGCGTGGGAGACGGTCACCTGGTTGAAGTCGATGGTCACGTAGTAGTAGCCGAGGAACTCCGCGCACTGATAGCCGATGGTGTCGTCCAGCCCGTAGAGGCCGCTGTAGTCGACGGTGCACTCCTCGTCGGCGTCCCCGTCGCAGTCGTTGTCCACCTCGTCGTCGCAGACCTCGTCGGCGTCCGGGTTGATGTCGTCCGCGCTGTCGTCGCAGTCCCCGCGCTCGTCGACGTGGTCCGTCGGCGCCTCGCAGGCGTCCACCCCGGCGTCGTCGTCGTCGCCGTAGCTGTCGCCGTCGTCGTCGAGGTACCAGCGCTCCGCGTCCAGGGCGTCCTCGTCCACGTCGCCGTCGCAGTCCTCGTCGACCTCGTCGCAGCGCTCGTCGGCGAGGGGGTTGATGTCGTCGTCGCTGTCGTCGCAGTCCTCCAGACCGGGTCCGCTCATCTCGATGTAGTCCGAGGGGGCCTCGCAGGCGCTGACGCTGTCCCCCGGGTCACCGAAGTCGTCCCCGTCGCCGTCGTGGTACCAGACCTCCGCGTCCACCGCGTCGTCGTCGATGACCGCGTCGCAGTCGTTGTCCTCTCCGTCGCAGATCTCGTCCTCGTCGGGGTTGATATCCGAGCGGGTGTCGTCGCAGTCCCTCGAATCCGAGAGGTAGTTGGCGGGCTGCTCGCAGCTCTCGATGGCGTTGTCGGGGTTCCCGAAGCCGTCGAAGTCGAAGTCCGCGTACCAGATCGCGTTTCCGATGGCGTCCTCCTCGACCGCGCCGTCGCAGTCGTTGTCGAGCCCGTCGCAGACCTCCTCGTAGGTGGGGTGCATGGTGGGCTCGTCGTCGTCGCAGTCCCGGCGGTTGTCGACCTTGCCCTTGGGGGCCTCGCAGCTCTCCACCCCCGGATCCAGATCGTCGCCGTAGCCGTCGCCGTCTCGATCGTCGTACCAGACGGCGGCGTCGCTCGCGTCCTCGTCCACCGCCACGTCGCAGTCGTTGTCGAGCCCGTCGCACTGCTCGGCCGCGCCGGGGAAGATGCGGTCGTCGCCGTCGTCGCAGTCCGTCGCGTCGTCGGTGTAGCCGAAGGGGGCCTCGCAGGCCTCGGTCACGCTCGTCAGCTCGCCGTGGTTGTCGCTGTCGGCGTCCTCGTACCAGACCAGGGCGTCGGCGGCGCCGTCCTCGTCGATGTCGTCGTCGCAGTCGTTGTCGGCGTAGTCGCAGTACTCGACGCCGCCCGGGTTCACCTCGGGGTTCCCATCGTCGCAGTCCAGATCGCCGGCGTCGTAGGTGGCGGCGCAGTCGGGGTTGCGGGCGTCGAAGTAGCCGTCGCCGTCCACGTCCCAGGGGGAGTCGACGATCTCGTTCTCGTCCGGTCCGAGGAGGCCATCGCAGGCGGCCTCGCTGGCCTCGTAGATGCCGAAGTCCGACTTGCCGCAGCCAGTCAGCGCCAGGGTCAGCAGGAGGGAGATGGGCATGGGAGACGCTCCTGAACAAGGCTGACGCGAGCCTACCGCAGAATGACCTTCGCTCGCCCGGATTCAGCGTGGTGGGGGCGACGTGACAGGACAAAAAGAGTCGGTTAGACTCTTTTTAGGAGCACACCATGCAGACCCCACACCAGCAGCTCGACGCGCTGCTGACCGAGCTCGACCCCAAGAAATCCCTGGTCTTCCTGACCGGCGCCGGCGTCTCCGCCGAGAGCGGGATCCCGACCTTTCGAGGTAAGGGCGGCTACTGGACCGTGGGCTCAAAGGTCTACCAGCCGCAGCAGATGGCGACCTGGCTGAACTTCGAGAAGCAGCCCCGGGAGGTCTGGCGTTGGTACCTCTACCGCCGGGGCGTGTGTCGGGCGGGCGCGCCCAACGCCGCGCACCGGGCGCTGGTGGAGCTGGAGCGGGCGCGGCCGGCCGTCTTCCACCTCATCACCCAGAACATCGACGGGCTGCACCGCATCGCGGGCAACTCCGCCGACCGGACCTATGAGATCCACGGCACGGGTGAGGAGATGCGCTGCGCCGAGCGCTGCACCGACGCGCGCTACCCCATCCCCGAGGGGGTGAAGGACAAGGCCCAGGACGACCCGCTGCCCGACGCGGAGTACGCCCTGCTGTGTTGTCCCCGCTGCGGCGGCCTGGCGCGCCCCCACGTGCTGTGGTTCGACGAGTACTACGAGGAGGAGCTGTACCGCTCCAACACCGCCATGATCGCGGCGCACACCGCGTCGGTGATGGTGGTCGCGGGCACCTCGGGGGCGACGAGCCTGCCGGTGCAGGCGGTGACCGTGGCGCTGAAGGCCGGGGCCGTGTTGATCGACATCAACCCCAACCCCAACCCCTTCCGGGAGCTGGCGGATCAGTACTACCGGGGGCTGTCCCTGCGCGGCAGCGCGACGGAGTGGATGCCGGAGGTGGTCCAGCGGCTCAAGGGCTGACGTCGGCTCAGGGGCTGATGTCGGGCAGGCACAGGGTGAAGCGGGTGCCCGCGTCGGAGACGTCGACGGTGACCGAGCCGCCGTGGGCCTCGGCGATCTCCTTGACGATGGCCAGCCCGAAGCCCGCGCCGCGGGCCTTGGTGCCGCTGACGAAGGGCAGGAACAGGGTCTCGCGCAGGTGCTCGGGGATGCCGGGGCCGGTGTCGCCCACGGCGATCTCCAGGGTGTCGGCGGTGCGCCACGCGCTCAGGGTCACCCGGGCCGGGGCGCGGCCGCGGGCGGCGTTGGAGGCGTTCTTGATGAGGTTCCAGATGGCCCGGGTCAGCATCTCGGGGTCGGCGCGGCCCACCGCGCCCGGGGCCAGCTTCAGCTCGAAGTCGATCGCGTCCTGAGAGAGGGAGAGCTGCCAGAGCTCCACATGCTCCCCCAGCACCTGGGCGACGTCGACGACCTCCGGCTTGACGCTGATGCCGCCGCGGCAGAAGGCGAGGGTGTCGTTCAGCATGCTCAGGGAGCGGCTCAGGCTCCGCTCGAGCTTGTCGTGGACCGTCTCCGTCGAGCCCAGCAGCCCGGGGGACTCGCGGTGGGTCTGCAGCAGCATCTGGGAGAAGCCGACGGGCCCGCGCAGGTCGTGGACGAGGTAGCCGACCGCCTGCCCCATCGCGGCCATGCGGCGCTTCCGGGCCAGCTCGGCGCTGATCTCGGCGTTGCGGATGGCGAGGCCGGCGTAGCGGAGGAAGACCTCCAGCATGTACTGGCGGTCCGGGGTGACGTCGATCTCCGTGAGCGCGATGGCCACGCCGTAGTCCGGGATCGGCAGGTAGTAGGCGTCGCCCTCGTGGCGCACGTCGCTGGTGCTCACGCTGGCGGGCAGGCGCGCCTGCAGCGCGGCCTCGTCCCGCAGGGCGCCCACCCCGATGTGGAAGCTCGCGCGCTCTCCGTCGGTCCGCAGGAGCGCCGCCGAGTCGGCGCCGAGCCAGCGACAGACCTGATCCAGGAGGAAGCTCAGCAGGCGGGTGAGATCCTCGCTCTCGCCGCGCAGTGAGGTGAGGGTCTCCAGCAGGGTCTCCAGCTCCCGGGCCCGGTTCCAGCTCATCACGAGCTTGGTCGCCAGCTGGAGGATCTCCTCGGAGAGGAAGGGCTTGACGAAGTAGCCCACGTTGGCGCCGGCGCGGTCGATGATGGTGTCCAGGCTGTGATCGCTGTAGGCGGTGACGAACACCACCTCGGCCCGGCGCTCCAGCTTGCGGATCCGCTCGACGGTCTCCAGTCCGTCCATGCCGGGCATGCGCATGTCGCAGAAGATGACCGCGTAGGGGCTCTCGGCCGCGACCGAGGCTTCGACGAGGGCCACGCCGCGGGCGCCGTCAGCGGCGATGTCGACCTCGAAGTCCACGAGCCCGGTCCGGCGCGACGCCCCCTCTGGCGCGACGCCGAACAGCGCGGCCGCGGCGCTGTCCATGGCGGCGGTGTCCCGCCTGCGCGGCGCCAGGATCTCCTGGAAGCCGTCGCGGACGCTCTCCTCATCGTCGATGATGAGGACCTTGGCGTTCATACGTCTGAACATTCATCGCTCTGGATGGGGAGGGTGATGGTGGCCCGGGCGCCTCTGCCGGGCCCCGGGCTCATGAGCTGGACTGTCCCCCCCAGCGAGCGAGCGACGCGCCTGACGGAGGAGAGGCCGATCCCCGACCCCCGCCGCTTGGTGGAGTACTGCGGCTCGAAGAGCCGCTCGGCGTCGCCCGGCTCGAAGCCGGGCCCGTTGTCCGCGACCTCCAGGAGGAGGGCGCCGTCGACCCGCCGCCCGATGAGCGTGATCTCCGGCGCGCTGACGGGCGGCGCCGCCTCGTCGAAGCTCTCCGCGGCGTTCTTCAGCAGATTCAGCAGCACCTGCAGCGCCTTGCTGCGCTCGATGTGGAGCGTCGGCAGCTCCGGCTCCACCTGGAGGATCAGCCGCCCGTGCCGCCGCCGGATGCCGTCCTCGATGAGCAGGGAGGCGTCGCGGAACAGCTCGTCGATGGAGAGGCGCTCCAGCCTGGGGGCGCTGCCTGCCTGAGAGTAGTTGCGGTGCGTCGCCAGCAGGTCGGCGGCGTGGCGCACCGCGCCGAGCAGCTTCTCGATGTGCTGCAGGGCGTGCGCGCGGGTGCCGGTCTCGGTGTCCCGGATGGCGTCGAGCATCAGGATGAGGGCGTCGGCGCGCTGCGGACCCAGGGCCTCGGTGAGCGCCGGGAGGTTCTGCTGGAGGTAGGCGATCGTGTTGGCGAGGTTCTGCAGGGCCTCCCGGCTCCGCAGATCGTCCCGGACCGTCGTGGCGCGTGAGCCGATGCCGGTCATGGCGTTGCCGAGGTCGTGGAGGATGCCCGCGGACATCTCGATGCGCCCCTGCTGATGCGCGGAGCGGGCCAGCTCGGCCTCTCGCTGGCGGATGGCCTGCCGGTGGGCTGTCATGTCCCGGGCCACGGCGTAGAGCGAGCCGTCCGGTGCGGGCATGGTCTTCCAGGCGAGGGGCTTCCACGAGCCGTCGGCGCAGCGGTAGCGGTTCTCGAAGGACACCGTGGGCTCGCCCTGGCTCAGGCGCGTCACCTCGGCCAGCGTCTTCTGGATGTCGTCGGGGTGGACATAGTCGAGGAAGGGTCGGGAGAGCAGCTCCTCCGTCGTCCAGCCCAGCACCTCGGTGAACGCCGGGTTGATCCTGCGGAAGTAGCCGTCGGTGCCGGCGATGCAGATCATGTCCAGTGAGAGGGTGAACAGCTGCTCCAGCTGGTGCTCGCCGCGAGCCGCTCGCGCCCTGCTGAGCTCCTCTCGGCAGCGAGCCAGCTCCTCTTGGAGGTGTTCTGTCTCAGTCATTGGGGGTAGCTCGTGAAAATTAAGCTGCTCCCTTGATTATACAGGAGTTGCTCAGGCGAGCTGCGCCCAGGCCTCGCAGAGGTCGGAGTAGAGGGCCGCCCGCTCCCCGGCGGCCGCGGCGTCGGGATCCCCGCCCGTGCGCGCCGCCAGCGCCCGGTGGGCGGCCATCGCGTCCGCGGCGAGGGTGTGCGGGGCGTGTTGGCAGCGTCGATCGCCGAAGGCGCGGCGGTAGGTCCAGCCCCAGGCGGACCACACCAGGGCGTTCAGGGCAGCCGAGTCCCGGTCTCCGGACTGGATGCAGCGCAGGGTGTTGGCGCTGGCCGCGAACACGAACACATCCTGGCGCTGTGCTTCGTTCGCTGGGATCTGATCCATGAACTTCAGCGTAGCCGCGAGCCACGGCGGGGGCTCCGGGGCACCAGGCCCCTTCTGCCAGGTCTCCACCGCCCGCCGGGCCGCGACCGCGACCCAGCGCGACCACACGGCGGCGGGCACCAGCGCCTCGTCGTCGGGCAGGACCAACGCCACGCCGCCTTGAGCGATCTCCAGCACGCCCGCGCCCGCTCGCTCCTCGTCACCCAGCCGCCACAGCAGCCGCTCGGGCGCCGCCAGCGCGGCCGCCAGCGCCCGCTTCAGCGCGTCTGCTCTCTCGTCTGCGCTCTCGTCGGTCGTGCTGCTTGTCATCCCGTGCTCCTTCCCATCGGCCCTGGCTCGTGCTGCTCACCGCGCGGCCCGGTCGACCACCAGCTCCCGTGAGGGCCGCCGCCGAGCGTGCCCAGGCAGACGCGGCGCTTCAGCGACCAGACGCGGACCTCGCCCGATCCGTCGCCGGTGACGAGCAGATCGCCCGAGCGGTGGTGGAGGCGCGCGCTGTTGGTTCGACCCGCCATGGTGAATCCGCAGGTCGCGGCCTCGAAGTCGACCACCGCGATGTGGTCGTCCTCAGTCGCTGTCGCGTGGAGTCCGCCGCCGAGCTCAACGAGGGGCTGCCAGCCCCGGGCCTGGAGCGACAGGGTCTCCAGAGTGGAGGGGGGCACGATCTCCCGCACAGCGGCGGTCCGGGGGTTCCAGTGCACGATGAAGTGCTCGTCTTCTTCGTCTTCTTCGTCTTCTTCGTCTTCTTCGTCGTACCGCGACTCGTTGAGGAGCAGAATCTCCAGCCACGCGCCCTCATCGTCGGTGGCGCAGAGGGAGGCGTGTCCGTCGACCTCCAGCACCCCCAGGCGGACCCCGTCCTCGCTGGACCAGGCCTCGACGCGGGAGCGCTTGTCGTCGGTGTCGTCCCGGAAGAGGAGCGCGCCGCCGGGCCCCGGGGTGGGATCCTGGTAGCCCTCCAGGCGCGGAAGCCGGCCCACGATCCTTCCGCCCGGGAGCTCACAGATGAGGTAGCCCTCGCCGTCGTCGGGGTAGACCATGGCGTGCTCGCCGTCGGGGGTCAGCTCCTTGACCGATCCTGGCAGCGCCACCTCTTCGTCGGGCGGTCGGCTCAGATCGCCCCAGCCCCGCCAGCCGAAGATGCCCTGGTACGCGATCACCCAGAGGGTGTCTCCCCGGATCAGCAGGCCCTTGATCTCCTTGAGGCTGCCGCGGATGATGGCGTCGCTCGCCTGGGAGGGGCTCGGGTCCGCCAGGGTGATGCGCCGCCAGGTCGCCAGATCCCAGACCTGCACCCGGCCCTCCCGATCGCCGATGACCAGCCGCCCGGAGGCTTCGTCCAGCGTCGCCGCGGTCACCTGGTAGCCCAGGTCGCTGGCGATCACCCCGAGGAGCTGCCCATCGGACAGGCTGCGGCGGCCGATCCAGCCACTGTGGACCGTGTAGAAGAGGCCCCCCTCGGGGTACACCGCCAGCGCCTGCGGCGGCTCGTAGTAGGCGGTCTCCCAGTCGGGATCACGGGCGTCCCGGGGCTGGAGGCTGACCATGCCCTGCTGGCTGTAGAGCAGCAGCGCGCCGGGGAGGCCCAGGGCGTCGCGGAAGGGGGGGAGGGCGCTCAGGTTCCCTTCGGGCTCGGCGAGGGGCCAGGCGAGCACCCGGCACTCCTCGTCGTTCATCACGAGCAGGCGGTCCCCCTCGGCGTTGAAGCGCAGGCGGGTGACCCGCTCGAAGCGGGCGATGGGCTCGGGCTCGCCCAGCCGATAGAGCTCGCCGTGCTCCTGCCCGTAGTCGCCCTGGACCAGCGCCACCACGTCGCCGTCGGGGTGCAGATCCGCGTCGCGGAAGCGGGTGCGGTAGTCGGTCTCATGGTGGCAGCCCCAGCGCGCGATCACGGTGAGCGCTGTGGACGCTGTGGACGCTGTCGCGTCCAGCACCACGACCCGGTCCTGGATGTGGGCCAGGATCCGTGAGCGATCGGCGCTCAAGGCGAGCCGCTCGGACTGGGAGGCGTGGAGGTCCACCCAGCCGCCCAGCCGGTCACCGGTCTCGGCGTCCAGGACGCTCACGGCGCCGTAGTCGAGGACGAACAGCCGGGCGCTGTCAGCGCTGAAGGCGATGTCGAAGCGGTGGTGGTCGCCGGGCTCACGCCAGCGCAGCCTGTCAGGGCTGGTGTCCCAGAGGTAGAGGGCGCGGTCGCTGTCGAGGGCGGCGAGGCGACGGCCATCCGGGGAGACGGCGAGCTTCTCCAGGTTGGCGGCGGGGCGACGGGGCTCAGTCATTGGAGGGAACCTGCTCGCGGATGGGGCCGAGGGGGAGGGTCTTCAGGAGCGCGGGCGCTGTCCCGAGGGAGGCGATGTGCAGGGCCCGGCGGCCCGCGATGACCAGCCGCTCACCGACGCGATCGAAGGCACCAGCGAACACCGGCACCCCAAAGCGCAGCAGCGCTCGGCCCTCCTCGTAGACGCGGCCCTGGGTGTAGAACCGCCAGCGCTCGCCGCAGCGCGCGACGGCGGTGTTGGCCTTCTCCTGGACCCAGTTGGTGTCCTGGGGAGCGCGCTGGGTGAAGCGCACGCCGCGGATCACCGTGGGCGGGGTGCCGTCGGGCTGATCCCGCAGCAGCAGCGGCGCGTCCGCGCTCGGGGGGAGGTCGTGGTGGTAGAGCTGGCCGAAGGTCTCATCGTCCTCCAGGCGGTGATCCGCCGTCCGGAAGAGGCCGGGGGCGCGGTGTCGGAAGGCGGCCGCGTAGTAGCGGTGATCCGGGGTGTAGTAGACGTACTTGGAGCGGTCCCACTCGTCCGGATCGTTGCTCTCACCGTGGGGCCAGGCCAGGGACGGCGTCGGGCAAGCTCCCAGCTCGCCCGCCTCGAACAGCGCGGCGAGGGTCACCCCTGTCCGCCACTCCCCGGCGTTCAGGTCCAGGACATGCCAGTGTCCGTAGGGGCACTGGGTCAGCGCCAGCCCGCCTGGGGTTACGTGGTTCAGGGTGGTCTGGTTGGGGTACACCCCCAGGACCGCGCCCTCCAGATCGACGTGTACGAGCCAGCTGGCGAGGACGAGCAGCAGCGAGCGCTCGTCCACGAAGCGCAGCTCTTCCAGCTCCCGCGAGGTGTAGTCCGGATCCCAAGCGGGCGCCTCCAGGGGGCGCAGCAGCTCCTCGTCGACCAGGAGGATGGCGCGATCGCCGCCGCTCATCACCGCCCGGGCGTAGTCGTCCAGCAGGTGGGAGAGCCCCTTCCGCGCTCGGGAGAGCCAGTCGGCGTCGCCTCCCTGATACCGCTGCTCGTCGCGGAGCCGCCGGCAGTACTCGCGGAGGCGGCGGTAGCAGATGGCCTCCACCGCGACGTCAGCTACGGGCGACGCCGTCGCGCCGGTCGCGCCGTCGGGCCACATGGGCACGCGGTCGGTGACGAGGGCCGCCCGGTCATCGGCCGACAGGTGCAGCGCCGCGTCTCCCGAGCGATCGAGGTACCAGCGGCACTCGTAGGGCTCGTCCAGGAAGCGATCGGGCAGCGCGACGCCCAGCCGCTCGGAGGCGGCGAGCGCCAGCGGGCGCTGCTCCTCGTCCTGCTCCCGGTACGAGGGGAAGAGGCGCGGGGTGTCGTCCGCCTCGATGTAGATGTCCTGGGCGAGCAGCGCCGCGATCACGTCAGGGGACCGCCCGCGGGGCACCCCCAGCGCCGCGAGGCCGGCGGGCGCGGTGAGCGGGAAGGGCAGCACCAGCGCCGCGGGGGCGCCGGTCGGGGGCGCGCTCTCGGCGGTCTCATCCTCCGGCAGCGCGGCGAGGGCCGCGCGGGCGGCGGCGAGGTCGGCGGCGAGGTGCTCGGCGCGGGGGAAGAAGTAGGACCAGGAGAGCGCACCCAGCGCTTGATTGTGCCAGGTGGGATCCTGCGCCAACGCCTCGATCTCGCCTGGACTGTGCGAGTGGGTGAGCGCGCGCCACGCCTCGGGGGTGCAGGCGCTGACGAGGTCCAGGAGGGATTCGGGGTGGTGGGTATGCATTACCCATGAGGTAGCTCAGGCCGCCTGAAGGGTAGGACAGAAATTGTCCGGACGTGCCTCGACGAGCGCCCTCTTGTTCACTGCGTCGATGACGAAAGCTACCCGTCTCCGTTGCCCTCGAAGCCCGCACCGCCGTACATGCTCGGCAGGCTCCAGGCCAGCGGCTTCGCGCCCTCAACACACCGGCGCCAGCCCGCGATCAGCCCACGCGCCTCTCCCAGCTCCGTGTCCAGCGCGTTCAGCGCGGTCTCTTGGAGGGTGCCCGTGCCTGACGCGAGAGTCTGGCTGTCTTCGCCGAACCGCGTCCACTGATCCGCGTAGTTCTCGACATAGCGCAGCTTCCCACCTTGGAAGAGCTGCAGCTCATCCCAGCCGGCGCCGGTGTGATAGCCGTAGGTCAGGAAGGTCCAGCCCTGCTTCACGAACACCTGGGTCAACCCGATCGGTTCGCTGGTCAGCCAGGTGTGGAACGCGACGCTACCTTCGGGAGCTCGCGGACGGAGGATGATCGGGATGTGGAAGTAGCGACTGTCGTAGTCCCTGGCGGCGTCCGCGCGGAGCTGGCGAAGGCGGGTCGCGGACGGTGCCAGCGTGTAGTCGTCGCCGTCGGGGTTCAGCTGGTAGTCTGGGAATGTGCTCTTGAGGGTGTCGAGTACCTCTTCCAAGCTGTGATCGTGGATGCGGTAGAACTCTTCAAATTCACTCATGCGGACCGGGTATCACAGAGCGTGTCTGTGATTGATCCCTCGCAGTCACTCCCCCGGAGCCGCGTCCCTTCGCGAAGCCTGGAGAGGACCATGCCTCTCGTACTTCAGCGCTCCTGAGTCGCTGCCGCTGAAGCCCTCCTCATGTCTTCATGGCCCCAACGGGGCGAGTGTACGAGCCCCCTGTGACCCCCCCCCTTCCTCCTCCGGAGCGGCTGCTTCACAGCGACTCCAGCGGCATCAAACGTGCCGTCAGGCGCGCGCCAACTGCGAAGAGGACCCTCTGAGGAACGCGACGTCCCAGCGCCGAGGCGAGAGGGTGTTGCGACGTCAGATGCCTCGCCGCAAGGCGTATCGGCTCGCCCTTCAGCGCTCCTGCGTCGCTGTCTCTGAAGTCCTCATCCCTGTCTCCTGACCCCTTACGGGGCGAGGGGGACGAGCCCCCTGTGACCCCCATTTCCGGCCAGCCCGCACCGCACCCCCAGCCTCTCGCTAAGCCCCCACCTTCCGTCAGCACGCGCCGCACGGCGCGCGCCAACTGCGAAGAGGTACCTTTGAGGAACGTGACGTCCCAGCGGCTCACACTAGAGGGTGTTGCGACGTCAGATGCCTCGCCGCAAGGCGACATCAGGAGGCAAGACCTTGCGAACACGTGGACGGTTTTCGACGGAGACCAGGTGTTGCTGTTCTGCCATCCCACGCTGTAAAACCGGCCAGGTTTCGCAATGGATGCAAACCCAAGTGGGCATGCCAGACGACCCGAGAGTCAGAGCACAGGGGAGTGAAGGGCGATGACGACGAGGAACGAGGAGGAGAACTTGCCTGAGAGGGGAAGCGCAGGTTCCCCTTTAGAGACAACGCTGGTTGGCAGCGGCGAATCCGTCAAAGTGGGCAAAAGCCCGCACTAACCGCCACGATCCATGCGGCAGCCGAGCTCACGCTGACGAACACGATCCATGCGGCAGCCGTACAACCACTGACGTTCACGATCCCTGCGGCAGCCCAACCCCACCCGAGCCCAACCCAGCCGGGCCGGTTCAGCCGGGCCGGGTTCAGCCAGGCCCTTCTCGCCAGGGCTCACCCCCTTGGGCGAAACGCTCGTGTCTTCGGGACTGCTCGTCTCTGCTGGGCTGGTGGGGCACGGGGTGGGGCTGCCGCATGGATCGTGAAGCTCACTGGGAGCGCGGCTGCCGCATGGCTTGTGGGCGTTACTGCGGGCTTTCGGCCACTTTGACGGATTTGGCGCTGCCAACCAGCGTTGTCTCTAAAGGGGAACCTGCGCTTCCCCTCTCGGGCAAGTTCTCCTCGTACCTCGTCGTCGCCCTTCCTCCCGGTCTGG
>Ga0316204_10006184_pt1 | contig 18687 bp, 12 predicted proteins | sample 6monrhotite_MG_2_FD_205661 | JGI IMG/M metagenome (GOLD analysis project Ga0316204, IMG submission 205661) | Microbial mat bacterial communities from mineral coupon in-situ incubated in ocean water Damariscotta River, Maine, United States -... | ecosystem: Environmental > Aquatic > Marine >...
ACTCAATATCTAATTCACATTCAATGATAATGCGTAGTAAACCAATTGCAGAACGACGTAGACCAAAAGGATCTTTATCACCAGTCGGTGCTTTGCCTATAGAGAATATACCCACCAAGGTGTCAATTTTTTCACTTATCGCTAAACACTGGCCCAGGGTAGTTGATGGTAAATCATCACCAGCAAATCTAGGTTGGTAATATTCTTCTAAGGCTATAGTAACATCAGCATCTTCACCATCAGCTTCAGCATAGTATTTTCCCATGGTGCCTTGTAATGCAGGAAACTCGCTGACCATTTCAGTTAACAGATCACAGAAGCATAATTCAGCAGCACGTTTGGCATTGTTGGCATCTATATTTAATGGCTTTGCCAAGCTCGAAATAATATTATTTAAGCGTTCAGACTTTTCGTGTAAAGTCCCTAGCTCTTTTTGGTAAACAACCTTATTTAATCCATCAATATGTTTTGCTAAGCCATGCTTTAAGTCTCGCTCCCAGAAAAATGCAGCATCACTAAGCCTGGGTTGAATAACGCGCTCATTACCCTGCTTTATGGAGTCAGGCTGTTTGCTTTCAATGTTTGTTACGCAAATAAAAGAGGGCAGTAACGTTCTCTGTTTATCAAGTATGGGGAAATACTTTTGGTGGTCTTGCATGCTGGCGATCAAAACTTCTTTTGGCAGCTTGAGAAAGTCCGGGTTAAAGTTGCCAACGAAACTAATGGGCCACTCTACTAAGGCAGTAACCTCATCAAGCAAGTCAGCATCAATGACAGCAGTTCCATTATTCTTTGCTGCAATAGTTTCCACTTGATCTTTAATCAAGGAATACCGTTCATTGTAATTAACTAAAACTTTCCCGTTTTGTTTTAATGTTTCAGCATAATTAGCAGCTTGTTTAATAATAATTGCTTCAGGATGATGAAAACGATGTCCATAGCTAGAGTTACCTGATTTAACTCCCATGATCTCGCAGTCAATAGTTTCTGTTCCAAGTAATAATAGAACCCACTTGATTGGGCGAACGAATTCAAAATCGTTATTTCCCCAACGCATACGTTTAGCAATAGGTAGGCGTTTTAATGCCATGTTGATCATGTCAGGGATTAACTCCTGAGTTTGCTTACCCTTAACTAAAGTATCAAAAACTAGCCAGCTGCCTTTTTCAGTTTCCAGTCTATCCAATTGATCGACTGCAATGCCACATGACTTGGCAAATCCTTCAGTTGCGCGAGTCGGTTTTCCATCATCATCAAATGCGGCGCTGATGGCTGGACCTCGGCGTTGTTGTTGCTTGTCCGACTGACTTATATCTAGCTGATTAATTATTACGGCGAGTCTTCGCGGTGATGCAAGCCAACTTGTTTCGATAAAATCTAAATCATTATTTTTAAGTGCATCGCAAATTTCCTGATGAAAAGCAGTCGCAAGCCGTTTTAGAGACTTAGGCGGTAACTCTTCAGTGCCGATCTCGATTAATAAATCCTGTTTCTTACTCATTGTTTATTTATATTATTGTTTCAGTAGAGGGAAGCCTAATGATTCACGACTTTCATAGTAGGCTTGAGCAACAGCACGCGCGAGTGTTCTGACACGCAATATGTAGCGCTGCCGTTCGGTGACCGATATAGCACCGCGGGCATCGAGTAAGTTAAAGGCGTGCGATGCCTTCATAGTCATTTCATATGCCGGTATTGGTAGGCCTGCTTCGATCAGGTCTTGAGATTCTTGCTCATAGTTATCAAACCAGTTAAATAACGCTTCAGTGTTGGCCTGTTCAAAATTATAACGAGACATTTCTACTTCATTTTGATGATAAATATCACCATAGGTCACGATATTCTGGTCATCTTGTGTCCAAATGAGATCAAAGACATTGCTGCAATCTTGTAGACACATCGCGATACGTTCCAGGCCGTATGTCATTTCGCCCGTCACTGGTTTGCAATCTAAACCACCGACCTGCTGGAAATAGGTAAATTGGCTAATTTCCATTCCATCTAACCAGACTTCCCAGCCAAGGCCCCAGGCCCCGAGAGTTGGCGATTCCCAGTTATCCTCAACAAATCGGATGTCATGCACCTCTGAATCAATCCCAATTGCCATGAGTGAATCCAGATAAAGCTGCTGGATATCATCAGGCGAAGGCTTGAGTAATACCTGGAATTGATAGTAATGCTGTAGCCGATTCGGGTTTTCACCATAACGACCATCAGTAGGTCGTCGTGAGGGCTGGACATATGCCGCGCGCCACGGTTCAGGACCAATAGCACGCAGGAAAGTAGCCGGGTGGAAGGTTCCTGCGCCCATTTCCATGTCATAGGGCTGCATTATCACGCAACCTAGGCCAGACCAGTATCGCTGTAATTCAAAGATCAATTGTTGGAAGCTCAGCGGCGTTCCGAAATCTTTATTTTGTTTATTATCTTGTGCCATTAATTTCAACCATTTTAGAAGGCAGGATTATAGCGTGTGTGACCGATGATGTGTATGGAGTGATTTTATCAATTCAGGGCTCAAGGAATAAGGTGGAAATGCCGATAAACCAATCAAGCAAATAAACAATATTAAGACAAGAACGTGAGACATATAGCGATTACGGTTAACGAGACAGCTCACTGGCATGCCCTGATTGGAAAAGCCGAATATCTGACGCACCATTTATTGCCGCATGGTATTGAGGATTATCTGGTCAGATTGTTTTTGCGCTTTGAACAGGAAGATATTCAAGACTCTAGGAAAATATCAGATAGTTTGCAGATTGCTAGTTCGGAAGAAAAGTTACGCCGTCTCGGTGATCAGTGTCTATTGTTATGTGGGTTTTATCCTCAAGCAAGTCAGGAATATGGTATTGCTCTGGGTGAGTTTATCTCAATGGGTTCGGAGGCCTATAAAAAATTGAGTTCTCTTGTCGCTGGTGAAGATGAAATGATTTATGAATATCTGGCAGTTAATTTTTATCAGGTCTCAGAATTAATATGCTATATCAGCGAATTCTCAGACAAACCGATTACAAGTCATCGATATAAAATAACCGAACAACCCGAAGACGCTATTGCTTCATTTAAACGCGCGGTGCCTCCCCAGTTTAGTAGTCCTATATCTCATCGTGTCTTGAATTAGGAAATGCGATATTAAAGTTGAAGTCTGTTCTAAATAATCAAGGTATAAAATAGTTTTGAGCGCTTATTAATTAATATAGAAAGTCTAATTATGTACTTATCTGATCTGAAATGGAGACTTCAAGATAACCGTTTCCTAAAGCAACTATGTCTATGCAGACTGTCGTTATGCGTCCTTTGTTCATTGGTTTTATCAAGCTGTTTTTCCTCTCACGAGCCAGAAGAGGATAACCGTTCGGTTTCGGATGAGACGTCGGTTTCAGATGAGACGATAGAGTATTTTAATAATTCACACGATTCTATACGACCTTTACCACAGGGTTTAGATCTTGACCGTAAGCGTGTTGTCTTGGGGAAAATTTTATTCCATGACACGCGTTTGTCAAAAGACAACAGTATCTCCTGTGCGTCTTGTCATAGCCTTGACAAAGGCGGAACCGATAATCTTGCACGCTCTGTAGGTATAAATGGTGCCATTGGTAATATTAATGCACCCACGGTATTGAATAGCAGTTTAAATTTTGCTCAATTCTGGGATGGCAGGGCGGCTACACTTGAAGAACAAGCTACAGGTCCGATACACAATACGGCGGAGATGGGAAGTAACTGGCAGGAAGTCATTAATAAGTTATCCAGCGATGGAGCATTTATTCGAAAATTCAGGAAAGTCTATAAGAATGGATTGACCAGCGAAAACATACAAGACGCAATTGCGACCTACGAACGTGCTTTGATAACACCTAATTCTCCTTTTGATAAATTCTTGCGCGGTGATGAATCCCTTATCAAAGGTGAGGCAATAGAAGGTTATTACCTGTTTAAAGACTACGGTTGTGACTCATGTCATCAAGGGGTGAATATTGGGGGAAACATGTATCAACGTTTGGGTGTGATGGGTGATTATTTCAAGGACAGGGGTAGTTTGACGAAGGAAGATTATGGCCGTTTTAATGTTACCGGCCGTGATTCAGATAAATATAAATTCAAGGTCCCAAGCCTTAGAAACGTTGCTCTAACAGCGCCGTATTTTCATGACGGGACGGCTGAGACTTTGCATGATGCAGTAAAGGTCATGACGCGTTATCAATTAGGTAAACCGATAAATGAAAAGCATGTCCAGTTGCTCGTTACTTTCCTTGAATCATTAACAGGCGAGCTTGAGGTAAGTCTAAAATGAATATAAGCATCATCCATAGCATTACATTCGTTATTCTATTAGTAATGATCAGTGTTTTTTTCAACCTGTCGAGTGATACACAAGAGTATCAATTCAATAGTGAACAGGAAAACTTGCAAAACATTATTCAGATGGATGCAAAAATAGATCTTGAAGTAATTTTATTGCATGAAAGAGTAAAAAATGATTATGACAATGTAACTTCTATGGTGAATAAAAAATATAGTTATTTGGATAATATTAGAAACCTGAGCATAGAAGATAGTTATTCTGTACTAAAGCAATCGTTTGATAAAAAGGTTGGTTTTATCGAAGAATTTAAGTCAGAGGATTCAGTTTTGCACAATTCTCAAATCTATTTCCCGTTGGCCATTACTAAACTTAAAAACGAATTGGACAAGACCCTGCCCAACAATGATTTTTCAGAGATATTATTTGAGCTGAGAAATGAAGTTATGTTGTTTATCTATTATAAAAAAACTCAGCATAGTATAGGAAGTCACATTGAAGATATTGATAGTCTTGAAAAATACCAGCCCATCTATTCACATGAATTGTGGTTCGGTATCAAACGACATATTGAATCTATAGTAATGCGTACGAATAGCATTAATGATTTATTACGAAACATACTAGCTACTGAATACAAGAAATTACTCAATGACCAACATAAGTTATCCATTGATCGTGAAGCGGAAGTTAAAGCCAAGGCAGATTTTTATAAGTTTTGTCTTTTTATTACGACCTTAGCCCTGTTGTTTTATTGTATATGGATATATGCCCGCATCAACAAATATACAAAAGATCTTACGGAGCTTAATGCCTCATTGGAAGAAAGGGTTCAAAAAAGAAATAAAGAATTAAATGAGTATTCAGAACGTATGGTTGCATTAATCAACACCAGTCCTTCTGTTATTTATGCGACCGAAGTTACTGGTGCCTTCAAACAAATTTATATCAGTGAAAATGTTTTTGAATTGCTCGGTTATAGCGCTAAAGAATTGCTTCAAGACCCGGATTTCTGGTTAAACAATATTCATCCAGACGACAAAATAAGCGCAATGGAACTTATACCTGATCTATTTCAGGATGGTGCTGTCGCAATTGAATATCGGATGCGACATAAAGAGGGCTACTACATCTACATCCAGGACAGCACAAGGTTGTTATTGGATGAAAATGATAAGCCTAAGGAAGTTATCGGTTCCTGGGCAGATATTACAAAGATAAAAAATTCAGAATCAGATATAAAGCAAAAGACAAATTCTCTGGAACAAGCACACCAGTACCTTACTGGCATTCTAGAAACAGCAGTGGATGCAATTATAAGCATTGATCCTGGCGGTCTAATTTTATCATTTAACCCGGCGGCAACAACTATCTTTGGTTATGAGGCGGATGAAGTCATTGGTGAAAATGTTAAAATGCTGATGCCGGAACCGTATCAGAGTCAGCATGATGGATACCTGAACAATTATCATACGACAGGCGTAAAAAAAGTTATGGGTATAGGCCGTGAGGTAATTGGCAAACGTAAGGATGGAAGTGAATTCCCTATGGAATTATCCATTAGCGAGGTCAAGGCCGGAAACCAACAAAGGTTTACGGGTATCGTTCGTGATATTTCTGAACGTAAAATTTTCGAATCTGAATTAAAAAATGAAAAAGAATATTCCGAGAGCCTGATTCAGAATCAATCCAATCCTACTTTTGTGATTGATAAGAATCATGTTGTTTTATTTTGGAACAAAGCGTGTGAAGAATTAACCGGGTTAAAGTCGGAAGATGTGATAGGTACCAAAAGCCATTGGCGAGGATTCTATCAGGAGGAGCGACCTTGTCTTGCTGACACTGTCATCGATATTGATTCTAAAAAGGCCAGTGACTTGTATATAGGTTATGCAAAATCACCTTTGTTAGCCGACGGTATTCATGCACAAAATTGGTGTACTGTAGCAAATGGCGAAGAAAAATATTTATCTATAGATGCTGCACCTATAGTGGATAAAAATAAGACGTTAATCGCTGTTGTTGAAAATTTACGCGATATGACAACAGAGAAAAACCTTGAGGTTGAATTATTGCAGGCACGTGATGAGGCACTAGAGGCAGTTCGGTTTAAAAGTGAATTTTTAGCGAACATGAGTCATGAAATACGTACACCAATGAATGGTGTTCTGGGAATGTTGCAATTAGTAAAAGATTTCGAACTTCCTGATGAATGTCGGGATTATATTAATACGGCACATAATTCCGCAGATGCATTGTTAGAAATAATTAATGATATTCTTGATTTCTCGAAGATAGAAGCAGGCAAGCTCTGTATAGAAAATGTTGATTTTGATTTACAAGAAATAGTAGATGATGTTTGCGCCTTATTATCGCAGCGTGTACAAGAAAAAAATATTGATCTCTTGTCATACGTAGACAATAAAATTCCAGCGCGTATGAAAGGTGACCCAACGCGATTAAGACAAATTTTACTCAACTTACTAGGCAATGCGATAAAATTTACCGAGAAAGGCGAGGTTGTTATTCGCCTAGTTAATGTGTTTAGCGATAATAATCAGGCCACAATAAAAATTGAGATTGTTGATACCGGAATAGGTATACCTGAAAAGGTCATAGACTCATTGTTTGAGGCTTTTACTCAGGCCGATGGTTCTACTACGAGAAAATTTGGTGGCACCGGACTTGGTTTGGCTATTTGTAAACAACTTGTCGAATTGATGGGTGGTAAGCTTGAGGTTGAAAGCGAGAGTGAAAAAGGTTCGAATTTCTTTTTTACTCTTTCATTTGATGTAATTGAACAAGATAGAATAAATATAGAAGTAAAAGAACTGGAAGGCTTAAGCGCTCTGGTTATTGATGACAACAGTACCAATCGAACTATTGTTTGTAAATATCTCAATGCTTGGGGCATGGCCGCTGAGCAGACCGGTGACACGAATCTGGCATTTCAGATGCTATCGGATAGAGCGCAGCAGGGGAAAAAATTTGATTTGGTTTTGCTGGATATGCAAATGCCAGGAATGGATGGAATTGAATTTTCAACAAAGATGAAAAATGATGAAAAACTATCTTGTATCCCGCGAATATTATTAACCTCAAACGGACATATATTATCAGATGTGTGGCAAGCCGCTGATTTTAAAGCATGTCTACAAAAACCATTTCGACGGGATCAATTACGTTCCACCATAAGTTCAATTATGAATGTAATAGGTGCGCCACTAATAGAAAATAAAACAAAAGCCGATGTAATACCCTTTACAAACAATGACAGTAAAATTTTACTGGTTGAAGACAATCTGGTTAACCAGAAAGTGGCGCGTGGGTTATTGAAGAAGATTGGTTTGACTGCTGATATTGCCGGGAATGGCCAAATTGCACTGGATAAAATTGCAGAAACAAAATATGACATTGTGCTAATGGATTGTCAGATGCCGGTAATGAGTGGTTATGAAGCGACTAAGGCTATAAGAAGTAATGAAAAAAATACAAACAAACATCTAACGATTGTTGCTATGACAGCGAATGCGATGGAAGGCGATAAAGAAAAGTGTTTCGCATCTGGTATGGATGATTATTTACCTAAGCCAGTGAAGTTGGACCATCTGAAAGATGTTTTGGATAAATGGTTGAAATTGAATAAAGAGAATCAACTAAGCGAGGAGCAAGATATGGGTGAACAAGCAGTTAAAAAAAGCAATGCTGTCATACTTGATGAAACGGTGTTGTCCACTTTAAAAGAAATTATGGAAGATGAATTCGTTGAGGTCTTAAAATTGTATATGGATGAATCTGTTAGTTTAATGTCTGATATACATGCTGGGTTTTCACAGGAACCGGATGAATTATTGCGCGCCGTTCATACACTAAAATCGAGCAGTCTAAATGTTGGTGCGATGCATTTAGGTGATATAGCGGCAAATATGGAAGCTTTAGTTAAAACAGATGATATAGAGGCTGCAAAGATGTATTTGGATGATCTTCAGGACAGCTTCACCAAAACACATAGTATGATGAATCAGTATACGCAGATTAATGTAAATGCAGAGGCATCTTGATTTAATCCTTCTGGATAAATAGACTGGCAGAAATGGGACATGACATTAATAAAAGTATTTTAATAATCGATGATGATGTCGATATTCGTCGTGTTTTATCATTAAAACTTAAAAAACTAGGCTACTCCATAATTGAAGCCGAAGACGGTAACGTCGGACTGCAAAAGTTAAAAAATGAATTGCCGGATATGGTTATGGTGGATGTAAATATGCCAGGCATGGATGGTTTTGAATTTTGCGAGCATGTTGCAAAATTAAATTCAGAAAAACATATACCTATCATGGTTATGACGGCACAAGATGACCAGGCTTCAGTCAATAGAGCATATGAAAAAGGTGCTACTGACTTTATCACCAAGCCAGTCAATTACGCCAAATTGGATCATCGCATTCGTTTTTCAATTCGTTCTAGTGAAACTGCTGAAAAACTTGCAAGCAGAGAGCGACAATTACTATCTGCACAAAAGATAGCAAAAATGGGCGAGTGGATTTACGACATTCATAATAAAGAGTTTCATTGTTCTGATGAAGTTGCCAATATTTTTAATATTAGTAAACAGAAAGTCATGACGTATGATGATTTGATAAACCATATTGTTGATGAAGACCTTAGTCGTGTTAAAGCAGTAATGGATAATGCATCTATAACAACAAAGAACGATAGTCTGGAATATTCAATTAAATTCGATGGTGGTGTGATTAAACGCATCAGGCAAATAATTGATGTCAATACAAATGATAGAATCGAAGAAGGTATGATTTTTGGTGTGTTTCAGGACGTTTCAGATTTAAGAGACGCTGAACAAAAAGTTAAAAAGCTATCTCTCTATGATCGTTTGACGGGCTTGCCAAACCGTTCCTTTTTCAAACGATTATTAGCCAAAAAGGTATTGTTTTCCAACAGGCATGCACAGCAGTTTGCATTACTGGATATTAACTTTGATAACTTTATGCGTATCAATTCAAATCTGGGACACGATGTAGGTGACAAGTTAATCATTGTTGCCTGTGAACGCTTAAAAAATATTCTGCGCGATTATAATGAACTGATTTGTGGGCAGGAGCAGGATGTGTTTGATACGAGTATTCTCGCACATCTTGGTGGTGATAATTTTACAATCTTGCTTAGTGATATCAAAAATTCGGATGATGCGGCAATTATCGCTAGACGAATTAGTGCAAAATTTTCTGAAGCCTTCGATATTTCGAATAATGAAATACATATTTCTATCAGTATCGGCATCAGTGTCTATCCGGATGACGGCAGTGATACAGATGAATTATTAAAGAAGGCCAGTAACGCTTTACAGTATGCCAAGGAGACCGGGAAAAACTGCTACCGTTTTTACACGAAAGAAATGAACGCCCTTTCTTTTCAGCGTCTATCGATGGAAACAGCATTACGCCGAGCTATAGAACAGGAAGAGTTTGTACTTTATTATCAGCCAAAGATTAGTTTATTAGATAACAGTATTACTGGCGCAGAGGCCTTAATACGATGGCACCACCCTGAAATGGGATTGGTATCTCCTGCTGAGTTTATACCACTTGCTGAAAGTACGGGTTTGATTGTGCCGATGACAGATTGGGTCATTATGGATGCCTGCAGGCAAATTGGTGAGTGGCATAGAAACGATTTCCAATTGGAATCAGTTGCTATCAATATTACTCCGGCATCATTACTGGAAAAAAATATTAACGATCATGTGTTAAAAAATTTACGATCAGCAGGGGTTCAGGCTTCAAAACTTGATTTTGAAATTACTGAGACGGTGTTAATGGAAGACGTCGATTTAATATTACCAATACTTCAGGAAATTAAGGAATACGGTTGTAGTATTTCTATCGATGATTTTGGCACAGGCTACTCTTCACTCAGCTATCTCAAACGGTTACCAATTTCTAAGCTAAAGATTGACCAAAGTTTTATTCGGGAAATTATGCATGATAATGATGATGCGATTATTGTGAATGCGGTTATCGCACTGGCTCATAGCTTGGGATTGAAAGTTATTGCAGAAGGGGTTGAGCATAAAGATCAGCTTGAATATTTAACACAGCATGACTGTGATGTCGTGCAGGGCTATTATTATAGTCGACCTTTAGTTGCAGATGAGTTTCATCAATGGGCAATGCAGCATGAGGTAGAAGTGCTCAGTAAAGAACCCTCCAAATTGGTTAGCTTACTCTGACTTTTCAGAACTCTTGTCGTTACGCATGATGCTAGCAGATCGTTTCTTGATGACATCATATTTGAAAGGAGGAATTTCATACCACCAATTCAATGTTTGCGCATTCATATTCGAAACGTAAGCTTTAACACCATCAATTTTTTCTTGATCTTCATCACCCGCAAGTAGGCTTTCATCAAATCTAAATTCAAACGAACCGTAAGGTATATCGTCATGCTCAAAGGCAACAAGTTCGACTACAGTACCTTCGAAAGTGTGGACCAACACATTAATACTGTTTTCCGGTTTCTGCAGCTTTTCTTTCGACCGAGCACCATTGATTTGAATGTCCTGCAAGATGCTTCCATAGCGAGAAATAATAAGCTCTGAGGCCAGCTTTTTACCAGACGGAAGGTTTGCCAGATTGAATTGTTCTTGGCCTTTTTCGTTCTTAAACAAAGTGTAGGTGTCGCCATCGGCATGTTCGACACGAACAGCCCGTATTGCTTCAGCAGGTATGTCGAATAGTGAACGTTCAATCCAGTCAGTCTTGGAAGAGGTTATGTCGACAACACCATCTACTAAATAAGATTGCTCATCATCAAGTTTGCGAATATATAAACCAGGAGTACTTTGAGAGGCGCTACTGAGCCGTAGCTTACCTACAATCATCTCAACAATACTATTTCTTTCAGCATCTTTAAGTGACAGTAATAAAGATGTTGAGTCTTCTACTTCTGGTCCCTCTACACCAAGACGGCTATATAGTCTCGGCAGTGTTGTTTTCGGAGCGTTAATCTTTAAATCAGCTGCGCCAAGCACAGTGCTTTTTACTTTATCTGGTAACGCAGGATAGCCATCAAATTCATCAATCACCCATATGTCATTTATGCGCGAGAGATTGACGGAGCCAGCATAGCCTTTAATTGATATGTGGTTTATCGCTTCTATCTCTGAAGATAGGCCTGGAAAGAAAGCGGCTCTTTCTTTTCCAGATTGAGGTGCGCGAAGTTTAACGAATACTGAAGCAGCAATAATAACTACAACAGTGATAATGGTGAATACAATGAGTTTATTTTTAAACATAGGTGTTGTTTGTTTACGTTCTTCTGTTTGCTCGGTAAATTCCGATGAATAAGGCCATTAGTGTTATTAATAATGGGATTAATCCGATATTTATAAAGCGCAATTGCGCACCAAGTTTTTCAATATTCTTTTTAAGCTCGTGTTGAACGCCACGTAATTCTTTTCTGGTGGCCACACGCTCACTTCTGAATTTTTCAATTTCTGCTGATAATTCATTATTTAACAAGTAAGATTTTTCACCACCTTGCTCTTGTTGTAACTGACGTATTTTCTTTTCTGTTTCATCTAAACTTGCTTGTAACTCGGTTTCGCGTTCACGAAATTCTGCTTCTGCTTCCCTACGAATTTGATCTACCATTTCAAATGGGCGGGAATATTTTTCGCGTCCACGCAGGCTGATTAAATCAGTATTTCCAGAGAGGTTTTCAATACTGTTCATGACAAAGTCGCCATTATTAGCGATAGGTTGAGGCACAGCGGTGCCAAACATTTCTTGAGAGCGAATCCAGAAATGGTCTGCCATTATATCCGTGTCAGCTACCAGAATTAGGTTGAGCTCACCCTCATTGACAAATTTCGGGTCGTCGAATTTTTCAGCTTCTGCATCTTTTGCAGGTTTCCCTTCTGGGAAGTAACTTTTTGCCTTGCCCCCAATTCTTGCAGCAATAAGCATCTTCCTGTCTTCTGATTTGAAGTTACTCATGATGATATTCGGGTCACGTTGGAACAATAATAAATCACGTTCAAGCTTTGTTGATTGTTCAGATGTTTCTATCAAAGGGGTAATGGTCAAGCCTTTATCTTCTATTATCTCCAAAGAGCCCACGGTACCCATATGTATGAGGTTTAACTCACTGGTAGAGAAATCGTCTGCATTAAAATTCTTTTCTGTCATCCTTAACCAAGGGAGGTAATCGACACCTTGTGGATTACGTGGATCATCTGATTGCACACGCATAGCGGCATTGATGTCGCCTACAACTTTCTCTTTACTCATTTCCAAGCCCCAGAGTTCTAGCAACTCTGGTAAGTATGATTGGATGTCGGGTACCACGTTTGGGTTACCGGGATCAGGTCGTGTTTGATCAAGCTCAGCAATTGGGTCTATAAAAATTATCGCTTTACCGCCGCGTAAAAGGAATTGATCAATTGCGTACAAGACATCGTTTTCGAGTTTTTTAGGATGCACTAGCATCAATACATCTATGTCATCTACATTGATGCTTTGAGCCAGATTGTCCGGGTCTTGACTCAGGTTGTGAACTTCAAATGAATCTCGTAGTGCACTGATAATTGTCCAGTCGCGTCCGTCAGGATCACCTGTAGTTGCCATGATTGGCAATTGAGATACAACACCCACCTTACGTTTCTCTGGATAGGCGAGGTCAAAAATCATCTTGGTTATATCGTACTCAAGCGCAGACTCACGATTGGTCTGGAAAAAAGGAATGACCTTTTCATCATCAGTCGAATTGGTACCGACAATACCAAAATAGGCTCTATCACCTGCAGAATTAGCAGAAACAGTTCGCAGCCCACTGGCGACAGCTTGGTCTTCAGCTTCAGAAAATGTATCTGGCTCGATAATATTAAGAATTAACTTTCCATCCGCATGCGTGGCAAATTCTTCCAGCATATCTCTAACGCGAGCACCATAATTAACCAATAAGGGGAATTCGCTCATAGCCTTTTGCGAGAAATAAAAATCGAGCTGAACCGGTTCTTCTAGGTTTTTGAGAATGTTTTTTGTGCCTTCGGACAGGGTAAACAATCTACTTTCAGTTAAATCAATACGCCATGTAGTCAGCGCAGTATTCGCCAGTATGATCGTAGCGACAAATAAACAGGTGGCTAATATCAAACCGCTACCTGAAACAAACTTACTTTTTAGTGAGACATTCATGACTAACTTGCCTTCTTTGCTTCAATCACGACAACGTTAACGTATAACCAGAATATGATTAAAGCGCTAAAGTAAATTACGTCGCGAATATCGATTACGCCTTTCTTAATCGATGTGAAATGAGTTAAAAAGCTAAATGATGCAATAGCATCCAATACGGCTTGCGGCGCCCAGCTTTGAAATATGTCCAGCACCATAGGGAAGCCACTCAGTATGAACATGAAGCAAATTACGACACTAATAACGAATGAGATAACCTGACTCTTGGTAAATGCCGATATACATGAGCCAATCGCAAGAAAGCCGCCGGCCATAATCAGGCTGCCTATATAGCTGGCGAGGATAACCGTGTTGTCGGGGCTACCAAGGTAATTAACGGTAATCCACATTGGAAAAGTTAATGCTAGCGCAACAGCCGTAAAGCTCCATGCGGCGAGGTATTTGCCAATCACCGCATCGGTAACGGATACCGGTAAGGTCATTAATAATTCTATGGTGCCGCTTTTACGTTCATCTGACCAAAGACGCATGGAAATGGCCGGTATTAGAAATAGATAAAGCCAAGGGTGAAAACGGAAAAAGGGTTCTAGGTCGGCCTGATTCGTTTCAAAAAAAGCACCAATATAAAAAGCAAAAATACCGGTGAGGAATAAAAAGATCACGATAAAGACATAGGCAACCGGCGTTACAAAGTAGCTGGTGAATTCACGCTTATAAATAGAACATAAGGGGCTCATGGTGCTGCTGTCTCCCTGTTTTCGTCTGTACTGATAGTTGTGATAACGCGGAAGGCGTGCTCGATATCACCACGATCTGATTTAGCGATGAGTTCAGTGGGTGTGCCATCAAATAATAAATCGCCAGATGCAATAATAATTGCACGTGAGCAAACAGCATCAACTTCTTCAAGAATATGTGTAGAAATCACAATCGCCTTGTCTTCTGACATCTCCTTGATCAAATTTCGAACCTCGTGCTTCTGATTTGGATCAAGTCCATCAGTTGGTTCATCAAGGATTAATACGCTGGGGTCATGGAGAATAGCTTGTGCAATTCCAACGCGGCGTTTGAAGCCCTTTGAAAGGGTTTCGATACTCTGGTCGATGACGTGTTTTATATTAATGATATCGACAACTTCATCGATACGCTTTTGGCGGTTGCTACCAGTCATCTGTCGAACATCGGCAATAAAGTTGAGAAAACTTTTGACGGTCATCTCACCATAAGCTGGCGCACCTTCAGGCAAATAGCCTACAGTACGTTTAACGTCTATAGGATTCTCCCGCACATCAAAACCATTTACCTCAACCGTGCCGCTGGTAGGTTCTAGAAAACCGGTGATCATTTTCATTGTTGTAGATTTACCGGCGCCATTAGGGCCTAGGAAACCTAGAACTTCACCATGATTTACGTCAAACGAGACTCCGCGTACCGCATGAATCGGGCCGAATGACTTCGTCAACGATTTTACTTTTATCGTTACAGGCATGATTATTTATTCAGATACCTTCTAATTACGTCGATTATTCTTAATATATGACTATTGCAGCTATATATTTAGCGCACAGTCGAGTTTTACAGCTTGCCCCTAGGGGAATTTTATATGCTCGTCTCTACGAGGTGCACTATTGTGCATAAAAATAACGCATCGTCAATTCCTGATTGATAGACAGCAAACAGATTAGGCAGTTCCCAAGATAGATGATAGCGGATTAATTTAATGTAAATTAGTTTGTTTAAGTCGAAACAAGGCGGAAATGTCCTCGTCCCCAAAGCCTTCATCCATAAGACGTTGGTAGTGTATCAAGGTCATCTCGATGATGGGCAAGGCATTCTCACTGATGGATTTTGTCATGGACTGACAAATTGAAAGGTCTTTATGGTGCAACGCCAGTTTAAACCCCGGTTCATAAATCCCTGCCAGCATCGTTTTGCCACGATGTTCTAAAAACCAGTTGCCAGCCGCACCAGTCGAGACGATGTCGACCACCTTATCCATAGGTAAATCCATTGCCTGACCAAATGCCAGTGCTTCGGTCACCGCCTGATTAATCCCGGCAGCCATAATTTGATTGACAGCTTTAGTTGCCTGACCTGCTCCGGTTGAACCGATATAAACTATGTTGCCTGCAATGGAATCAAGTGTAGGTCGTGCTTTTTCTAGAATGGATTCATCACCCCCAACCATCATTGCCAAGGTGCCATTCTTTGCACCTTCAACACCACCGGAAACAGGGCAATCAAGAAAATGGGCACCACATTCCTGCAATAATGCCGCAGCCTGCTTAGCTGTATCCGAGCTCACTGTAGAGGTGTCGACAACAATAGTGTCTGTATCGGTATCTGTCTTTATTGTGTTAATCATCTCCAACACATCTTCATCGCGCGAAACGCATAAAATAACAAGCTCACATTGTTTTGCTAAATCGGCAGGTGACATAGAGATAGAACAGCCACATTCCTTTGCTATAGATTCCGCTGTCGATAATGTTCGGTTAAAAACGGTAACTAAATGACCTGCGCTAGCAAGATTCCTGGCCATATTTGCACCCATTGCACCTAATCCAATTACACCTGTCTTCATTTTATACTCCAATAATTAGTTGCACTTTAAATATATGACCGCCATGAAAGGCGGAAATACTGGCACCAGCAGTAGGCGCTTGAGGCGATGCAGGACGCCTACACGGGTGTAGGTGCTAGACAATGTCAGGAACATATTGTCTAGCAATTGCCAGTGCCTCATTTACTATGTTCATAATGTTTAGCAATGACCTCTGCTACACAGCAAGTCAGCTTTTTCGCCATCGGGATATGCAGGAATTCATTCGGGCCATGTGCATTAGAACCCGGACCAAGAACACCCGTGATCAAGAATTGAGCATCGGGAAATTTTTCACCGAGCATGCCCATAAACGGAATCGACCAACCTTCGCCCATATGCACAGCGGGCTTATCAAAATAGTTTAGCGAAGCTTCATCCATTGCCTGTTCCAACCAAGGAGCAACTTCTGGAGCCATCCAGCCGCTAGCAGCCCAGTCGGGTTCAAAACTGATCTTAGAACCGTAGGGCGGATCTGTTAATAAAAGCTGTTCAAGTTTTTTAACTGCAACTTCAGCATCACAAGTGGGTGGTAGCCGCATTGACAGTTTTATAGACGTTCCAGGACGCATTACATTCCCGGCTGACTCAATATCAGGTAGGCCAGCCGCACCAATATAAGATAGTGCAGGTCGCCAGCTTCGATTCAGTATCAACTCAACCGGATCTTCATTCATCGGGCGCATATTTTGTTTCATAGGGAAACGCGTGTAAATGTTTTCGCCCATCATCACTGCAGCGCGTTTTGCCTGCTCCATTCGTTTCTCAGGAATCTCTGTATAAAATTCTTCGGCAAGTATTTTCCCATTTGCAGGATCTTCAAGTCGATCTAGCAATTGTCGAATAATGCGAAAACTGGAAGGCACAATGCCGCTGGCATCGCCCGAATGAATACCTTCATTCAATACATCAACGGTTAATGTCCCACCTATCAATCCACGTAGCGAAGTCGTAGACCATAATTGCTCATAATTACCGCATCCTGAGTCGAGGCAGACGATTAGTTCAGGTGTACCGATATGATCAGAGAGGTGATCGATATAGAAAGGTAGGTCATAGCTGCCACTTTCTTCACACGCTTCTATTATGACAACGCAGCGAGCGTGGGGCACACCTTGTTTCTGTAATGCCTTGATGGCGAGTAACGAAGCGAATGTGGCATAGCCATCGTCAGCGCCACCTCGACCAAAAAGTTTGTCGCCTTCTAGCACAGGTTGCCACGGACCAAGTCCGTCTCTCCACCCCGACATCTCAGGTTGTTTATCTAAATGGCCATAAAGCAGGACGGTATTATCAATATCACCGGTTATCTCCACATATATGAGAGGAGTTCGGTTTGGAAGCCGCACTACATCTAGTGACAGACCTCTAATATTTTGATTTATACACCAGTTGGAAAACTGCGTAACTACTTGATCCATATAACCATGTTTTAACCAATCGGGATCAAATGCCGGTGATTTATTCGGTATGCGGATATATTCAATCAGCTCAGGAATAACAGATGATTCCCATTTTTCTGAGCAAAAAGACTCAGTTAATTGTTTATTCATAGGTATTTGATAAGTGGCGCCCTAAATTACTGAGATATCGATCAAAAAAGGATTTTTGCATAGTTTTATTTTATCTCATAAGCCTTATAGTATATAAGGTGTAACACATTTAAATAAAAAGGGGAGTGGAACTATGTTTTCTGTTATTAGAAATATAAGTTTGGGAATGATATTGGGTCTAGGGTTAACCGCTTGTGGCGATGATGATAAAGCTATGCCAGCCGCAAATGATTCTGCAGCAGCGCCAGCAGCAGCTCCAGCAGCTCCAGCATCAGATGGTGATGATATTTTCTCATCTTTAAATATTGAAAAAGCTGAAGGCGTCATCTATCAAGATGAAATGTATGCTGGCTGGCCTTATAACTAAATAGCAAAGATTTTGGAGCATAGTATTGATGTTTAAGTCGTTTAAAGTTTACTTCTTGATACTCTTCTCAGCTAGTTTGTTGGCAGCCTGTGGTGACAGTGATGCGCCACAGGAAGACTCGATCGGTAGTAAGTCTGAACCAACAGCAGTTCAATTGCCTGCTGAAACGCCAGATCTATCAGTCGTAGAGGTTGTTGAAGAAGCGGCGGGAGAGGTAGAAACGGAGGTAGTGTTTCTGCCAAGTCAAGTCGTCTATGAAGAAGAGATATATAAGAATTGGCCGTATACGGATGCTCCTGTCGAAACTGTCGCTGTTAAATTGACAGAAGAAGTGAGCCAAAAGGCAGCGGAGGCAATTGCCGAAGCGAAAGCCGCAGAAGCAAAAGCTGTTGCCGAAGCGAAAGCCGCAGAAGCAAAAGCTGCTGCCGAAGCGAAAGCCGCAGAAGCAAAAGCTGTTGCCGAAGCGAAAGCCGCAGAAGCAAAAGCTGTTGCCGAAGCGAAAGCCGCTGAAGTAAAAGCTGCTGCCGAAGCGAAGATCGCTGAAGCAAAAGCCGCGGCGAATATTACCGCAACTGCAGATGCGAGTCCTAAGGCTACTGAAACTACCGACGATAAACCATATCAAGTTGTCGATG
>Ga0316204_10006185_pt1 | contig 18683 bp, 11 predicted proteins | sample 6monrhotite_MG_2_FD_205661 | JGI IMG/M metagenome (GOLD analysis project Ga0316204, IMG submission 205661) | Microbial mat bacterial communities from mineral coupon in-situ incubated in ocean water Damariscotta River, Maine, United States -... | ecosystem: Environmental > Aquatic > Marine >...
CGAATATGTGTGATGCTGTGACCTGCATTTGCAAAGTATCTGAGAGAATATAACCTGCAGCTATTTCACCCGGCCCGGTAAAACCTTGATAATTATCCAACTGTGAAATACCTTCAAACTCTGGTCTAATTCCCGCAAAAGCCAATTGTTGAGGCATGGCGGCGTACAATAACTCTACGTCATCTATCTGCAGTGGCTCATCGGTACGCAAGGCTATTTCTCCAGCCAGAGCCGTTTCACCCAAGCTAGTATTGAAACTCAATCCATATAACTTGATGTCTTCAGGGTATACAAAGCGGGATTCGGTAAAAGCCTGTAAATTAGCAATATTATTTTTATCAATGGTATGAGTTGCCAGATAGCCTAGATCTGCGCCAATCCCGGCACTGGTGAAATCAGAGGTGCGACCTGAGATAAGAGGCCGCTGACTATGATAATTAATATGATAAAAGCTGAACTCAGTTTGATTTAGTGCCTCATAAAAATACGACACTTTTAGTCCGTATTGCCCCTGATCGTCCGCTTCATCATGGGCAGCATCACCGGGTCCGCGTATCGCAACCTTAGTTGGATAGGCCAAATAAGCCTGACCTATTTGAGAGGCTGGAGCGCCGGCTTGAAGGGCACTGCCCAGAGAATTAAGACCGGCTAACAAAAAGTCCAAATCCATGTCTGGATTGCCAGAAAATCCTAGCTGAACATTACTATTTTGACCGCCCTCACCGGCAAAGTCATTACTTGAAAAGTAGCTGCCTGCCTGAGGTAAGAGACTGCGCTCCCATTCATACTGATAATACATGGACAAGCTCAAATTATCGGTAAAACTGAGGGAAAGAAAGGCCATGCCAACGGGAATATACACTTCTTTCAGCTCTGCACCAGGAGCGCGCGCGCGCGTGACATCCACCGGGTTTGTGGTGTTAATGCCATGTTGAATGAAGGTGCTCTCGCCCCAGCTAACCACCTGATCACCTATGCGAAATGTCACCGGTACATCTCCGAGAGTAAAGTCAGAGTAGAAAAATGCATCTAAAAAGCGTACATCGGAACACAATTCTTCACTGGCCGTTGAATCAGCACAGGGATCATTTCTAAGCCCGCTCAAGGGATTAACATAAGCCCTGTCTCCGTCCTTCATCTCAAAATCGTAAAAATACATACCCCGTACAAACAGACCCATATTTTTATAGGTAACATTTAATTCATGCACCCCTTTGAACAACGTAGAGAAAACTTTTCCGCGGTCATAGTTTAAATCGGATAGATCGCCGTTAGTCGAATATGAGGCATCATTTAATGTCCATATGTCAGCAGATGAATAGAGTGGATTGGTAGCAGGGTTGTAGCCAGTCCAATTCAAATTGGCCTGATTGCTATTGCCAATTAAAGACAGGTCTCTGCTTTCGACTCGAATAGAAGTTCCTAAGGAAAAGTTGGAGTCAAAGGTAACTGCCCAATCACCCTTATCCCAAGTTACTGCCTGGACAGGAAGAGCGATACCAGTGAAGATGCTGACTATTCCCAGCGCGATCTTTGATTTCTGAAATAAGTACTGATTAGATTTCATTAATGACATTCTCCCAGCCACAGAAAGGATATAAACTTACCGTGAAATAATATACGGAAGGGAAAACTAAAAGATGATCCACATCAACTTACACGCTGCCAATATCTGGTCGTACCAGTTGGTGTGAGCCATGATTTAAATTAGTTATTAAACCAATGCACAGATGATCTCACAACAAGGTTTGCTACTGTTCCAGTCCGATTTTGTGCAGATGGTTAACATTGTTGCTAAATAACAGGGTTTTGCACTGGCTGCAGTAAATGTCTACCGAAGAATCGGGCGCTTTTTTATTGGGCCTGGCTATTTATTTTCCAGCTAGGTCGATAATTTTCAAGAGATGAATATAACACAGGGTATGTCAGTCGGACACAGCAGATTAAAGACAGGCTGTTTTCAAGCGTCCATAAGCCTTGTGAAGTTGCTGAGTATGGCCGTTGTTGCCGCCTTTGTCTGGGTGGTGAATATGCAGCATTCTTCGGTACTGTTGTTTAAGTTGTTGTGATGAAAATGGGGTAGTTAACTTGAGTAAATCTAGCGCTGATTGCAAAGGCATGTTGTTGTCTTCAACTTGATTAGGCATACCAGAAAAAGCTAACCAAAAGCTGTCTAGCAGTGCTTCTACCTGCGTTTGATCAGTGTCACTTAAGCTTGTCCAGTCAAGGTAGTAAGCCCTAAGCTTGTCTTGTGTAACCACGCCATCCTGACCTGCCTCCCAAGGCGTACGACGAATGCAGCTACAGTGAATTTGCAGTAACCCCGTTTTATTTTGAAGCCAGGTGTCTCGTAACTGGTATAAGGCATTAAACAGGATGAAGTGGCTCTGGAATAAGGATAAGGGATCTTGCAACGCCTCGGTGGTAAATAACTCAAAGGGGGGCGATTTTAAGCGCTGAAATAATTCGTATTCTGACAAACCATCACTATTGGTTAATAGAATATCGTGCAAAATGGGCTGCAGTGGTGCCCAGCCACTAGGTGTGTGTTGCATGCAAAGTCGCTTAATGGGTTTACTAGAATAAACATATCTGGAGACCACAGTAATGTCGAGTCATTAACTGCACAATTAGGTTAATTCTTTGCTTGGTTCAATCTGCTAATTCAAACCTTTGATACTTCTCAATACATAATGATGCTTGGTAGTTGTTGCCAATATTGGGTTTAATATCAGCTAATCCAATTTCAGGTTAGATAGGTGATATCCAAAGATATCATTGGTACAAGCGGAGAAAAAACAGTGCAAGTAACTTTTATAGATACCGAAATACCTGAACCGGGCACTTTGCAAGAAGTGGCTTCAGGCATATTTTGGTTGCGTATGCCATTACCCTTTGATCTTGACCATATCAACTTATACTTGCTGGAAGATAATCAAAATGGCCAAGAGGGTTATGCGTTAATTGATACCGGTATTGGTACCCGCAAAACAGAACAGCTGTGGGATGCTTTGCTCGATACCTTAGGTAAGCCTATTACTAAAGTGATTGTTACTCATTTGCACCCTGACCATATTGGTATGGCCGGATATTTGGTAGAGAAATTCCGTATTCCGTTCTATATGAGCCAAGTAGAATATTTTACTGCACGGGCTTTATCAGCCGGTTCTCGTGGCGCGTCTGATTGGCAAGATGACGAATATTTAGTGCGCTGTGGTATGTCTGAAGAGTACGTGAGTAATGCCAAAGAAAATCGAAAAAATAACAAAGGAGTAGGGCAAGTTATTCGGCCTATTCCTTTACAGTTCTATCGTTTGCAAGAGGGCGATAATATACGTATAGGCACATATGATTGGCAGGTATTTATTGGCCGTGGTCACTCACCAGAGCACGTCTGCTTATTTAATCCAGCCACCAATATTTTGATTTCTGGGGATCATGTTTTGCCGGGTATTTCGCCGAATATTGGCGTGTATAGTACTGAGCCCGATGCTAATTCACTGAAGTTGTATCTAGACACTCTGCCACAATTTACCCAGTTGCCTGAAGATACCTTGGTCTTACCTTCTCACAAACAACCGTTTTATGGTTTACATACCCGAGTTAACGAATTGATTAGTCATCATCATGCTCATTTAGACAATTTAAGAGTTTTTTGTGAACAGGGTAAAACTATCGAGCAATGCTTGCCTATTTTGTTTAAACGTAAACTGTCTGCACAAAATATGTTTTTTGCTATTGCAGAGGCATTCTCACATCTTAATTATTTGTACTTTGAGGGCGAGTGTAGTCGCGATATAAATGCCGAGGGGCAGTTTATTTTTACCCTCAAATAAGGGATTAACAACAAGCATGGTTACAACGCTTCTAAAGCTCAAGTTCATAACGGTTGTTTAGATTTTGAATGTTTGAAGTGAACACCCCCTCTTAAAATTTAGAAGATGTGGTTAACAAAATAAAGACGTTCTATTGATATAACGAACGAGAGGCAAAGGACTTTAATGGTAGACAAACTAGGTCAATTGAATAGTCATCAGCTGACTTTATTGATTATGTCGATGACGACTGTTTACCGGATGGTGCAATGTTGCATGAAATTGACGAACCGAAATTGTTTATCAATACGATCCGCTTGAAATCGATGGGGCAGTGACGGTTGTTTTGGCATCATCGTAAACGGCCCATAACTTGCCTTGTTCATTATTTTTACAATTTGTATTTATCCTAATTCAGGTTTACGGTAACGTTATAAAAGGCATCGGTTCTTGGCTTAGTTCGAATAAATACACACCATTTCTAGGGATAATATGAAGCACTTATTTTTTTCATTTAGCTTACTAATATGCAGTTTTTCCAGCATTGCTGAAGTCAATCCGCAGTGGCTCAGTTACCCTGCTATCTCGCCTGATGGAAGCCGTATCGCTTTCACTTATAAAGGGGATATTTATGCAGTTTCTGTAAAAGGGGGCCAAGCCGATCGTTTGACCTTTCACAAAGCCCATGACTACAAACCCGTATGGAGTAGCGACAGCCAAAACATTGCGTTTGCATCAGACCGCTATGGCAATTTTGATGTGTATTTAATGAGCGCTCTTGGTGGCACCGCTAAACGACTTACATACCATTCGAGCGACGAAGAGCCCTACACTTTTAATGTCGAAAACACCGCCATTCTTTTTAAGGGGCAACGAATGGATACCGCTGAGCATCGCCAGTATCCTACGTCTAGACTGCCTGAACTTTATTCTGTGCCGACAAAAGGTGGAAAAGTAACACAAATATCAACGTTACCTGCTGCAAATGTGCAATTCAATAAAAGCGGAAATCAGTTTGTGTATCAAAATGTTGAGATAGACAATCCTTGGCGCAAACATCACATCAGTTCAGCCACACGAGATATTTGGAGCTACGACACAGTTAACAATAAACATACTCAAATCAGCACATTTGTCGGTGAAGATGTTGATCCTATTTACACTGATAATGATCAAAGTATTTATTATTTAAGTGAACAAAGTGGCACATTCAATGTACATAAACTGAGCTTGAAGAGCCCAACTAAAACTAAGCAGATTACAGACTTTAAACTGCATCCCGTTAGATTTTTATCAAAATCAAAAAATACCTTAGCCTTTAGCTATCATGGTGAACTGTTTACTATGCAAGAAGGCGCAAAACCGAAAAAAGTTAATATCAGTATCCGTACCCAAGATATTGATAACCATGAAGAAATACTTGCTGTAAATGGCGAAATTTCAGATATGGCAATATCACCTAATGGTAAAGAAATTGCGTTTATCTCAAGGGGCGATGTATTTGTCAGTTCCACCGACGGTAGTTTTACCAAACAAATTACCCAAACCGCTGCACAGGAAGACTCAGTAAGCTTTTCTCCTAAAGGCGATTATTTGGTGTATGCATCAGAGCGCAACGGTAAGTGGAGCATATTCAAGGCGAGCAAAAAACGCCAGCAAGAACACTTCTTTTATGCGGCAACGTTAATTGAAGAAACGTTTTTGTTGGATAACAAAAGTGACAATTATCAACCTAAGATATCTCCCGATGGCAACAAAATTGCGTTTGTTGCAGACCGTCGCAGTATCAAAATAATGACCCTTGATACAAATGAAAGTGTGACCGTACTCACCCCTGATAACAGTATTCATTTGAGTGATGGCGACCAAGTCTTTAGCTGGAGCCCAGATAGCCAATGGATTTTATTGCAATATAATAAATTGTTGCATAACTCTGATGTTGCCCTTGTCAGCGTTAAAGGCGATGAACCGAAACGCATATTGATCCCAAGCGGCTATAACGATACGGCGCCCAAGTGGGTAAATGATGGCAAACAAATTATATGGTTTAGTAATCGTAAAGGCTTAAAAAGTTATGCCACTAGCGGACGCAGCGAGAACGACGTCTACTCATTGTTTTTTACCCAGCACGAGTGGGATAAATTTAACTTAAGCAAGCAGGATTTTGCGTTGTTAGAGGCCATAGAAGAAGCCCAAAAAGCCTCGTCAGACAAGGAAAACAAAGAAAAAGACAAAGACAAACAAGATGACGAAGATGTCAAAGTAGAAGACCTTGAAATCGAATGGAACGGCTTAGATAGACGAATTAAACGACTATCTATTCATTCATCAAGACTAGCAGATGCTGTGCTCAATAAAGATGCAAACAAGCTGTATTATCTATCTCAGTTTGAAGATAAATACGATTTGTGGGAAACCGACCTTCGTTCCAAAGAAACCAAAAAAACCATATCGCTCGATGCCGAAGATGGTCGCCTAATGTGGGATCCAAAAATGGAGAATTTATATCTACTGAGTAAAGGCGAGATCGCTAAACTTGATGTGGAAGCCGCAAAAAAAGAAGCAATCAAAATCAACGCGCAAATGCTGGTTGATCATCATGATATCCTTGAAAATGCCTTTGATCACGTATGGCTAAGAACTTCCAAGATATTCTATGAACCCACATTTCATGGCATTGACTGGGAGCTTCTGCGACAAGAATACAAACCGAAAGTCAGTCATGTTACTACTCCTTATGAATTTGCTCATTTGTTAAGTGAAATGCTCGGAGAGCTGAATGTTTCGCACTCAGGTGCCCGTTACAGAGTCCCGTCAGTTAAAGGCGATCATACCGCTTCATTAGGGATCTTTTACGATTTTGATTACAAAGCCGATGGTATAAAAATAACCGAGGTCATTGCCGATGGCCCGCTAGATAAAGCTAAGTTTGCTATAAGTGCTGGCGATGTGATTACTAAAATCGACGATACAGCTATCACTAACGACATGGACTGGGCGGCGTTATTAAATCGCAAAGCTGGAAAATTCGTGCTGCTTGAGATGGTTAATGCTAGTACAAAAAACATCTCACAAATTACTGTGAAACCCATTAAGTCAGATGAAGAGAGGCGATTACTGTATACACGTTTTGTGAAAATTAACGAAGCCGAAGTATTAAAACGAAGCAATGGCCAACTTGGTTATGTGCACGTGCCCGGCATGGCAGACGGCCCTTATCGGAGCATTTACGATGATATGATGGGACGCTTCTTTGATAAAAAAGCGATGGTAATTGACACACGCTTTAACGGTGGCGGTGATTTAGTCGCTGACCTAGCTATGTTTTTTACTGGAGTACCCTTTCTTACATTCGCGACTGCCGATAAAGTGATGGGAGGGGAGCCAACGTCTCGTTATACCAAGCCGGTTATTTCACTATTTAATGAATCGATGTACAGCGACGGACATTGTTATGCAAGTGGCTACAACGATCTCAAAATCGGTAAGTCTGTGGGAATGCCAGTGCCCGGAACTTGTAGTTTTGCAGGATGGGAACGTTTATCTATGGATGTGGTATGGGGGGTTGTCCCAGTGAGTGTGAAAAACAAGGCCGGTGAGTGGTTAGAAAACAACCAGACCTCACCCGATATCATTATTGAAAACCTACCTGGGGTCATTGACGCCGGTCGTGATCAACAGTTAGAACGCGCCATTGATGAACTCCTCAATGACGTGAATTAAAACCTATCTGTTTCTCCCTTACAACCCAAACCATTGGTGTAAGGCATTTTGATTGACTCTGTTTGATTCTTGATCTGCATCAACACCAAATAACAGAATATAGATGAAAATGGGCCTAGGATTTTAGTTCTTATAAACGTTATCTTCGGAGTGAAATATGATCGCAAATGCCGCACCCTCAACCTATGTATATTCATTTAAAAACGGTGACGGCAAAAACAAAAAGTTGTTAGGTGGCAAAGGTGCAAATCTATGCGAAATGACGCAAATTGGTATTAATGTTCCTGCTGGTTTTGTTATCACTACGCAAGCCTGTCTAAGTTATCTCGACACCAAGAACCAAGGCATGCCCGATGGCCTAATTGAACAAGTACAGCAACAAATAAAAGAACTAGAGCGGGCAACCGGTAAGGGTTTTGGTGATCCCAACAATATGCTGTTGTTATCGGTACGTTCTGGTTCGGCCATGTCTATGCCGGGCATGATGGATACTATTCTTAACTTGGGACTTAATTCAAAAACACTGTCCGGCCTGATTAAACAGACAGGCAATCCACGTTTTGCATGGGATGCCTATCGCCGCTTTGTACAATTGTTTGGCAAGGTTGCACTAGGTATTGCTGACGACAAGTTTGACAAACCCTTTGATGCCATCAAAAAACGTGAAGGATTAAGCGAAGACACTGATCTTGGTGCTGAGCATTTTCAGGAAATCACGCAACTCTTTCTTGAGGTTGTTGAAAACGAAACCGGCAAACCCTTTCCTGAAGACGTATATGAACAACTGCAAATTTCCATTCAAGCAGTATTTGGCTCATGGCTAGGCAAACGAGCTATTGATTATCGCCGTGAGTTTAACATCACCCCGGATTTAGCTAATGGCACAGCTGTTAATGTGCAGAGCATGGTGTTTGGCAACATGGGCGATGACTCTGCAACGGGTGTTGGCTTTACGCGAAATCCAGGCACCGGCGAAAATATCATGTTTGGTGAATACCTGATCAATGCTCAGGGAGAAGATGTGGTGGCAGGCATTCGCACCCCCAAACCTGTGCAAGAGTTACAACAGGATATGCCACAAATGTACAAAGAGCTGGTTGCCTTGCGTAATCGTCTCGAAGATCATTATAAAGAAGTGCAGGATTATGAATACACCATCCAAAATGGTGTGCTGTTTTGCCTGCAAACGCGGGATGGCAAAATGAATGCTGCGGCACGTGTACGTACCTCTTTGGAAATGAGTAATGAAGGATTAATTACACGTGATCAAGCGCTACTGCGGATTAACCCTGAAGAACTAGAGCAACTGTTACACCCTCGACTTGACCCGAAATCAAAACAGCTACCCATTGTACAAGGCTTACCTGCCTCTCCGGGTGCTGCTTCAGGAACGATTGTATTTGATGCTGATCGTGCCGAATTGGCTCGTGATCAAGGTAAAAACGTCATTTTAGTGCGAGAAGAAACTAAGCCAGAAGATATACACGGTTTTTTTGCTGCACAAGGTGTACTCACCAGCCGAGGGGGTAAAACCTCACATGCTGCCGTGGTCGCTCGTGGTATGGGTAAACCCTGCGTAGCTGGCGCCGAAGGTATTATTGTTGACGTTGAAAAACACCTTGCTCGCATTAATGATACCGTGCTGCATGAAGGTGACACTATTACCATTGATGGTGCAAACGGCAACGTCTACTTAGGTAAAATAGACACTGTGCCACCACAGTTTTCAGATGAGCTTCAAACCTTACTTAGTTGGGCTGACGAGATCTCTACTCTAAAAGTCATGTCTAATGCCGACACTATGGAATCAGCCAGTAAGGCGTCTGATTATGGTGCTATGGGTATTGGTCTTTGCCGTACTGAGCGCATGTTTAACGCACAAGATCGGTTGCCGTTGGTGATTGATATGATCCTGGCAAAGGACAAAACTGAGCGACAGAAGGCGCTAGATGTGCTGCGTCCGATCCAAAAATATGATTTTAAAAGTCTGTTTAAAGTCATGTCTCCACGGCCCGTCACCATCCGTTTACTTGACCCTCCTATTCATGAGTTTTTGCCCAGTGAAAAACAACTAGAGCGGGAAATTAAACACCTTATCCGCCTTCAAGAAACGGTTGCAGGCGTCAATGATTTAATGAATACCATGCAACTGTTAAAACATGAAGTTGAGGCTCAAAAACTGCCTAAACCTTTTGGCCCTGATGGCCGCGAACTGGTGGAGTCTGCCATCGCCAAGAAAAAACAAATGCTGTTGAAGGTACGTGAGCTATTTGAGGTCAACCCGATGTTAGGTCATCGTGGGGTGCGTTTGGGTATTACCTATCCAGAAATTTATGAAATGCAGATACGAGCAATATTGGAAGCCGCTGCGGAATGCACTAAAGAGGGAATAGAAGTTCGCCCTGAAATAATGGTGCCTCAAGTATGCACCAATCAAGAGTTAATATGGGTAAGACAAATAATGGATAAAGTGCTGCTTGAAGTTGAAGCAGAGCACAATATTAAAATCAAATTTAAATTTGGCTCAATGATTGAAGTGGTACGTGCTTGCATGCGAGCTGGTCATCTGGCAGAAACTGCCGAGTTCTTCTCTTTTGGCACTAATGACCTCACACAATCCACCTTTTCGTTCTCTCGTGAAGATGCAGAAAACAAGTTCCTACCATTGTACGAAGAGAACAATATTCTTCAGGACAATCCATTTGAAACACTGGATGTTAAAGGTGTTGGCCGTCTAATGGAAATTGCAGTGCGATGGGGACGCAAAACCAACCCCGATTTGAAAGTGGGTATCTGTGGAGAGCAAGCTGGCCATCCGCAGTCGATACGTTTTTGTCATCATATTGGACTGAGTTACGTTTCATGTTCTGCTCCGCGCGTGCCGATTGCTAGGCTGGCTGCCGCTCAGGCGAAGTTAACTGAAAAGGACTACTCGATTTAGTAGTCAATAGAACTGGTAATACTAATATCAACACTTTATACGCAAAGTAAGTGGGCGTAGCGGTGTTGAGCATTTATGTCTCGGAGTCATGTCATTGTGAAAACTCTTTTTCGATACACCAATATTTTGGAAATTGTAGGGGATATTGTCAAAATTAAAGTCCCTTTGAATGAAAACGGACAAGGATCCGCTGTCAAATTTGGTGATCTTGCGATCCTCGAAAATAGTCTTGGAAAATCTTCAACTGCGCAGGTCATTAGCATCAATCGAGAAGAGGTATCATTACAGGTCTTTTCTGGTACTAAAGGCGTGTCAACGGACTCAAGCGTAAGGTTTTTGGGACACCCAATGCAAGTGACTTATTCCAACAATATCCTAGGGCGTGTATTTGGTGGCAGTGGAATGCCAATCGACAATGGCCCTGATTTATCGTCAGATTCAAAGGTGCAGATTGGGGGCCCATCAGTTAATCCTACAGAGAGGATTGTACCCAGAAAAATGATACGTACCGATGTGCCTATGATTGACGTCTTTAACTGTTTGGTTGAAAGTCAAAAAATTCCAATCTTTTCGGTATCAGGTGAGCCCTTCAATGCATTTTTGGCAAGGATTGGAAATCAGGCAGATGCCGATATTGTAATATTTGGTGGAATGGGATTGATATTTGATGACTTCCACTTTTTCAAAACGAGCTTTGAGGATGCCGGTGTATTTTCAAGAACAGTCATGATGGTAAACCAAGCATCGGATCCAATTGTTGAAAGGTTGTTAGTGCCAGATATGGCTTTAGCGGTAGCAGAGCGATTTGCAACTGATGAAGGGAAACGCGTGCTGGTATTGTTAACTGACATGACTGCCTATGCGGACGCACTTAAGGAGGTCGGCGTGTCGATGGAGAGAGTGCCCTCCAATCGCGGTTACATGGGGGACCTTTATTCGCAACTTGCCAGACGTTATGAGAAAGCGTGCGACTACGCAAGAGGTGGTTCAGTGACCATTCTTTCAGTGACAACCATGCCAGGAGGCGATGTCACTCATCCTGTGCCTGACAACACCGGTTATATTACAGAAGGGCAGTTTTATTTGCATGATGGTGTAATTGACCCGTTCGGATCTTTGTCTAGGCTAAAACAAAATGTCATAGGTAAAGTCACCCGCGAAGACCATAGTCAGATTATGAACACTATGGTGCGTTTCTATTCCGAAGCAAAAGACGCTGAGCAAAAGATGGCTATGGCCTTTGAACTGTCTGATTTTGATCATCAGCTTCTTAAATTTGGGCGCTTTTTTCGTGAGCGTTTTATGGATATCAATGTCTCAATAAATCTCGAAGATGCACTGGATCTTTGTTGGCAAACTCTTGCTGAATGTTTTGAGGCAGAACAACTACTGATGAAGAATGAACTGGTATTAAAGTATTTTCCCACAAAGATAGGAGCAGAAGAGACTGATGGCGCAGCTACAGCTTAATAAATCGTCTCTGGCGAATGAAGCAAAGAGCTTAGTCATCTATAAGCGCTTTCTTCCCTCTCTTGATTTAAAGCGTCAGCAATTAACAGCCCAGCGTAACAAAGCCAAAACGATAGTGCATGAAACTGCCAAGCGGATCTGCGAACTAGAGTTATGCGTAGGTGACCAACTGCCGATGTTGGCCAATCAAAATATAGATCTTGAGGGTTTGGTTGAGCTTACCCATGCCAACATAGAAACTGAAAACATCGTGGGTACACACCTTCCTAAATTGAGCAGCGTTGAGATTAAAGTGAAACCATTTTCAGTCATGGCCACCCCTCATTGGGTTGATAATGTGGTTGCTACCTTAAAAGAAATGCTTGAGCTGCAGATTTTTGCAAAAGTTAACGAGCGCAGATTGCAGTTGTTAGATAAGGCCGTTCGCACCATTACTCAGCGGGTTAACTTGTTTGAGAAAGTACTGATCCCGCAAACCGAGTCTAATATTAAGCGCATTAAAGTTTATTTATCAGATGAGCAGATGGCCGCGGTTGTACGCTCAAAAATTGCCAAGCGTAAACGTCAAAGTGTGTTGTCAGAATGAGTATTTTAAAACAACATAAAGTGACCTTGTTTGGCCGCAATCAGGACAAACTAATCCTTTTAGAAGGTTTGCAATCTTTGGGTTGTATGCATGTATTACCACTAGTTGAGAAGCCCAAAGAAGTCGAAAATGTGATTAACCCAAAGTCTGAAAAGGCCCACAAAGCGCTACGATTTTTAAACGACTTGAAAACCAAGAGACGCCAGATACTGCACAAATCTGATTTTGATGTCGACAACTGTATTCAACAGGCGGTGGATTTGAAACTCGATATTCGCAGAGCATCCGACAAAAAAGAGCTGATCCTGCAACGTTTAGTTGAAATTGAGCCATGGGGGAACATTGAATACCCGCCAAAAGCGACGTTAATGGGTTACCTTTTTTGGTATTACATTTTGCCCTTGGATAAACGTAAACTCTTATCTGAAATCGTTCTGCCTTGGTCTGTTGTTCACAAGGACAATAAAAACGCTTATGTGGTGGTGGTATCCAAATCTGAACCTAAGCTTGAATTGTTGCCGGTCCCAAGAGTCCATTTGGGCTCTAAATCGAAGGCTGAACTGCTTAATGAGCTAGAAGAAGTTGAGCTGTTACAAGATGAATTAAATGCCAAGCGACAAAGCCTTAGTCGGTTTATCTATTTGCTCAGTGTCAATATTGCTGAAGCCGATGATAAGGCGTCTTTAGGCAACGCCTCACAAAAGATATTTGAAGATAAAGATTTGGTCGCCTTACAAGGTTGGGTGCCGGTTGCACGACAAAATGAAGTGCAAGAATTTGCCAGAGAAGCTGGATTCGCTTGTTTGATTTCTAAGCCCGATAAAAACGACACTCCACCCACTTTACTGAAGCAACCTAAAAAGATGGATGCGGCTAAAGATCTCGCTTTATTTTATCAGGTGCCGGGTTACTATGGGTGGGATCCAAGTCGCTTGCTGTTTATTTCTTTCTCGCTGTTTTTCGCAATGATCCTTGCTGACGCAGGTTATGGATTGCTGCTTCTATGTGGCTTACTTTTATCTTGGAGGAAACTTGGGCGCAGCAATAAAGGAAAGGCTTATCGATTATTGGCTTTGTCCTTAACTGCAACAACCGGTGTGTATGGGGTGCTGGTGGGAAGTTACTTCGGGGTATCGCCGACAGCAGGTACTGTGTTCGAGCAATTGCATATAATCGACATGAAAAATTTTGACGTGATGATGAAACTTTCAATCATTATTGGTGCTATTCATATAGGCATTGCCAACCTATCTATGGCATATATTAACCGCCATAGGCGCATTGCACTGGCTAAATTGGGCTGGTTATTTGTGATTTATGCGGGACTCACTTATTGGTTAGCAGACGGAAACTCTACGGGTCATCTCATCAGTTACTTACTCTTAGGCTCAGGAGTGCTGTGCATTATTCTATTTACAAGCGAACGACCCATTAATAAACCTTTGGATCATCTGATGCGAATACTCGAAGGCATCTTTAGTTTGAAGGATTCGCTGAATGCCTTTGGTGACATCTTGAGCTACATGCGCCTTTTTGCTCTAGGTTTAGCCAGTGCATCATTGGCGATCACCTTTAATGAGCTTGCAGACAATGCTTATTCTTCAATATCTGGAGGTGGCTTGTTAATCGCAATTTTAATTTTATTAGTCGGACATGTGCTGAATTTGGCCTTGTCGATAATGAGCGGAGTGGTGCACGGTTTACGCTTAAATTATATCGAATTTTATAATTGGGGCCAAACAGAAGAAGGAACAGAGTTCCAACCATTTGGTCGAACGGAGGTTAAAAAATGAGTGATAACTATTTTATTTTAATGCTTGGATGGGTTGGTATTTATGCACCTATGGCTCTAGGAGCGGTTGCCAGCGCAATAGGATGCGGGATTGCTGGCCAAGCCAGTATTGGTGCGATGCTGGAATCTGAAAGTGGATATGGGCGGTATATAGGCTTGTCGGCATTTCCTTCTACATTTGTGATCTACGGGATCGTCATCATGTTCACGCTAAATCGTACGGTAGACATAACTAACGCCGGTGGCATTTTTGCGGTTGGCTTATTTTCAGGGATCGCACTTTTGTATTGTGGAATGTGGCAAGGCAAAACGGTTGCTTCTGCGATCAGCGCCACCAGAGAAAAACCTGAAATATTTGGCTTATCTCTAGCTCCAGCAGCCATTATCGAAGGCTTTGGTGTTTTTGTCTTTGTGTTTGCTTTAGTCATCAGTGCAAATATTCCTGGGGGTATGTAATGGCACAAGAATTAACTCATCCCACTCAGGTCTCACAAGGGGTTGACGAACTCATCTCAAAGCTGCGGCTAGAGGGAGTTGAAGCTGGCAATGCTCGAGCTGAAATAGTATTAAATGCCGCGCGAAAACAGGCAAAGACAATCTTGGCTGATGCAGACCAACAATCAAGCAAAAAAATCAGTGAGGCACAAATAAAGGCTGCAGCAATATTAAATGGTGGACAAGAGGCGCTCAAGACAGCCATGCGAGACATGGTGCTGACATTGAAAGCAGAGTTGACTGAGGGTTTCAGAACTGATGTAAAGCGATTGGTTGAGCATGAGCTTGAAAAGCCTGAATTATTAAAAGCATTGATATTAGAAATGGCTGGAAAATTAAGTAAGGATGCTGATATCGATGAAGATTCCAAACTTGAATTTATTTTGCCTGACAAAGTAGTGGGTCTTAGCGATCTGCAACATTCTCCAGAACAACTAGAAAACAGCCCGTTAACTGAATTTGTTTTTGGTTTAACCCGCAACATGTTGATTGCCGGCGTTAATTTTAAAACCAGTCATGATGTTCAGGGCGGTATGAGTTTGAAGTTGCAGGATCGCGATTTAACCTTGGACTTTACTGAGCAAGCCGTGGCTTCTATGTTGCTGCAACATTTACAACCGCGTTTTCGAGCTATTCTCGAAGGTGTAGTGAGATAAATTGCTATGTTCAATATACACCGAAAATTGTTTGGCGGCGGCAAACCCTTAAGATCCCATAAACTTAGTCAACCAAGTGCAACCTTAGTTACCGAGTTAGGTGCAAGCGTGCAGTCAACAAACAGGCTGTTTAAAGGATGACGGGTATGGATGAGTACGTGAGTTTAATGTCTAGTTTGCCTAGTACTGAGCGATTATTTTTGGCGAAGTTACCGGCAATCTCTCGATTGAGACTTGAGCTACGTTTAAAACAACTTAAAGAGCAGGATTTATGGACGTTACGACAGGTCGAATCGGTTTTGAATTGGAGTATGCAAAACTTAGCGTCTTCAGATAAGGAGCTTATCAACCGCGCAAAGACAGTTTTTGTAGGATTGCAAAGTGAGACTCTGAAAACATTGGTACGGGATAAAATGGAATTGCGCACATGTATAGCGGCTTTGAGGCGCAGGGCGCAAGGAGAACATGCGCCAGATAAGGTGAATTGGGGCTTTGGACGTTGGGTTAGTCATATCAACCGAAATTGGAATGAAACGCATTTTGCACTGGAAACTGTGTTTCCTTGGTTACCTCAAGCGAAAGGTTTTATGGACAATAAAGATGCTGAAGGCATGGAACGTTTTATCTTGGACCTCGCGTTTAAACAACTGCAACGTTGTGGCAACCAGCATTACTTTGATCTTGAGGCGGTGATTATTTATGTACTCAAGTGGGATATTGTTGATCGCACCACGCATTACAACATTGAAGCTGCAAAGATAAGATTTACTGAATTAGTTGCACTAGGGTTAGGGAATTTTGCGGACCCTATATTTGAGGATTAAATATGAACTCCAACAGTCGAAATGAGAGTACACATGCAGATATAGAGCAGGGAAATTCCCCTGTTACTGCCAGAGTTGTTGCTGTGCAAGATGATCTTGTTGAGATACAAGCTCAGCTTGATGGTGACGGAAAGATGTATCGATTGACTAAAAATGAAGTGATATACATCTGTACTGGTTCGATAAACGCTTTAGGGGAGCCTGAAAAGTTAAAGGCAGAAATATTGAGGGTTAAGGGGGATTGCGCTGATGCCCAAGTGTATGAAAATACTCAAGGGGTGGCAATTGGCGATCCTGTAGAACAAAGCGGCAAGTTATTGTCTGTCGAATTGGGGCCAGGACTATTAGGGCAAGTCTATGATGGTTTGCAAGCACCATTGCCAAGAGTCGCTGCAAAATACGGCATGTTTTTACCAAAAGGCGCTCAAGTTGACCCCCTTGAGCAACAAACGAAATGGTCATTTGTTCCTATGGTGAAAACGGCTGATCTATTATCAGCCGGTGATGCATTGGGAACAGTGCAGGAAGGAAGGATAAAGCACAAAATCATGGTCCCGTTTGATTGGCCTAACACTTATGCTGTTGATTGGATCCAAGAGGGGTCATTTACCATTAACCAGCAAGTGGCTAGACTCAGGGATGAACACGGTAAGGAATATCCTATTACGCTGTCACAGACCTGGCCAGTGAGACGGCCTTTGAACAGCAATTTACTCAAGCGTAATCTTTCGCAACGAAAATATCCAAATGAACCGCTGATAACAACACAACGTATCATCGATACGTTTTATCCTATTGCTCGTGGCGGAACTGCCTGTATACCAGGACCGTTTGGCGCGGGAAAAACGGTACTCCAAAACGTCATATCACGTCATTCATCAGTAGACGTGGTTATTGTCGTGGCCTGTGGTGAAAGAGCCGGTGAAGTGGTTGAAACCATCAACGAATTCCCGCAGATGTCAGATCCAAAAACAGGCGGTACCCTTATGGACCGCACTATTATCATTTGCAATACATCCTCAATGCCCGTTGCAGCCCGTGAGGCATCTATTTTCACTGGCATAACATTGGGTGAATATTATCGCCAGATGGGATGTGACGTTTTGTTAATTGCGGACTCTACTTCGCGTTGGGCGCAGGCCATGCGTGAGACTTCAGGTCGACTTGAAGAGATCCCAGGAGAAGAAGGGTTTCCAGCTTATTTAGACTCTTCAATAAAAGGTCTATACGAACGAGCCGGTCTGATTGAAACCAATGACGGAACACTAGGTAGCTTGACTATGATTGGCACTGTGTCGCCAGCAGGCGGTAACTTTGATGAGCCTGTAACTCAAGCCACACTTTCAACAGTGAAGTGTTTCTTGGGGCTTTCAGCAGACAGAGCATATAAGCGATTTTATCCGGCCGTGGACCCGTTAATCTCATGGTCGCGATATCTTGATCAAATGCAACAGTGGTTTGATAAAAACCTTGAGCCGGCGTGGACCAAAAAAGTAAATGAAATGAAGATGTTACTTTTAAAAGGTGATAACACGCTAAAAATGATGCAGGTTACGGGGGAAGAAGGAGTCACCCTAGAAGATTATGTTGTTTATCAAAAGTCGCTGTTTTTAGACATGGTTTATTTACAGCAAGATGCATTTGATAAAGTCGATGCATCAGTATCACTTGATAGGCAAAAACACTCGTTCAATAAAGTGTATGAATTAGTCTCGCGAAGTTATGTTTTTGATGACAAAAAAATGGCTAGAGCTTACTTTGTAAAACTCACCGGTTTGTTCAAAAATTTTAATTATGCCCCAGCTAATACCCAAGAATATGAGAATTTATTGCAGCAAATAGACAAATTATCTGAACAAAATTTATAGTGAATTTGTAGTAAGATAACCATTAGTTTTTCTAATCCCATATGTTCAAAAAATGTACGTTGCATATTGCTTGTACTATCACTAGAATCCGCGCCCTGTTTATCACCGTCGAATACACATGTGGCTTTTTTTGAGTTGTGAGTATTACGTTAATTATTGAAGTTGTTGTAGAAAAATGGACAAGTTAGAGTTTATACAAATACGCCGTTTTATCCTTAGATTGGGTAAAATGTTGCACAAATACGGTTCACCCTCTTTTCGTTTGGAAGCGTATTTAACAGAAATTGCGACGCATTTCGGCCTACATGCATCTTTTAACTCTACACCTACCACTTTAACTATTGTGCTGTGGAGTGATCATCACGAAGACGAATATAACCACTCTGCGCGTATGCAACCAGGTGAGCTGGATATGAACTCCTTGTCTCGTACCGACGAATTAGCCCATGAGTTGTTGTCTGGTCAAATCTCACTGACAGAAGCCAATAAACAATTACTCGAGATTGATGCTAT
>Ga0316204_10006186_pt1 | contig 18677 bp, 17 predicted proteins | sample 6monrhotite_MG_2_FD_205661 | JGI IMG/M metagenome (GOLD analysis project Ga0316204, IMG submission 205661) | Microbial mat bacterial communities from mineral coupon in-situ incubated in ocean water Damariscotta River, Maine, United States -... | ecosystem: Environmental > Aquatic > Marine >...
GAGATCGAAGGAGAGTAGAAACGATCGCGATTTTGGATCTTCAATTTTGTTCGAGAGCGATGAGCAGGTAGATGCGTTTAGTGGAGGGCTGGATTTTACCAAGAAATTGGGAAGTACTTCTATTTTTTATGGTGCGGAATATGTATATAATAAGGTAGGAAGTGATGCGCAACAAACCGATATTCTAACTGCTGTTACAGGAGCAGAACCATCTCGATATCCAGACGGGTCAACATGGCAATCCATAGCTGCTTATGCGAGTATGCAAAGTAAACTATCTTCTACCGTATCGTTTCAAGGAGGATTGCGATACAATCATATTTTGTTGGATGCAGATTTTACTGAAAACAATATTTTCTTCAACTTTCCTTTTACTTCCGCCAAAGTTGATACGGGAGCTTTAACGGGAAGTGCGGGTATCACATGGAATCCAAATGATATTTTGGGATGGAAATTCAATTTTGGAACGGCATTTAGAGCCCCAAATGTTGACGATGTTGGTAAAATATTTGATAGTGAGCCAGGAAGTGTGGTTGTACCCAATCCAGAAGTGGAAGCCGAGTATGCATACAACGGAGAGTTAGGAGCAACCTTTAATTTTGACGATGTGGTTAAAATTGAATTGGCTACTTTTTATACCATATTAAAAGACGCCTTGGTGCGTCGTGATTTTAATTTGGACGGGCAAACAGAAATTATCTTTCAAGGTGAATTGAGTAATGTACAAGCAATTCAAAATGCCGGTCGTGCTGAGGTATATGGTTTTGAAGCGGGTATTGAAGTTAACTTTTCGGAAGAATTACAACTCACATCGCAATACAATATAACTGATGGTTTTACCGAAGAGGGAGATGATATTCAAGTGCCTATAAGACATGCAGCACCACAATTTGGTAATACACACTTTAGTTATAGGCAAGATAAATTGAAGTTAGATGCATTTGCCGAATACAATGGCAAATTCGATTTTGAAGATCTTGCTCCGAGTCAGCAAAACAATGCATTTTTATATGCTTTGGACGAAGATGGGAATCCGTTTTCGCCTTCATGGTATACTTTAAATTTGGCTGCGCAATATCAACTAACCAATGCATTACAGTTAACTACCACCTTAGAAAATATTACCGATCAACGCTACCGCCCTTACTCTTCTGGAATTGCGGCACCTGGGCGTAATTTGATCGTAGCGGCTAAATATTCGTTCTAGCTTGTTCGGACTTTAAGCTCTGTATTGTCAATTTTTCCCTACGCGTTGCGAGAATTTCCTTTTGCTGTAATAGACCATATGATTATACGACCCAATAGTCAAAAACTATTAAACGTATCAATCATGTCTTATCGTATTCTATTTTTCCTTATTGTAATTTTATACACAGCCCCTGGACTTATGGCTCAATCGCATGGAGATGTGAGTAAAAAAGAACGAAGTATTCCTTCTTATTTAGATGCTACAGAACTAAAAAGTGCGCGGTTATATCAAAAAGTACTACCATCTGTAGTAACGATTTTTACTAAATCGAATAATTTTACGAGTGAAGGAGCCGTTCAAAATCAAGGTCTTGGTTCTGGCGTTTTGATTTCGCATGATTGTTATATTCTAACTGCTGCGCATGTTGTTGATGGGAGTTCTCAAATTACGGTAAAAACTCAGGATGGTAAGAATAGAAAAGCCAATGTGTTATTTAGCGATAAAACAACAGATCTGGCATTACTGCAATTAGATGTTTTAGACAGTTCTTTACCTCATGCCAAATTGGGAGATTCAGATAATTTGGCGGTAGGACAACGTGTATATGCCGTTGGCAGTCCTTATGGTTTGGAGAATTCATTTTCTGCGGGTATTATTTCTGCCTTCCGTGGTTTTAATCAATTATATGACGGAACTGTAAATTTGGAATTCATTCAGACCGATGCGGCTATTAATTCCGGAAATAGTGGAGGACCTTTATTTAATTCTCAAGGAGAGGTAATTGGGATTGCGTCGAGTATACTAACGGTTTCAGGTGGATTTCAAGGAATTGGAATGGTGGTAGCAATCAATACGGCCAAGGATTTACTAGCTTTTGAAGACCGTCCTTGGATTGGAGCCGAGAGTGTTTTATTAAGTCAAGAGCAGTTTAAAAGTATATTCAATTTAGATTTACAAGGCGGTTTATTAATTCAGCATGTATCTCCCAATAGTCCAGCGGCAAGAGCGGGATTGCGTGGAGGTTATATCAAATCTCAACTAGGTGGTAGAGATATTCTATTTGGAGGAGATATCATTCTGCAAATTCAAGATCAACCTACTTGTCACGGAGATTGTCTGGAAGCATTGAAGGACCAAGTAAGTGATATGAACAAACTTAAAATAACCTATTTACGAGAAGGAAAGGTGTATTCGGCCACCCTCGATATTACAGATACGCGCAAAAACTTTTTGGCCCTCAACTAATTTTTGACAATATCAATCCTTCAGAAAAACTAAGTTGGTGTATCTATCAGATTCGGAATATGCGTAACTTGTAGCTACAAAAAGTTGCTTGTTTGATGTACAAAATTTTATCCTTAGATGGAGGAGGCAGTTGGGCACTTCTTCAGATTTTAACCCTAAAAGAGCGGTATCCCGATCCCGAGATTACAGGTTGGACCATACTAAAAGAATACGACTTAGTTATTGCAAATTCTGGTGGAAGTATGGTTTTGGCCGCATTGGCGAGCGATTGGACTTTGGACAAATGCCTTGAACTTTTTGATAAAGCCGAAATTAGAGATAGTATTTTTAAAAAATCATCCTTTTGGGATCGCTATTTTCCTACTAATTTTTTAGCACCTTTAGGATTTGGGCCTAAGTATAGTACCACGGGAAAATATAAAGGTCTGAGCGATATTTTTAAAGAAATCAAATCTTTAAAACTCCATGAATTAGTTGAAAAAATAGGAGAGGGAGCACCGCATATGGCGGTTGTAACTTTTGATGCGATAAATAACAAAGCCAAATTTTTTAGATCGTATGAAGATGAAGACGAAGAGTTTGATGAGGTAAATTTAGTACAGGCTATTCATGGCTCGTCCAATGCTCCTGTAAACTACTTTGATTTCCCAGCACGTATAAAAGCCAATGGTACCGAAAAATGGTATTATTTATGGGATGGAGCTTTGGGCGGATTCAATAATCCTGTAGCGGCTGGAATGGTGGAAGCTTTGAATTTAGGAGTAAAAAAGGAGCATATCGCGATTGTTTCTCTAGGAACTTCCAATAAAATTATTTCCGAACGCGAACGAAAATATTTTTATAAACTCTATATCAATGTTTTAAAAAATAGGCGATGGAAACTTCGTATGGGCGCCAAGTTTTTTATGAAAACTGTTGTGAACCAAGCGAAAACTATTTTATACGAACCGCCCGATTGGGCAAGTTATGTGGCCTATGTACTGAGATTTGACTACGATTTGAAAAATACGGACGAGAACGCGACCAAATTTGTACGGTTGTCTCCTTTAATACATGCGTTAGATGAGTTTGACGATGCGACTAAAGAATTGGTGTATCAATTACATGCCTTGGATATGGATCTTACATGCGATGAGGATATTCAGCTTATTAAAGAATGTTTTAAGGCATGGAAGGAAGGCAGAATTTTGAATCAACCTATCAAAACATCATTCGATAAGAATGAAACGATCAAATACAAATGTGGTCGCAGGTATTTCCAAGAAGCATTTCAAGATTGGCAGCGGTTATAGTATTCATTTTCAGTGAATAAAAGACAGAATTACCTTTATTGGTTACGATATTTAAATTCTGTTTTCATAATTTAGCTGTAAATCAACTAACTATGTATTTACTCACTTGCAGCACAAAAGGCTGCCCTACCCCTCATTTTTATGTAGATCCAGATGGCGGTAAAATTGTATTGGTTGCCGCACCAGATGCACCTGAACTTCAAATTAAAATGCTGGAGATAGGAGTTTCACAAAGTAGTCCAGAAGTTATCCTCGATAAAATAAGCAACGCTCCAGATGGACTTTTTACGGAAGAGGATGTTGCTTTTCTGAAAAAGAGTTTTGAAAAATTAAAACAACCCCAATCATGGATCAATCCCGCTACACCAGTTGATAATGTGAAAGACTATTTAGTAGTCCATCGTGAAAGTAATCATACAAATTATGTTCTTGTTGAAAAAAGTAATGAAATTGGGAGCGGTTCTCAAGAAAGGGATTCAAAAATTAAAACCAACTAGGATGGGCGAGGTAACAAAACAAGAAACAGTTAAGAAAACTGCGGCAGCCGCAACTACTTTTGTGAGGTATGACGATTATTGGTTGCAAAAAGCGCGCACCATGATCGATGGAAGTATTGATGTTTTCACCAAACGATTAAAGACACTCAATAATTTCTTGAACTATCTGGCAACAGGGACGTTTTTAGGAGGTGTGAGTTATACTACCTATTTAGAATCCGATCGATTGGAGGTATATATATTATTTATTATTCCTCTAATTGTTATCGCGATAGCCAAATATTATGTGAGTGTAAAAGGATCGGAACCGGCGATGCAGGAGGTTGATATGCGGAGTCCAACCAAAATTAACGAAGAGTACAATGATATTTTGGGTACGCTTGCCGAACAAGTAAAAGAAGCAGGTCGACTTGTGGCTATTGCAACAGGTTTTGTGTTGTTTTGCTTGCCTTTGGCGGTTTATTTTCAGAACCATAAAAAGACAATAGAACTGCCCGTGAATTACACAAGTGCGCAATATGATGGGAGCAATTTAAATTTGCAAGGTAATTTACAGAAAGCAGAAAAAGTGAGTCTCATACTTTATGGTACGGATGCTAAGAAAAAGCCAAAAACAGTTTACAGTGACATTTTACTTCAAAAACCCGGAGAATTATCTAAAACGATTGATATAGCAGATTTAAAACTGCAGTTAGATAGCCTTGATATGTTATATACTGTGGACGGGAAAGTACAACGTCATACGTTCCGGCCAACCGCGATAAAAAAGCCTGCGGCTAAGACCCCTGCCGAAACTCAGAAGAAAAAGAAAGAAGTTAAAAAGGATAGTGCTGCAGCTAAAGGTGCTTAAACAATAGGCTTCATTTTATGGAAAGATTACAGGAGTTGAACTAAGGCACCACCACCGTCTCTGCCCAAATTCCTTCAATGAGTTCGCATTTGCTGCGGCGGTGTTGTTGTGCACCCAACAAGACAATATCTAACTTTTTGGGTTTAACTTTAATCACGTTTAGGAATATATCGTTGCCATATATAAGCGCACCTTCATCTTTTCGAGGTGTTCCAGGAATGCTATTCGCAGCGTAATCTTTTGTCCAGTCGGCATTGCGTTGTACTTGTTGAAGATAAGCACTGTATCCAAAATCTTTACGACCAATAATTTGAGCCTCCCCATACACTCTTATTTGTAGCTGCTTCTTGCTGTGGTAAAATAGAACGGATACCTTTTTATCATTTTCTATTTGTCTGACTTTCGGAGTCCTAGAGTCTGTGAAAAAAGTGAGCTCTAGGTCTTGCGACACACCTCTATTAACTACCATGCGAGTTTCAGGATATTCCCCGAAAGTAGATAGATAAGCATAGTGAAAAGGATGCCCTTTTTGAGTATTGCTCAATAGCAATTCGGCTTTGGTAAACGCTAGTAATTTCATAAGTGAAATTTACAACAAATAAAAAGCACTAAATATGACATTGCGCAGTTTTAGATCTTGTGAGAAGTTTTCGAAAAACTATTTTAAAAGTAACAACTGGTCATCTAATTCGTCCTTCTTCTACAGGCAACCAAAAATTAAAATGTTGCGTCTATTAAGAAAACGCAGAACGATGAGAAAGTACTTATTTTTATTTTTTATTCTAATTGGAGGGGTTAGTTTAACAGCACAAAACCTTTCGGCAACAGTTGTGGATTCTCGTAACGGCAAACCCATTCCCTTTGCGACAGTGGTAACAGGAGAGCATTCGGGGATGATTACCAACGAAGACGGGGTGTTTACCATTACCCAGAGCCAGTTGAGTCGTATTAAAGATTCCATTAAGATTTCCTCTATGGGATATACCAACGTTAGTTTATGGGAACCAACTGGGGAGATAACCATAAAACTCTCGCCAAAAACCTTCGAGCTAGCCCAGGTATTTCTCAATGCAAACCCCTTGAGCGCCGAAGAGGTGATTGAGAAAGTAAAAGAAAACCTGTCTAATAACTATAAAATTGACTTTAGTAAGAAAAAGATCTTTTTTCGCCAGAGTGATCTAAATACGATGGACGAGGTAGATTTTGGCTTTAAAAAGTCGACTATTCCTGAGCTCAACAAAGAACTAATTGATGAGATCGCTGATGCTGTTCCAAGAAAGTCGAATTCTTACAAAGAGGTGGTAGGCGATTTTTACGGAGACTACCGCTCTCACAAGTTACATGTCGATAAGGCAGCAACACTTTATGATAAAACCAAAGATGTTTCCGTCGACGGACTTTCTAGTAGATTAGAAGAAATCTTCAAAAAAAATGTAAAACCAGATTCGTATTTAAAGATTCGATCGGGGCTCATTGGCACCAAAGTCGACCTGGATGAAATTTCTGAAGAAAACCAAGAAGAAGCCGATATTGTTAAAGAAGAAATTAAAAAGGAACAACGGTCGGAATTTCAGCAAGGAATTAAAGATCGGATTTCGCAGGTATACGAACAACTATTTTTTAATGAGGATTCCGAACTCGATTTTCTGAGAAAATCGAATCGATATCGATTTACGCATACCGATTATACCTTTATTGAAGATGCTGCGGTTTACATTATAAAATTTGAACCTAAGGGGAAAAAGGATTTTAAAGGCGTGATGTATGTCAATACAGAGGATTTTGCTGTGATGCGATTAGAATTTGAAAATGTTCGTCCGTTGAAGCGTTTTGGATTATTAGGGATTACCTATCGTAGATCTTTATTTAAGGGCAAGATGCTTTTTGCCAAAGAAAGCAATGGCGGCTATGGTCCTAGATATTTAGAATTGGAAGATGGAAGTACTTTTGGTTTAGACCGACCGCTAAACGTAATCGAGAAAAATAAGCATGTAAAAGGCCGAAGGAAACAGAACGAATTGGCACTCGATCTTAAAATAGGAACGACTCAGGTGTCAAAATACGAGTTGGTTGTATTTTCTTCTGAAAGTATTTCGAAGGAGAACTTTCAAACAGCACCAGAAAACCCCGAAGTTAAAGCGACTTATTTGTCTAAATACGATCCAAGTTTTTGGAAAGAATACACAATTATGGAGCCTAATCAAGCCATACAGTCTTTCGAAGTTTTAGAGTAATATGTGACTTAAATCTCACGAAACAGAAGCCTAAGCTGAATTTCTGCTTGCATTAATATTTCCATAGAGCGATCGCGTTACCATTTTTTCTAAAATCTCGATTCTGGATTTGTTTCCTTCCGTTTTCTGAAGTTTTTGAATTTCACGCAGGGCAAACTGCTGAATGGTTAACAATGGGAGGACGATTTGTTCTCTTATCGCAATAGAGTCGCGCATGGCTTTCGAGTCTTCCATTAATTCTTTCGAGTTGGATAACTTCAACAGCAGTTCTTTACTGCGCAGGTACTCCTTGTATATGAGTTTCCAAAACGCTCCAAATTCGGGATCGTCTTTCATGTATTCGGTGAGTGGAAAAAAGGATTTGGTTAAACTCATCATGCTATTTTCTACAAGAGTTCGGAAGAAAGTTGAGTTTTCATAAAGAGAACTTACCTTATCAAAATCACCTTTGTCCAAAAAGACTGAAAGGGCGTATCCAACACCATAGAAACCGGGAACGTTTTGTTTTAACTGACTCCAACTGCCAACAAAAGGGATGGCACGTAAATCCCCAAAAATTAATTCGGACCCTTTGCCTCTTTTTGAAGGACGACTACCAATATTGGTTTTGGCATAGTACTTCAGAGTACTCATTTGCTCTAGATAGGGCAAAAATTTAGGATGACTTTTAAAATCTTTATAGGCATTATAACTCAATTCTGCCAGTTGATTCATGGTCTTTCTATCCTCTTCAGATAATTGCGGTTTGTCATCGCTAAAAACCTCATTAGATATGCCTGAACTGATGAGCTGTTCCATATTATACTGACAGGCATCGATGGTTCCGAAATTGGAACTAATGGTTTGACCTTGAACCGTTAGCTGCACTTCATCATGTTCGATGGTATCTCCAAGCGAGGCGTAAAACTGATGGGTTTTACCACCACCTCTTGCTGGAGGCCCTCCACGTCCATCGAAGAAAATGGCCGTAACGCCATATTTTCTTGAGATATAGGAAAGTCGTTCTTTGGCAGTAAAAATACTCCAATTTGCCATTAGATAGCCACCGTCTTTTGTACCATCACTAAAACCAAGCATGATGCTTTGCCTCATTCCTCGTCGTTTTAAGTGCGCTGCATAGGAAGCGTTTGTATAGAGGGTTTCCATGACTTTTTCAGCAATATGTAGATCGTCTACCGTTTCAAAAAGTGGAACAACATCAACCGTAGGGTTTTCCCAATTCGTTAGGTTAATCATGGCAAAGGCTTCAAGGACATTAACGACACTACCATTATTACTAATGATATAGCGATTACAGCCTTGTTCCCCGTTCGTTTTTTGAATTTTTTGCATTGCATAAATGGATGCTAATGTCTTTTCTGCAATTTCTTCGGAGAGTGTTTTAGGATCTATAGAACCTTTTAATTCACTTAATGTTTTAATTTTATCTTCATCAGAAAGTGTATCGTATTTTTTTGAGAATAGCTGAGGATGACAAGAGGCAATATTATTCATTACGGTACTATGTACTCTTGAATCTTGACGAATATCCAATGTGGCAAAATGAAGCCCAAAAAGTCGCACTTTATGTAATAGGTCAATAACCAAATCAACAAACAAACCTTGGTGATCTGTTTCGAGTAGATTTTTTAAATCGTTCAATCTTTGCAATATGTAATCTGCCGATAAAGTGGAGTCACCCGAAGTATTTATTGCATTGAAGACAGCACTTTCAATCTCCATCACAATATTTTCTGCGCCTTTGAACGTTATTCTTCGACGTAAAATTCGGAGATCTTTGTGATAATTTTTAAGTAAAGAAATTCGCAGACGATGCGCAACCTTTAATGTAATATCCGTGGTGACAAACGGATTTCCATCCCGGTCTCCGCCAGGCCAGAAACCAAGATTAATTACTCGATTATCTGTTGAGTCGTCTTCAAAAATATTGTTTTGTATATAATTATATATGTTGGATGCGCTGTGGTAAAAAACGTTTTCTAAATACCATATAAGGCTCACTGCTTCATCAAATGGTGTTGGTTTTTGCTTTTTAAAAAAAGGCGTTTTTCCGAGTTGAGCGAGCAGTGATTTAATATTCATCAAATCATTTTGACGGATGGATTCTGCTAAATCTGTGATGATGCCTAACACATTGCCCGGGTAAAATTGAGTAGGATGTGCCGTAAGAACAGTTCGTATTTTAAATTTCTCTAAGTAGTTTTTTAGTTCAGATAACTTCCCTTTGTCTTCCGCCTCTTCTTTTATATTACGCAGGGTTCCTCTTCCATCCATATTATTAATTACTGGGAAGGTTGCTTCTTCAATAGCATCAAATAAAACGACCTGTCTTTCGATATACTGTATAAATCGAAACAATAAATGATCCTGATCTTCAATACTTGGGTTTTTATAATAGGCAGCAAAGAAAGATTCTACAATTTGAGAGGGGTTGTTTTTGTTTTCATATCCTTTGATGCAAACCTCTTGAAATAGGGGTAACAATACGCCTGTCCGAGTGATGGAATCGAATGGCAGGGTCATGAAAATACTGTTGTAAACATGATACTTTGAAAGTACGTGCTGTTGAAAACGTTCCTGTTTTGTGTGACGCATGGGATCGATTTAAGATAAATGAGTAAAGACCTACTCTAAAGATAAGTAATACGCCTAACTATAAAGAAATTTCAGCTTAAATACTTGCGTGAAAACAACGAAAACGATTTAGGGAATGAATTAGTCTAACTGCACATTTTTTTGAATTTCTGCTACTACTTCGGGATTGAGTAATGTAGAAATATCTCCTAGTTGTTCGCCTTCATCACAAGCGATTTTTCGTAAAATGCGGCGCATTATTTTTCCGCTTCTTGTTTTGGGGAGTCCAGATGTAAATTGAATTTTATCAAGCTTTGCAATCGGTCCGATACGTTCGGTAATAAGTTGATTGATTTCCTTGCGCAAGTTGTCCTGATCTCTTCCTTCGCCCACTTCTTTTAAAATGACATACCCATATAGTGCATTTCCTTTAACATCATGCGGGAAACCTACAATGGCGCTTTCGGCCACTGCCGGATGTTCGTTAATTGCGTCTTCGATAGGAGCCGTTCCTAAGTTGTGGCCTGAGACGATGATTACATCGTCTACGCGACCGGTAATCCGGTAGTAACCGGTCTGGTCGCGCAAAGCGCCATCACCTGTGAAATATTTATTTTTAAACGCTGTAAAATACGTGTCTTTATAGCGTTGGTGATTACCCCAAATTGTTCGTGCCATACTAGGCCAAGGAAACTTTACGCATAGACGTCCATTAGCTGGATTACCTTTTATCTCTTTACCATTTTCGTCCATTAGGCAAGGTTGAATGCCGGGCAATGGCAAGGTTGCGAAAGTAGGGATGGTAGGCGTAGCAAATGGGATAGGAGAAATGAGAATTCCACCTGTCTCAGTTTGCCACCAGGTATCTACTATCGGACTGTTTTTCTTTCCGATATTATCGTTATACCAATGCCAAGCTTCCTCATTAATTGGTTCTCCTACGGTGCCCAGAACTTTTAAAGATGAGAGGTCGTATTTTTCAACAAAGCTCAAATTCTCCTTTGCTAATGCTCTAATGGCTGTTGGAGCGGTGTAAAACTGATTAACTCGGTGTTTTTCGACTACTTCCCAAAACCGTCCCCAATCTGGATAAGCAGGAACCCCTTCAAACATCACGGTAGTAGCACCATTGGCTAATGGACCGTAAACTATATAACTATGTCCCGTAATCCAACCAATATCTGCGGTACACCAATACACATCATCTTCGGTATACTGAAAAACATTTTTAAAAGTATACCCGGTGTAAACCATATATCCCGCCGTAGAATGAACCATCCCTTTAGGTTGCCCAGTAGACCCTGAAGTATATAAAATAAATAGGGGGTCTTCGGCATCCATAATTTCAGGAGAACAATCACGGTATGCATCGTCTAACAATTCCTCTAACCAAAAATCACGATCTTTCTTCATGTTGATAGATTCGCATGTTCGTTTGGCAACGAGAACGGTGTCAACTCCCTTGCATTCTTCTAAGGCTTCGTCCACAATTCCTTTGAGGTTGAGTGTTTTTGCCCCTCTAAACGACCCATCACTGGTGATCACCATTTTACAGTCACAATCGTTTATTCGGGTGGCCAAGGCGGTTGCCGAAAACCCTGCAAAAACGACGCTATGTACAGCTCCAATTCGCGCACATGCGAGTAATGAAACTGCTAGTTCTGGTATCATTGGCAAATAAATACAAACTCGATCTCCTTTTTGAACGCCTTTTTCTTTTAGAACATTTGCCATTCTACAAACACGTTCATGTAACTCGATATAACTTATGTGGATAGCCGTTTCGTTAGGATTATTTGGCTCAAAAATGATAGCTGTTTTGTTACCACGAATGCGTAAATGTCTATCGAGACAGTTTTCTGTAATATTAAGTTGGGCTCCTTTAAACCAATTGACTTCTGGTTTACTAAAATCCCAATCCAATACTTGGGTCCATTTCTTTCGCCACACAAAATGTTCTTCGGCAATTTCTTCCCAAAAAGTTTCGGGAGTTCGTACACTTTTCCGGTAGACCTGAAAGTACTCTTCCAGATTCTTAATATGGTATTGGCTCATTTTTCTTTAGAATAACTGTTTAAAGGTAGTATTTCTGAAAGGCATTCCAAAAAGGAAATTTTAAGAATTAATCTAATGCGACTGCGCATCACCGGCGCCGCTAGGTATTCGGATATCTTCTACTAATTCTTGTACTGCTTTTGGTGGGGCTGGAGTCATTCTTGAAACCACCATCGATACGACTACATTAACAACCATGGCAATTGTACCAAAGCCTTCTGGAGAAGTCCCGAGCCACCATTCGGAAGCTGGTCTGGGATCTAAAACTCCTACCAAACCTGTTTTAAACCGAATCATATAAAAAAGCATAAGACAAATTCCAACAACCATTCCGGCAATTGCACCTTGTTTGTTCATCCGTTTATCAAAAATCCCCAAGATGATTGCTGGGAAAAAGGAAGCAGCCGCCAATCCAAATGCGAGCGCAACAACGGCAGCAACAAATCCAGGAGGATAAATGCCAAATAGACCTGCAATCACAACCGCAAACAAAATACTGATACGTGCCGCCCAGAGTTCACCTTTTTCGGAGATGTTTGGTTTCCATTGCTTCTTAATCAGGTCATGCGAAATAGAAGTAGATATCACTAATAAAAGCCCGGCCGCAGTGGAAAGTGCCGCAGCCAGTCCACCTGCTGCAACTAAAGCAATAACCCAATTAGGTAAACGGGCAATTTCCGGATTTGCTAAAACCATAATATCGCGATCTACGTACAGTTCATTTGTATTGGTATTCGCATTAGAAATTAGACGTTCACCATATCTTCCACGACCTTCTATAAAAATTGGCTTTTTATCTATGAGAGCACTTCCGCCAACATATTGAATAGTACCATCTCCGTTTTTATCACTCCATGCAATGAGACCCGTATCTTCCCAATTTTTGAACCAACTAGGGACTTCGGTATATGGCGTATCACTTACCGTTTCGATTAAATTGGTACGTGCGAAAACAGCCACTGCGGGTGCGGTGGTGTAAAGTATTGCAATAAAAAGTAAGGCTAGACCAGCACTTTTTCTAGCATCTTTTACTTTAGGGACGGTAAAGAATCGCACGATAACATGAGGCAACCCTGCCGTTCCAACCATAAGCGCGAGTGTAATTGCGAAAACATCCCAGGTACTTTTGCTTCCTGTAGTATATTCTTTGAAACCTAATTCGGTATGAAGGGTGTCTAATTTTTGAAGTAAATAGGTGCCGTCTGCTAGTTTACCACCCATTCCGATTTGCGGAATTACATTACCTGTCATCTGAATAGAAATAAAAATAGCAGGTACCATAAATGCAAAAATCAGCACACAATATTGTGCGACTTGTGTATACGTAATTCCTTTCATACCCCCCAAAAAGGCAAAAACAAGAACCACCGCCATTCCAATAATTACTCCCAGTGAAATATCTACTTGTAAGAATTGTGAAAACACGATCCCAACGCCACGCATTTGACCAGCAACATATGTAAATGATACAATAAGAGCGCAAATAACCGCAACGGTTCGTGCAGTGTTCGAATAATACCGATCGCCTATAAAATCGGGGACTGTAAATTTTCCAAATTTCCGAAGGTATGGAGCTAATAATAAAGCCAGTAATACGTACCCGCCAGTCCATCCCATAAGGTAAACCGATCCATCGTAGCCAGCAAAGGAGATAATCCCTGCCATAGAAATAAAGGAAGCCGCACTCATCCAATCTGCCGCCGTCGCCATTCCGTTAGCCAATGGAGATACACCGCCGCCAGCCACATAAAATTCTTTGGTCGATCCCGCCCTTGCCCAGATAGCAATCCCAAAGTAGAGCGCAAAAGTGATCCCCACAAGAATCCAAGTCCAAACTTGTACCGTCATATCAATTGAATTGTAGATTACTCGTCATAGCCGTATTTTTTATCGAGTCGATTCATCAAATAAACGTACACAAATATTAAGACGACAAAGACATAGATAGATCCTTGTTGTGCGAACCAGAATCCGAGTTTAAATCCTCCTAATTGAAATTGATTAAGCTCTTCTCGAAAGAGAATTCCGCAGCCATAAGAAACAACGAACCAAATAAACAGGAGTATCGCCAAGTAGGTGAGATTTTGCTTCCAATAAGCGACAGCTTTTTTGCGATTGGTCATAAAGAACCTGTTAGTAGTTGTGTTAAAAATACAGTTTCGCAATGGGCTTTGCAAACATTGAATTACGAAGTAGAGATAATACGGTAATAAACACTGTCTTGAATTCCATCACATGGTGCGTCTTTCCAATAAGTCATTCCAATTTTTTCAAGTACACGAACAGAGGCCGAATTGGCTCTTGCAGCACGGCCAACGATTTCTGGAAGCTGTAACGTCTGCATGCCATAATCTAGACAGGCCTTGGCACTTTCGGTAGCATATCCCTTCCCCCAGTCTTTTTTAAAGAATCGAAAACCAAGATCGATCATTTCGTTTTCATGACGTTTCAATCCACACCATCCCACAAAAAGATTATTTGTTTTATCGATTACCGGCCATCTTCCAAAGCCATTTTTGGCATAGTGGGAGTAATTTTTCAGAAAATCTTCAGCATCTTGAATATCTTTAAAAGGGGGATCTCCCGTATAACGTATCACTTCTGGATCTGAATTTAACAGGAACATAGCCTCGGCATCTGAATGTTGGAATTCGCGAAGAATTAAGCGAGATGTTTCTATAACTTGTTTCATTTTACGATCGATTTCTTAAAACAAATGCTAGAAGAAACTCCTATATATTGTCCATAGTTGGGAATTACTTCAAAACCATATTTTTTATAAAGAGCAATTGCGGCATCGAAACTACGTCCAGTTTCTAACACCAAATCTTGATATCCAAGTTCTTGGGCCCACAGTTCAAGTTCTACTAAAATTGCCTTTCCTAACCCATTACCTCGTTGAGAAGGTTCGGTAAACATACGTTTTACTTCAACCGAATTTGTGTCAAAAGGTTTCATGGCACCACAAGCTATCGCTGAATCCTCCATATAAGCAACAATCACATAAGGAATATTATCAATGCTATTAAATTGATGGTAAAAGTCATGTTTGTCTCCATCTTCAATACTGAGATGAGCATCCAAACGACGAACCAAATTATGAAATTCGGGATGTTTAGAATTAGTTCGCTCTAATCGAAATATCATACCTATTTCTTTTTAGAAGGTTTAGGGGGTAATGTAATAATATAGTCCCAACTTTTCTGAAGGTAAAAAGCTAGTTTTTCTGAATCTTTTACCAGAGAATCTGGTAAGTGAATATAATCTTTCATGACAGCACCATATGACTTATAGATCCCATTATTTGGATATTCTGCAACAAATGCATTTTGCTCTTCTTTAGATAAACGTACACCTATTTCCCCTGCCTTATTTACCAAACCAAACATGCGCTCATTATCTCCTGTGTAAGGCATGGATTTACCTTTGCGTTGGAGTCCGTCGACTAGTGCAACGGCAGCATCAAAATGCTGAAGAGCCTCTGTAAAAGTCATATGAGACTTAATTTTAAAGTTGTTGGATTAAAATTACGAAATTTTCATCAGGAAGTAGTTATTATATAAGTGCCTCTTGCTTCGGCACTTATATACCACTTACCACAAATAGAAAATAGAAAGAAATGAATGAAGTTTTAATTTTTTGGATCAAACTAATTTATGCTATCCAATTTTGTTTTTGTTTCAGCCTCTGTATTGGACATGTTTTCCTCTCCAGATTCAAGGCGTATAGAATCTTCAAGTATACTATTCGATCTCTCATTCCATTTTTTGGGTGCTTCTATATTTATAGTTGGATTGTAATACTTTGGGAGTACAAATGGGAGGATTATTGATAAAGATGCGATTAATATTGACGCATAAGCGAAAATTGTCGCTTTTTTGGATGCTTCCCTAGTCCTTTGTAGTTCTACAAAATCAATATACTTGTTAAGGGCTTCGCCTTTTATGTAAGATTCTTGGGTGTTGTAATGCGCTATGTTAGGAAGAACTCTTTCATTTATTCTATGAGTGTCATTTATGGAAGATTGCTGACCAACTATTCTAGATTCCAAATTTTTATTGTAGAAATTAGTGTAGAACCATATCATCAAGTTAACTTTGAATGAGTCGTTCGGGATTTCTATTTTAAGTTCTTCTACCATTTCGTAAAAAGAAATTCCTTTACTACCGCGCTTTTCCCCAAGCTCAAGAGCTTTAATATAAATACTGTTTTCCATGTGTGATATTTATAAATTTTAAGGGGAGTATTCAAATATAGTGAAACCTGTGTATTTCATTACACACTATTTGAAATACAAACAACAATAAATGTTGAAAACTTTGTTGAAAAGTGAACAGGCATTTTTATTCCGTATCTACCTCTATTACATATCTTTACTATGATCTTGAACTAAATCTATACTTTATGAAGAAAAATGAAACAACGCTAAAAACCCTTCGACTCAGGCGGGATGTAGTAAAAAAAGTAGAAAGCATGGCTGAAAAAGACAATCGAAGCTTTACAAACATGGTGGAGACAATTCTATTGAATTTTAGAGAACCACAAACGAGTTAAATAGCAAAAGGACACTATTACGAGTAGTGTCCTTTTTGGGATCAGGAAAGTCCTTATCCGACAATTGTTTAATTAATACTACTAGTTATCATGAGAAAGTCCACGAAGACCATTATGAAAACTGTGCGAGTGAAAGTTAAAACCTTAACAGGGTACAAATATGTACCTATGAGGGTTAAAACCGTTGTCACTACATATACAAATTAAGTGTATGAGCAGTCACTAAATAATTGAACAATAGTATTTTATTTAGTTCAACAAGCAAGTAGTTAGAGCTACTTGTTTGTTTTTGATCCTTAACTAGAGGGGGCAAAGTAGATCTCATTAGTCTACCTAGCTGGGTTAATAATAAACCTAACCCTCTCTTTAATTTTCCAACGCGTCGGTGTATTCAAATAACATTGACGCGTTTTTTATTGCTTAAAATTAGCGTTTAAGACCGTTTAAGGCAAGTCTTTAACCCTATAATTATTAACAAAATATGCACATTTGTTAAATAATCTTACATTTGTGCATGCTTTTTGGAACACGAACCAAACATGCGATAGCTATTATTAAAAACCATGAGATAATTTTTATGGGAAAAAAGATATTAGAAATAGTTGAAGCGATGCAAGGTTTTGAAGTGAGTTTTGTTTCCAGACAAAAGCTATCGGAACATTTAAATACAAATGGCTTTTATATCCACGTAACAAAAAGTGGCGAGGTGTATGAGGTTATTAAATATGATAATCCAAAATATAAACCTCAGAAAAGAAAATCTAAAAATGCCTAACCTTAAAAACCTTGTAATTTTTATAGGTTACGGGGTAGGACTTTTTACGCACTATGGTGTTATAGGAATAGAAATCTTTTCCGTCTAGGAAATCACAAACCTTTTTCAAGTTTCCAAAAGTTCCCAATACATTATCTCCCTCCAATAAAACGAAGTTCTCTAGCTTTTCTTTGCGCTCTTTGTATGTAGTCATGGTTCAAAAGTATGCAATTATGTCAATATAACCGAAAATAATTGTATTTATATTAGAATATATCAATATATTCGGTTATATTTGTACTATCAAAACAAAAGAACTATGAATTTCAAATCACTACCACAGCTTTTAGACTACTTTAGAGAGGAATCTACTTGTATTGAGTACTATGAGAACGTAAGATGGGGCGACAACCCTGCTTGTCCTCATTGCGGTAGTGTGAACCCTTATAAAACCAAAAGAGGTCATAGATGTAGCGAGAAGGAATGCAGAAAGGATTTCACGGTTAAGGTGGGAACGATATTTGAAAACTCTAAGATTCCATTGCGAACATGGTTCGCTGCTATTTTCTTAGCGACAAATCACAAGAAAGGTATTTCTAGTGTTCAACTTGCTAGCGACCTTGGAATCACTCAAAAAACCGCTTGGTTTGTATTGCACCGAATCCGTGAAATGCTAAAAGAGAAGGCTCCAAAAATGATAGGAGATACCAAGATGGTAGAAATTGACGAAGCATACATAGGTGGTAAGGAAGCAAACAAGCATTTCGGGAAGAAACGCTGTAACGAGAACCCTTCTTTAAAAAATGACGGTACGCCTTACCAACCTAAAAAAATGGTAGTAGGCTTTGTTGAGCGAGGCGGGGACATTATTGTAAGACACGTACCACGTGCAACCAGTAACGAAATTTTACCCCTCATAGATAAACATATAGCAAAGGGTTCTGAAATTCACACAGACGAAAGCAGTATCTACAACCAAGTAGGTAAAACCTATACGCACAAAACGGTTGTACATTCTGCTAGTCAGTACGTAGTGGGTAACTGCCACACAAACACTATTGAAAACTTTTGGAGTACGTTAAAGCGTGGAATCAATGGAATCTACCACCACGTTAGCGAAAAGCATTTAGAGCGTTATTTAGATGAATATGCGAACAGATACAATACCCGTGATCTAACAAGTCAAGAGCGTTTTGAATTGTTTTTAGGGCAAAGTGAAAGAAGGCTGTCATATGCAGCATTAATAGTAAAAGGGCAAAAACTAAGAACCTCCAAATAAGGAGGTTCTCCCAATAGCTATATAGCTATAATGTCATTTATTTTTTTCATAATTTTAATTTTTACTCTTCAATAAGTGCAGTGTTTCCACTTAAAAAAGAACCTTTAGCCAAGTCGTTTTTGTGTCTGAATGTGTAGGTTTTGACTACCGAAAA
>Ga0316204_10006188_pt1 | contig 18669 bp, 17 predicted proteins | sample 6monrhotite_MG_2_FD_205661 | JGI IMG/M metagenome (GOLD analysis project Ga0316204, IMG submission 205661) | Microbial mat bacterial communities from mineral coupon in-situ incubated in ocean water Damariscotta River, Maine, United States -... | ecosystem: Environmental > Aquatic > Marine >...
CATTGGCCAACGACAGAGATGATATCAATATACGTGCACTTATGTATAATAATGAGCAGCAGAAAGTGAATGTTGCGTTTGAAAAATTAAACCCTTCGCTTAAAAATGATGTCATTCATATCGGCACTCCTGATGCCATGATCCGGGTACAGGAAGACATTCAAAAAGGCTATCTCATCGGCATGCTCGCTGATCGGGTTGAACAAAACGATCGCAGCACACGCTGCCAGTTTTTAGGGGAAGCGATCAGTCTGCCAACCGGGCCATTAATTGTTGCCCATTTGCTCAAAGCGCCAGTGCTTTTATGTTTTGCCCTGCATCGCGGCGCTAACCGCTATGATGTTTATTTTCATTTATTAAGCAAACAGCTGGCACTACCACGCCAGGAGCGCGACATAGCATTACAACAACTTATGCAAGAATATGCGGACATTCTGGAACGATATGCGCTGTCCTATCCCTATAATTGGTATAATTTTTATGATTTCTGGAATGATTTTTCCTAAGCGCCAGGCGTTATTAATCGCTACATTATCGATATTATGTTATTTATTTATAGCGCAGCACTGCTTTGCTGATAACAGCCAGGACTTGCAAACTAGTGCCTTAAAAAAACTCCTTGAACCTTTCTCCAGCATCCAGTATGTCAAGCTGGCTTATGAAGAAAAACGCTATTCTGTTTTTTTAAAACATCCTCGGCAATTTAGTGGTTATATTGCCTTTACTCGTCCCGATCAGTTTATCAAACAGATAGAAACGCCCAACAGAAAAAAATTGCATATTCAATCCGATCGCTTAAACATTTATACTGATCAGCAAGATGGTAATCAAAACAGTCAAAAAACGACTTCTCTTCAAAAGGCCATCTCCCTTCAAAAGACCATGTCTCTGGATGACTATCCGCAGTTCAGACAATTACAAACGCTCTTCGCTGGCCTGCTTTTAGGGGATGCTGCAACATTGACGCAATATTATCATTATGACATCCAGTCACTGCCTGATGAGAAAGTTTTATTGACCTTGCGAACTCGTAGCAATGATGCTTTTATAGATAAACAACAATCTATCAGCGGTAAAATCACGATCATTTTTCAGGCTGGGGAAATAAAGACCATCACGATGGCGAGCTTTGGCGGCGAAAAATCAGAACTCAGTTTTACCGCAGTTCTGGAAAAAGAAGTCATACAATAAAATGAAGTCTTTACTACTGTCTTTTTTCAAACAACATAAACTGGTTTATCTCTGGCTGATTCTCTGCCTGTTAATGCTGCTCTATCTCTATGGCTCATTGCGGGTACAGTCAGATATCAGTTTTTTTCTGCCGCAAGACAATAGCGAAATTGACTCGGTTATGCAGCAACAACTGCAGAAAGGTGAAGCTGGAAAAATATTTCTAATAGCATTGCAGACGCCAGCTGATTCGCGACAAGAAACCACTGCCACGCAAACATTGGCCAAACTCAACAAAATACTGGCTGCCCGATTACAACAAAGCCAGCAATTCAGTCTGGTTGAAAATGGTCAAGTGCAAGTCTCCAGCTTAATTATTGAACCATTTTATCGCTATCGATACCTGCTCAATGACAACCAGCAACAGAGCTTTTCCAACGACCATTTAGCGAACAGTTTTATACAACTCTTACAACGCATAGAGTTTATGCTTTCCCCGATGGAACAAAAACTATTTGCCGAAGATCCGCAGATGATCTGGCCCAGCTTGCTGAAACAATGGCAAACACAACAACTGCCAAAACATCATGGTGTCTGGTTTGATCAACAGGCCAGGCAAACCTTGCTGTTCGTTAAATCAAAAGCAGACGCTTATGATCTTGAACAGCAATACCAGAACCTGGAAATCATAAATAGCAATATCAAACAAATTATGCTGGAACAGCAACTCACTAACGCCATTGATTACCTAGTAACAGGCGCTCCGGTATTTGCGCTCGAATCCAAAAAGGCCATCAGCAAGCAGATTCAGATTATTTCTGTGCTTGCCTCGTGTACTCTGATGCTATTTTTATACTGGTTTTTCCGCTCGCTAAAAATCATGTTAATTATTGCTGTGCCTTTGGCTTTTGCCATTTTAACCGGCATGACAGCGGTCATTCTGCTGGACGGATTTATTCATGGCATCAGCATTGCTTTCGGAATCACCATTATCGGGGTCGCAGTGGATTATCCGGTGCACTTTTTCAGCCATTATCTTTTTTTACCCAGCCAGAGTACACACAATCGTTCAACAACGATTATGCAATCCATCTGGCCCATGATGCGCCTGGGTTTGATAACCACTATCATCGGATTTTCAGCCATTACCCTGTCTGATTTTTCCGGGCTACGACAGCTGGGAATATTCGCTATCAGTGGCTTATTGGCTGCCGCCCTGTTTACTCGTTGGGTGTTACCTCGATTTAAAATTGTCCTGCCCGAGCATCATAATACCCTGGACAATCACAGTGCCTATGCCTTCATACAGAAAATAGTTCAACGCCCGGCTGCACCTTCTTTGCGCTTGATAGCCATCATCCTGCCGGTTCTGGCTTTGGTCTATATCCTGTTCAACCAGACGCATTTATGGCAAGAGGATTTGTCGGCTTTGAGTCCGGTACCGCAATGGCAGAAGCAGCAGGATTTTCAATTGCGCAAGGCTATGGGTTTACCGGAATTACGCTATGCCCTGATTTTACAAGGTCAAAGCACCGAAGCATTATTACAACGTTCGGAACAAATCAAATCGCAACTGGAAAAGCTCAAGCAGCAGGGAATTATTTCCGGCTATGACATGGCCGCCCGTTATTTGCCCAGTATCAAACAACAGCAAACACGGCAACAAGGCTTACCTTCGAGCAGTGAACTGAAACAACGACTTGAGACCTTACTAGACAATAGTCCACTACAGCCATCTGCTTTTAGTCCTTTTATCGATGCGGTCAACAATAGCAGACAGATGACACCATTATCATCTGAAGGCATTCTATCCGATGCGCAATCCGGTCAAAGTTTTATCCATGGAAAAATAAAAACCCTGCTCTACCTACAACAAAGTGAGTACCGACCTGAGCACCAGCAAGCACCTGAACAGCAGAGTCTTGCTGTATGGACAGCCATTATTCCTCTTCATGGCGTGCAACATGGAATCACCGATCATGAGATAATACACTCTATCAGCAATCAGGCCAGCCTGCTGGATTTAAAAACACAAACGCAAGCCATGTTGGCGGACTATCGCAATGAGGCCCTGTTGTGGTTCTTTTGCGGTAGCATGTTAATCCTGCTGGTGTTATTTGCCGCCAGTCGCAGACTCATTAGCCTGCTGCCCCTGGCCTGGCCATTTATCGGAGCAGTACTCCTGACAATCGCCAGCCTGTTGTTGATGGGCTATAGCCTGTCCATATTCCATCTGGTGACTTTATTGCTGGTGGCAGGCCTGGGCATCGATTATAGTATTTTCAGCTTTTTTCCCCGCCAGCAGGGCAATGAAGTGACGCAATTACCAGAAGTTGCCCGGGTTTCTGTTATAATTTGTCTTATATCCACATTGATCATGTTTGGCGCTCTGGCGCTGTCGGAATTGCCGGTGCTAAAAGCCATTGGAATAACGGCATCACTGGGCGCTCTATATGCATTTTTACTCACTCTGTTTGTGACTAAACAAGCTTGAAATACACTTGGGCTAACAGAAATACTTAGCCTTTTAAAAAAATTTGATTATTAATATTTGCCATCCATGCCGTTAACTCATTTGCCCGCCTGTTCATCAGCCCTGCAACTATCCCACTTCACCGTGACAACGGCGGCTGGCTGTGGCAATCAGGCCAATCTAGATGCCCTGCTCAATAATACCACCGGACTACAGCACAATGATTTTCTGGATGTCGATCTGGAGACCATGATTGGTCGTGTTGCCGGCATTGAAGCGCAGATCTTACCCAAACACCTGGAAAATTATCATTGCCGCAATAATCAACTGGCCTATATGGCCCTGCAACAGGATAATTTTAATACCGCCATAGAACAGGCGAAAAGCCGATATGGCAACAGCCGCATTGGCGTATTTCTGGGCACTTCTACTTCTGGGATTCTGGATACCGAGCTGGCTTATCAAAGCGAAGCATTTGGTAACACCGGCATCTTGCCAGATAGCATTCATTACCGCGAACAGCATAATAGTTTTTCTATTGCCCGATTTGTACGGACACTATACCAGCTTAGCGGTCCGTCCCAGGTCATTTCCACGGCCTGTTCATCCAGCGCCAAAGTGTTTGCCAGCGCAGCCCGTTATATTGAACTGGGCCTTTGTGATGCCGCCATTGTCGGCGGCGTTGACAGTTTATGCCTGACCACGTTATATGGATTTAATTCCCTGGAGCTGGTGGCAAAAGACCTGTGCCGCCCTGCGGACAAAGACCGCCAGGGCCTGTCCATTGGTGAAGCGGCGGCCTTTGTGTTGCTGGAGAAGGTGTTGCTGGAAAAAGCACCGCAGGAACAACCTGAACATGACAGCAGCCAAGCAACACCGGTTTATCTGCGCGGCTATGGGGAAAGCTCCGACGCCTGGCATATGTCGTCACCACATCCGGAGGGGCGCGGTGCATTGCAGGCCATGCAGCAGGCATTACAAAGTTCAACTATCTCCGCCGAAGCCGTTGATTATGTCAATTTACATGGCACGGCCACTGCCGTTAACGATCACATGGAAGACATGGCCCTGTCACAATTATTTTCCAGCCCGGTGGACTGTAGTTCAACCAAAGGCTGGACCGGACACACGCTGGGCGCAGCCGGTGGCGTTGAAGCAATTTTTAGTGCCCTGTGCATTCAACATGATTTTATGCCTCGAAGTTTAAATACTTTATCTGTTGATCCGACATTTACTCAACACATACTGACCGAAACCCGTCATACCCCGATACATACTGTCGCCAGTAATTCCTTTGGCTTCGGCGGTAATAACTGCTGTCTTATTTTCGGGGACCGGCCATGTTAAGCCTGTACCTGAAATCGGTTGGTGTTGTCGCTCCCGGGATCAATAACTGGAATGAAGCGATCGAGATCTTCAAGCAACCGGAAAATTATGTCCCGCTTCCGGTCGCCAAAAAACTTGAAACCCTGCTACCGGCCAATGAACGTCGGCGCGCCGCAAGAGTCACACAATTAGCACTTTACGCTGCCCAGCAAACTGGCGCTCCAGAAACAATCAAGCACTGTCTGCAGATTTTTTCCAGTGCCCATGGTGATGTTAACACTTTTCACCAGATCAGTCTGGCGCTAGCAATGCCTGGTCGCCCAGTGTCGCCCACCCGCTTCCATAATTCCGTTCATAACGCACCGGCAGGATACTGGTCTATTGCGACGCAATCACAAACCGCCAGCACCAGTATTACTGCCGATCTGGATAGTTTCTCTACGGGCCTGCTGGAAGCCGCAGTACAATTAAATGCCCCGGATAATTACCAGGGACGGGACTGTCTGCTGGTCAGTTATGATGAAATACCACCCGAGGCATTTCAAAGCCTGATCAATACCAGTGCAGAATTTGCCTGCGCTCTGAGACTCAGCCGCGACCACATAAAAGGGTCGGTAATTGCAAGACTTGATATTAACCTAAGTGATAATTGCACACCCGCAAGGAAATTAGCCAATGATAGTCTGGAACAATTACGCCATAGCAATCCCCAGGCACAGGTCCTGCCACTGCTTGAAGCTGTGGCTTTACAACTCAGTGACACCATCAGACTGGACTATTTCGAGCAATGCCTGGAAATCAAAGTAACACCGCTTGCAGCAACATTGCATGAGCAGTGACCTTTACCATAACCTTAACCATAACCATGACCACTAAGCCCATATTAAATCGCTCAGATATAACACTGAATTCCCGTGAAATTGCGCAACGATTACCGCATGCCGGAAAAATGTGTTTATTGCATGAAGTCATCGAAGCCAGTTCAGACGCGTTGACCGCAGAGGCTAATAGTCATCTGGATGCCGATAATCCATTGCGACTGGATGGCAAAATTGCCACGGTCAATGGCATTGAATATGCGGCCCAGGCAATGGCCATACATGGTTCGCTGTTATTATCTGAGTTATCATCTACTGCATCGGAAACGCCACAGACGGGCTATATTGCCACGGTGAGAAATATTCAAATGGCCGTGCCCTTTATTCCCGAAACCGGAGCCGCTTTAGTGATTAACGTGCAGCAGCTGATGAGTGATAGCAATGGCTTTACTTATCAATTTCACATAGATTGTGAACAACAACGTCTGATTTCAGGAAAAATAACCGTGTTTCTGACTGGCCGGGAATAAGCAATGCATTCATCCCAGACCCAATATGATATTGTTGTCATTGGCGGTGGTCCAGTTGGCACCACCGCAGCCGCTTTACTGAGCGAAAAAGGCTATTCGGTGTGCTTACTGGAAAAAACCCAGCACCCGCGTTTTCATATCGGCGAATCACTATTACCAATGAATCTGCCCATTCTTGATCATCTGGGGGTTCTCGATGACATCAAAAATATCGGCATTAAAAAACATGCTGCCGAATTTAATGCCATGGACCCGGTCACAGGGCAGCCCAAACGGACGACGTTTTATTTTGACCAGGCATTTAAGCGACAATATCCCCATGCCTATGAAGTCAAACGCTCTGAATTTGACCAGATACTGTTTAACAACTGTCGCCATAAAGGCGTACAACTGCTGGACAAGCATCAAGTGACCCAGGTAGAGTTTATCGCGCCCGGAGCAGTGACGCTGCGCTATAAAAATACCTCAAATGACAATCACAAGAACGGCACCCTGCATGCCCGTTTTGTCATTGACGCGTCTGGAAGAGACTCATTTCTATCACGAAAACTGAAACTAAAACAGAAAAATCCCCATCACCAGAGTTCTGCAATTTTTGGCCATTTTTCCGGTGTTGAACGACGCAGCGGTAAAGATGAAGGCAATATCAGTCTGTACTGGTTTGAGCATGGCTGGTTCTGGCTGATTCCCCTCAGTGACGGCAGTATGAGTGTGGGTGCGGTGTGTTGGCCGGAGTATCTAAAAACCATCCAGGGTTCCACTGAGGACTTTTTGTGGCAAACCATCCATATGAACCGCCAGGTTGCAGAACGGATGAAACATGCCCAAAAATTAGGGGAGATTCGCGCCACCGGAAACTTTGCCTACACATCCAAACGCATGTGGGGGCGTGACTTTATGTTGCTGGGGGATGCTTTTGCGTTTATCGATCCGGTCTTTTCCAGTGGCGTTTATCTGGGTATGAGCAGCGCTGAAAAATCGGTGGAAACCATTGATCAATGCCTGAAAAACCCTGAGCAGGCAGCGCAACTCTGCAACCGTCTGGAACAACACATTCGCGGCGGAATTAAGGAAATCAGCTGGTTTATCTACCGCTTCACTTCTCCAGCGATGCAACGCCTGTTTATGAACCCCAGAAATAACTGGCAACTGGAATCGGCCATTATCTCCATGCTGGCCGGTGATTTTTTTGATAATAAAGCCGTTAAAATACGCCTGAAAATCTTTCATTATATCTATTATTCCCATGCCCTGCGCATGTTGCCCAAAGCCCTCAAATCCTGGTGGCAACGACGCAGAAATGTTCAGGTGGTTTTTGATAAAGGCACTATGCAGGAAGATGGCCTGTCGCAAGCAGACCTGGACAAAAAACCATAGGCAAGAAACCTTGGGCACGCAGCGCTGATTTCAGGTAAAATAATACTACCTTAACTGAATTCTTGAACGATAACATAGACAATGAAATATGCACTTGTAACCGGCGGCAGTGGTGAAATTGGTCAGGCAATCTGTCAACGCTTAGCCGAAGATGGCCATCATGTTATTGTCCATGCCAATCAGAATCTGGACCGGGCCGAAATGCTGGCCCGTCAAATTACCGAAACCGGCGGCTCTGCTGAAGCGATGCAATTTGATTTGACCGATTTTGAGCAAACCTCCAGTCAGCTGAGCCAATTGACACAAAAGCACTCGATTCAGATTCTGGTCCATAATGCCGGCATTCATCAGGATGCCCCTCTGGCCGGAATGACTAAGACGCAATGGGACGACGTAGTCAATGTTTCCCTGCACGGTTTTTATAATGTCACTCAGCCCATCCTGTTACCGATGATGAAAACCCGCTGGGGCCGTGTCATTGCCATGAGCTCCATTGCCGGGATTACCGGCAATCGGGGGCAGGCTAATTATGCCGCCGCTAAAGCCGGTTTGAGCGGAGCCTGTAAATCGCTGTCCATCGAACTGGCCTCACGCGGCATTACCGCCAATGTAGTTTCTCCTGGGATAATAAAAACCGCCATGAGCGAAGACAGTTTTCCTGCCGAAAAAATCCGCCAGCTGGTGCCCATGCAACGGGCGGGTGAAGCCAGTGAGGTTGCCTCACTGGTGAGTTTTCTGGCTTCAGATGAGGCCGCTTATATTTCCGGTCAGGTGATTTCCATTAACGGTGGGATGGTTTGAGCAGCAGCAACCATAACCGTCCAGGCCACTCCCTCAAATGGATGGTCGTGATTCCGGCGTATAATGAACAGGCCACTATCCAGTCTCTGGTAGAACAAGTTCTGGAACAACAACCCACGCAATTACTGGTGGTTAATGATGCCTCCAGTGACAAAACCGCCGCTATTTTACAGGCAATGGAGGATAGCCTGCCGGCAACCTCCCCCTTGCAGATCATTCATAACGACCATAATCTGGGCAAGGCAGGCAGTCTCTGGCGGGGCTTTGAACTGGCGATTGCCCAACAAATGGATACCGTCATCACTATTGACGGAGACGGCCAGCATCGAGCTGAAGACATTCCGGCCTTGCTGGAAACACATCTAAGCCAGCCCGAACGACTGATTATCGGTGCCAGAGAAAGAAATCTGAAAACCCAGCCATTGGGCCGTTTCCTGGCTAACCGCTTCGCCAACTTCTGGATTTCCTGGGCATCCGGTTACGGCGTTCGCGACAGTCAGTCCGGTTTTCGCCTCTATCCAGTTGCTTTATTAAAAAAAATCACTGCCTTAAAAAACAGTGAGGGCTTTGTTTTTGAAAGTGAAGTGATCATCGAAGCCGCCTGGCAGGGCCACTATACCAGCGTCGTCACCATCCCTACTATTTATCATAAAAATCGTCGCGCCAGCCATTTCAGACCCTGGCAGGATATTATGAAAATCACCAAAATGGTTGCGCGCCGGTTGCGTATCGTTAACTTCAGCCCCAGGGGATTGTTCGCCGCCATTATCAATAAAGCCCCCTCCTGAACCGATACTGATCAGTACCCAGTATTCATTTGCATGAGTTATTAACTCAAACGGGGCAATTTGCTATACTTTTATGAATGACGTTCTACTTGCTATAAGACCGGCCAAAGGAGTGATTAAATGACTGATAAAGTAAAACAGGAACGCTCTTTTCAACGTATTCACTTTGATTGTCTGGTCAAATTTGAGGTGGGCGATTCAAGACTCGACTGTGAACTGGTGGATATCTCCTTACGTGGCGCGCTGATCCATAACTGTACCGGAGCCACTCCCGAATCCGGTACGCCCTGCAAACTCATCCTTAATCTGGATGATTCGGGAGATAACCAGATTATCATGGAGGGCAGTATCGCACACAAAAAAGAAAACCGTGTCGGCATTCGTTGCCAATACATCGACCTCGATAGCATGACCCATCTGCGTAAACTGGTGGAAGTCAATATGGGTGACCCAGCACTACTCGAAAGAGAAATTATGTCCTTGTAATCTTTGTAAGCCATTCTCTGGCAATTGATAGTTTTTGCTGTTGTTTCGTCATCGTTTCATCATTGTTACTTAAAGTAACAACTTCCCGTCAGCCCTCCCTGTAAAGCTGGGCCTTCCATTCATTATCTATTTGTTTTATTTGATATATTTTATAAGTGGTCTTGAAATTGCCTTATTGTGCTGATTCATATTAACAATCAATAAATGACAGGCAATGACTGACACACCCAACGCCCTTGAGCCGGTTTTAAAATTTTTACGTCAATACGCCCCGTTTAAACAGATGCTGCCGGTGCATCAGGAATACCTGGCCATGTATCTTGAGCAGGTATTTTATGCCGAAGCCGATATTATCATCGGGCCGGAGGATGGTCTGGTTGATAGTTTTTATATTATCAAGCGCGGTTGCGTCAGTGGCGAGGTCATTCCTGAACAAATAGGAGAGCTTGAAGGCCCGGTCACTCTGCTGGGGGCTGGGGATTGTTTCCCCATCACCGCGCTATTGCAAAATCGTGCGGTGCACTTCCAGCATAGAGCCATAAAAAGTTCTATTTGTTACAAACTGAAACAGGCTCATTTTGAATACCTGATGCAACAAAGTACGGTTTTTCGTGATTTTTATATCCCCAAAAGCCAGGCTCAATGCCATTGAATCTAACCAGACGAATGTTATTAAAAACTTTATATAAAGAAATATTTGAACGAGTTATCAATGAGCACTACCAACCCTGATGCCAAAATCGATGAGCTGAAACAAAAAATCACTGAACTTGAGCAGGCGCTGGAAATAAAACAGGCGGAGCTGGATGATTGCCTGGGTCACGGAGGCCATCAAGTACTGACCGAAGCCGAACAGCTGATTCAGCAAAACCAGCAAAATGAATGGTTTAATAAATTTAAAATCTGTGAAGCCAACTGGGCAGCCATACCCGAGGGACGCTTTGGGGAACAGGTCATGCCGGCATTTAAAATGCTCAATACCCCGATTACTTTTGAAATGTTTGATATTTTTTGCTCCATGACCCATAAACAACCGCCCGGAGATGAGGGCTGGGGCAGGGATAATCGTCCCGTCATCAATGTCAGTCATCGGGATGCCTGTGATTACGCCCGCTGGTTATCGCGACAGACCGGCTGGCAATGCCGCCTGCCCACTGAAGAACAATGGGAATACGCCTGTCGGGCTGGAGCGGTGACTGATTTCTGGTACGGCGACATACCGGATCCCCGAAGAATGGTCATGGGGACGGGAAAAACCATGCCCACCCCGGGGCCACGCATGGCCAGTCCGTGGGATTTGTATGACATGCACGGCAATGTCTGGGAGTGGACATCCTCACAAAAACACGATGAATACATACTCTGCGGCGGCAGCTGGTATAACAAAGCCAATTGGCTGACCTGCACCTCCAGAAACATCGCTTTTCCAACGGCCAGTAATAACAATTGGGGCTTTCGCTTAATACGAGTCAGTTAACAGTGTTACGTTATTACACAAAATGCGTTACCGTTAGTAACAGATCAATCAGAATCAATGAAGTATTGATTCTTATATGATTGAAATCATTAAAATATTTTTTTGGCATGGATATCGCTATGATATTGAAGCTAAAACGCAGGGCTATTTAACATCAGGCATCCACCTGATTAAACCCTATTGAGTCAGATAGACTTGAAACAAGTTTGAAACTCAATAACCAAACCTCGGATGGTGAACTATCCGATAGAACAAAAACGAGGGATATTGTAATGAGTGATAAGAAGAATTCTGCTGGCTGGTCACGCCGTGACATAATTAAAGCAGCAAGTGCATTTTCGGCGGCAGGTGCAATGCCAATGTTTTTCTCACGTGGCGCATGGGCAGAGAACAACTTTGTCAACAACCCCGGAAAAGCAGCCAGTGTTAAGCTGGGCTTCAATGTACCCCAGACCGGCGCATACGCTGATGAAGGTGCCGATGAACTTCGTGCGTTTAAACTGGCGGTCAAACACCTTAATGGTGAAGGCGACGGCGGTTTAATGGCAACCATGAAACCATTAAGCCTGAAAGGCAATGGTATCTTAGGTAAAAAAGTTGAATATGTAACGGGTGACACTCAGACCAAATCCGATGCTGCTCGTGCTTCTGCCAAACGTATGATCGAGAAAGATGGCGTACTGATGTTCTCCGGCGGCTCTTCGTCCGGTGTGGCGATTGCCCAGCAATCACTGGCCCAGGATATGGGCGTTATCTTTATGTGTGGTCTGACGCACTCCAATGACACCACCGGTAAAGACAAGCGTCGTTATGGCTTCCGTCACTTCTTCAATGCCAAAATGTCCGGTGCAGCACTGGGTCCGGTACTGAAAAAAGAAATGGGTACCGATCGTATCGCTTATCACCTGACCGCTGACTATACCTGGGGCTGGACTCAGGAAGAATCCATTAAAGAAACCACTGAAGCTCTGGGCTGGAAAACTGCCAAAACCGTGCGTACACCACTGGGTGCCGGTGACTTCTCACAATACATTACCCCAGTATTGAATTCCGGTGCCGATGTTCTGATCCTGAACCACTATGGTAAGGACATGATTAATTCCCTGACTCAGGCAGTGCAGTTTGGTCTGCGTGACAAGCAGGTGAATGGCAAGCAGTTTGAAATTATCGTACCACTGTACTCACGTCTGATGGCTCAGGGTGCTGGTAAAAACATCAAAGGTATTTTAGGTACCACTAACTGGAACTGGGCTCTGAAAGACAAGGGTTCGCAAGCCTTCGTGAAGTCATTCGGTAATGAGTACGGCTTCCCGCCTTCACAGGCAGCTCACACTTGTTACGTGCAAACCCTGCTGTATGCCAATGCCTGTGAAATGGCCGGTACATTCTACCCACCAGAAGTCATCAAGCAACTGGAAGGCTTCAAGTTCGATGGCATGGGTAATGGTGCAACTGAATACCGTGCTGAAGATCACCAGTGCTTCAAAGATGTTCTGGTCATGCGTGGTAATGCCAACCCCACCAGTCAGTTTGATCTGCTGGAAATTGTTCAGCAAGTACCTCGTTCACAAGTTGAATATGACGCCAAGATCTTTGGTGGTGAGCTGGGTCCTTACAAAGTCTAAGCAATTAGCAGTAATTAAAAGCAGCGCCGAAATTCCTTCAGTGCTGCTTTTTTGTTTAGTGTTCGTGCATAAATGCTTTTTAATAAAACATTTATGCACAAGTACTTTTTTCTAACTTTACAACAACCGAGTCGTTAAAAATGGATGCAATATTTCTCCAGATACTCAACGGGCTAGACAAAGGCGGCGCTTACGCGCTCATTGCGCTTGGCCTGACCCTGGTGTTTGGTACTTTAGGGGTCGTTAACTTTGCCCATGGTGCCCTGTTTATGCTGGGGGCTTTCTGTGCGGTCACCTTTCAAAAATTGTTAACCCTGTCAAAACAGGTGAAAGACGAAAGTATCACCTTTTTTGACGCCTACAAAGAACAGCCCTATCTGGAAATATGGTTTGGTGATTATGGTACCACCATTATTGATTACTCCGTGCCGATATCCATACTGTTTGCCATACCGGTGATGCTGTTAATTGGCCTGGCAATGGAACGCGGACTTATTCGCCACTTTTATAAACGCAGCCATGCGGAACAGATCCTGGTTACCTTTGGATTGGCCATTGTGTTACAGGAAATTATCAAATCATTTTTTGGCGCCAACCCCATTCCAACGCCTGCCCCAGAAATTTTATCCGGCAGTGCACCCATCGGGGTATTGTTAGGCCTGGGAGAATCTGTGGTCTATCCCTGGTGGCGACTCATCTATCTGGGCTTTGCTGCCATCATCATCACCGCCGTGTTTGCCTTTTTGAACATGACCACCTTCGGCATGGTAGTACGTGCTGGAATGATGGACCGGGAAACCGTCGGCATGCTCGGTATTAATGTCGAACGACGATTTACCATTGTGTTTGGTCTTGCCGCAGTTGTGACCGGGCTGGCCGGAGTCATGTACGCCCCCATTTTACCCCCGGATTATCATATGGGTATGGATTTTCTGGTGCTGTCCTTTGTGGTGGTCGTGGTCGGTGGTATGGGCTCGTTGGGCGGTGCAGTTGCCGCTGGATTTTTGTTAGGTATTTTGCAGTCGTTTGCTTCCATGAATGAAGTAAAATCCATTATTCCCGGTATTGACCAGATCATTATTTATCTTGTCGCCGTGGTCATCCTGCTGGTGAAACCTCGTGGCTTAATGGGCCGCGAAGGGGTAATGGAGGACTGATATGAAAATACCATCAATGAAAAACGACTTAATTGTGATGCTGATTTTTTCAGTGGTCATATTAACCATGCCCATCTGGTTAGAGCCTTTGGGTGCGGGTTATCCTGATCTGCTGCAAAAATTCGCTATCTTTGGCATTTTCGCCGTGGGCTACAACATTCTGTTTGGCCTGACCGGCTACCTGTCTTTTGGTCATGCCGCCTTTTTAGGGGTCGGTTCCTATACTGCGGTCTGGTCATTCAAATTACTAACCATGAATGTCTTACCAGCCATCGTCTTCAGTACGCTACTGGCTGGACTGGTGGCGGCATTAATCGGTTTTATCAGTCTACGCCGCTCCGGGATCTATTTTTCTATTTTGACCCTGGCTTTCGCACAGATGTTTTATAACATGGCCTACTCGGTGTTGACCCCCATCACTAACGGTGAAACCGGTCTGCAATTGGCAAAAAGTGATCCCAGAATTATCGATCGACTATTTTTTGAGGCTGCAGACGGCTTGCCCTCTACCACATTCTTTGGTCTGGAAATGAGTGGCTATTCAGGATTTTATTTCTGTGCGGTACTGCTGATTATCGCTTTCTTTATCTCGCAGCGAATTTTTCATTCACCCTTTGGTATTAAACTACTGGCCATCAAATCCAATCAAACGCGGATGAAATACACCGGTTATAACACCCGCCCTTATCTGCTCAGCGCCTTTGTGATCTCAGGCATGTATGCCGGTCTGGCAGGCGCGCTCATGGCGGTTACCGATCCACTGGCCGGAGCTGAGCGTATGCAGTGGACGGCATCCGGTGAAGTGGTTCTGATGACCATTCTAGGGGGTGTCGGGACTCTGATTGGACCTCTGCTGGGTGTCGGTATTATTAAATATTTTGAAAATATCTTTTCCGCACTCAATGAACAGGCCCTGCATCAGGTCTATGACTTTATGCCCGACTGGCTGGCCAATATTATGGTGACCATTACCTCACCTTTTGTCGGCGAAGGCTGGCACCTGACATTGGGCGCACTGTTTGTAGTTATTGTTATTTTCCTGCCTGGTGGCATTATGGAAGGTTATGATCGAATAAAAAAACTTTTCACTAGAAAAGCACCCAAGTCAGAACCGCAGGAAGAGGAAGGCAACGCATCATGAGTAACACTATTTTAGAAATTGATAATGTGCAAAAATCCTTTGGCGGTCTTAAAGCGCTGAGTGATTTGCATCTTAACGTTGAAGAAGGCAAGGTACATGCGATCATCGGACCTAACGGCGCCGGAAAATCCACCATGCTGAATGTCTGCATCGGACGACTTGCTCCGGATAGCGGCACCGTGACCTTCAATGGTCATAATATGATTGGCAAAGCACCTCATGAAATTAATCAGGCCGGTATTTCCCGGGTGTTTCAGACACCTGAAATCTTTCCTGATTTGTCATTATTACAAAATGTCATGATCCCTGCCTTTGCCCGATGTGAAGGCGCCTTTAAATTCAATATATTCAGCAACCTTTGTAATGAACACGCGGTTATGGACGAAGCCAAACACATCCTGCATGAAATTGGCCTGAACGCACGACAGGATCGCCAGGCCGGCAGCCTGTCCCGTGGTGATAAGCGACGCCTAGAACTGGCCATGTGCCTGATTCAGCATCCCAAGCTATTGCTGCTGGATGAACCCACGGCGGGAATGTCCCGGCATGACACCAACAGAACCATTGAACTACTTCAGGAAATCAAAGAACGCGGTATGACCAAGGTTATTATTGAACACGATATGCATGTCGTCTTTAGTGTTGCTGATCATATTTCTGTGCTGGCTCAGGGCACAATTATTGCCTCTGGTACACCGGACGAAATTCGTGGTAATCCAAAAGTACAGGAAGCCTATTTAGGGGGAGCACATCTATGAGTCAACATCCACACGCTCCTGTGGCGCCCAAAATCTCCAATACCGGTAATACCCCGGCATTTTTCTCCTGCTGGGATCTGCATGCCTATTATGGTGAAAGTTATATTGTCCAGGGGGTCAACTTTGATATCCGTGAAGGTGAAATCGTTGCCCTGTTAGGCCGCAATGGCGCAGGCAAAACCACGACCTTGCGCTCTATTGCCAGAGCCTCCTCGCCCGAAGTTAAACACGGAGAAATCTGGCTGGATCACCAGCCGGTGCATAAGATGAAATCTTTTGAGGCGGCCCAACATGGCATCGCCCTGGTACAGGAAGATCGCTGCATTATTCCCGGACTGACGGTGGAAGAAAACCTGAAGCTGGCACAGATTGCCGAGCCCATTGGCTGGTCAATCGAACGAATCTATGAGCATTTTCCTCGCCTGGGCGAACGTCGCGAGCAGATTGGCGTCACCCTGTCGGGCGGTGAACAGCAAATGCTGGCTGTTGCTCGGGCTTTGGCAAGAGACATCAAGCTATTATTACTGGATGAACCCTATGAAGGACTGGCTCCGGTCATTGTCCATGAGATCGAGTCCATTCTGGATAACATCAAGACCCTTGGGATCACCACCGTGATTGTCGAACAAAATGCCATTGCGGCCCTGCGACTGGCTGACCGCGCCATTATTCTGGATATGGGCCAGGTCGTGTTTGACGGTCTGGCACAGGAAGTTCTGGATAATGAAGAGCTGCGGCAGCAGTATCTGGCGATTTAATTGCGCATCAGGAAGTAATATCCAACGGACTTTTCACTGTCAAACCGGGTTTATTCATAACATGGGTATAAATCATGGTGGTGGATACGTCCACGTGGCCCAACAGTTCCTGCACCGTGCGGATATCATAACCGGCTTCCAGTAAATGGGTGGCAAATGAATGTCGAAAGGTATGACAGGTCACTCTTTTGGTAATTTGTGCTGCCATTGCCGCTATTTTTACATGACGTTGCAAACTGCTTTGGTGCAAATGGTGACGCCGAACTATCTTTGCTCTTGGGTCTAAAGATAGCTTTGCACTGGGAAAGACATATTGCCAAATCCACTCCCTGCCTGCATTGGGAAATTTTCTGGCTAAAGCATATGGCAAATAAACATTGGCCTGATTATTTTTCAGGTCCGTCTCATAAAAAGTCCTGGCCATTTGTAATTGTGCTTGCAGCTCAGAAACCAGTGTTCCGGGTAATGGTACAATCCGATCTTTATTACCCTTACCGGACCGAACCGTGATTTGTTTGTAGTTAAAATCAATGTCTTTGACCCTGAGGCGTAGACATTCCATCAAGCGCATTCCTGTGCCATAGAGTAATGACGCCATCAGATAATGTACCCCCTGCATTTTCTCCAGAGTATTTTTTACCTCTTCCTGAGTCATTACCACCGGTAGTCTGGGCTGCTTTTTTGCCCGGGAAAAATGCTCAAACTGCCCTAAAGTTTGCCCCATGACCTGTTGATATAAAAAAACCAGGGCACACAAAGCCTGATTTTGAGTCGATGGTGATACATTACGTTTTACCGCAAGATATTCAAGAAAGGCGACGATATTATTTTGATGCAATTGTTCGGGATCTTTTCCTCCATGAAATATAATGTAACGCACAATCCATTGGCTATATGTTTTTTCAGTACTAATTGAATAATCTCTTTGACGCATCACAGCGATTATTTTTTTAAATAAAGCCTTATGTGCCTTAATAGTTTTTTCGTAATATTGCCATTCTGTTTCATCTTTTTTTAACAATCCCGGTTGTCTAATGAATTCTGTATGATTTGATGACCTATCATCAGCCGATGCTTTCCAATAATCCCAGTCAAAATGCTTTGCCCATGGTAATTTGAGAAATTGTGTGAATAAAAGTTGTAAAGCATGTATTAGTTGATGTACTTGCCAGGATTCTAAAAGTTTTTTTTGGTTAACTACATCTAAAAACAACTCGATATTCGTAGCAGTATGTTGATGCAAACGCTTTTCTGATTCATGTTGTTTGTTAAAAGCAATGTATTCTTCAATACGAATCACATACCAACGATCAATGGGTGATAAAATATTATTGGAATGCAAGATATAAATATATTTATCCCAGAATTTTGATATGGCCGTGTCATAATTTTCCGACATAATACTTCTCCTCCTTGAGATATGATTTAATTAATCATGACACATTTTGATTAATGTTACAATTATCTAATATTTTTTTGTATATTTTTTAATCAAATTCGATCAACATAATACGGCTAATTCAGGGTTTATATTGCAACGGACATAAATGGGAAAATATTGCATCTGTGTTTCTCTAGATAAAATGTTAGGAAAAATCTGTTTGTTTTTTGTTGTTTTGTGTCCCTTTTGATAGAAAAATAATAATTTAACAATACATATACTGGAAATATTTACTTCAAAAGCGTAGGCTTATATAAAAAACTGAAAAATACCAGCGAGATTTTATTAAAGTTAAACAAACAGCTTAATTTTCATAATCTATTATCAATATTGAAAAAAGATTATATTGCTGAGTAATTAAATTTTTATTCATTCAGCAATAATTTCCCAAAATTATGGATTTATACAGCTGCAATATAAATAACTGTTATGTTTGCAAAATAAAATCATGAAAATACGTGAAGCAACAGAAAATGATTTCGAAAACATCTGGCCTATTTTCCATGAAATAGTTTCAGCTGGTGAAACATACGCATATTCGCA